>Ga0209377_1000804_pt1 | contig 21220 bp, 20 predicted proteins | sample GraSoiAngelo_141_FD_185898 | JGI IMG/M metagenome (GOLD analysis project Ga0209377, IMG submission 185898) | Grasslands soil microbial communities from the Angelo Coastal Reserve, California, USA - 14_0929_12_40cm (SPAdes) (version 2) | ecosystem: Environmental > Terrestrial > Soil > Grasslands ...
GCTGCCTGAGCCTCATTACGGTGATGCTCAGCCTCCTTGATCAGTTGCTCGTGCCGCCCGCGCTGCGCGGGGGTGAGTTGAGCGTCGATCTCGCCGCGGATTCGGGCTTTGATCGAGTCAAAGCGCGGGCGGACCTGCGCCCACAGCGAGTCGGTCTCGGGCCGGTGGCGCGCAAAGATCGCGCGGACGGAGTCGCGCTGGGCGTCGGAGAGCTTCAGCTCATGGCTCAGGTAGGCGATCATCTTCTCCGGCCCGCGCCGGCTTCCACCCCCGCCGCCTGGTCCGTCGTGATCGGCGGCTTCATGGCCGCCCCATCCCGCCAGGCCGCCCGCCACAAAGACGGCGGCCAGCAGTCCCACGGCAGCGAGCTTCGATCTATTCAGCATGATTCCCCTTCTCTTTTTATCGTGATTCGACGAGTGAAGTAAACACGACGCTCGCGTCCGGCGGATCTGGTGCCGTCACGAGCGCCGTCAGCCCTCCCCCCCCTCCCGAGCCTTCGGCGGGGGCCATCGCCATGTCGATTGAGGCGGTGTCCCCGCCACTCAAGACCACCCGGCCAAACAGAAAACCGGCGATGAGCGCGACGATCGCCGCGGCCACGCCGGGCCGGAACCACGACGCGAGTACTTCCCAGGTCGGGACGGTCGCCTGCTCGAGTGCGCGATCGTAGCTCGCCATCACGCGCGCGACGAAGGCCGAGTCATCGGAGCGCTCGAGCGCAGCGCGCAACGCCTGGCCGAGCTCCGGATCGGGGAGATGATCGAACAATTCAGGATTTTTCATTTCTCCTGCTCCTTCCAGTCTTCCAGCAGCGCGCGCAGACGGCGGCGCCCGTGAAACACCTCGGATCGAACCGTACCTTCCGGAATTCCCAGGATCCCCGCGATCTCGGCGTGCGAATAGCCTTCGACGTCGAACAGCACGACCGCGGTCCGCCGGCGCTCGGGCAGCTCCGCGAGCGCCGCGCGCAGCCGGTCGCCCAGCTCGCTCTGCACCGCGGCCGCGTCCGGTCTCGGTCCTCCACCCACCAGCGACGGATCCAGCGGCTCCGCGCGCCGCACGTTACGGCGCCGCCGCCGGTCGGTCGCGGCGTTGGCCACGATGCGCATCAACCATGGACCGAACGGCCGCCGGGAGTCGTACTGCGCGAGCTTCACGAGGGCTGAGAGAAACCCGTCCTGCGCTGCGTCGTCCGCGTCATCGGGATCGCCCAGGACCGCTCGCGCGACCCGCCGCGCCTGTGCGGCGTAGCGCTCCACGAGAACTCCAAAAGCGGCCCGCTCGCCCGCCAGCGTTTGGGCGACGAGGGCCGGGTCGTCTCCTGTTCCAATACGCGCTGCTCCCCCGGGAGGTTGGGACGTGCGAGGGGGCGTATCTCGTTCAGCGGGCATCGCTTTCACGGCGCCGGCGCCGCCTCGCGACTGCATAGCCGGCGAGCGTAATGGACGCCGCCAGTGCGGCCACGGCGAGGACCGCGCTGGCGGTCAGCGGGAAAAGAATCAATGCCACACCGACCAGCGCGAAGCCCGTCGCGGCTACGCCGGCCAGCATGCGGCGCGCTCCACCGGCGGCCTGCATCAGTGCCATGGCGGCCACCACCCGCCGCTCGCGCAGCGAGCGCCGATGCGGTGCCGGCGGCGGCTGGTCGTCACGTGCGGCGCCGATGCCGTGGGGTGGATAGACGGCGACCGTATCGACGAGGCGCGGCGGCAACGGGAGCCGTCGCCGCGCCATGAGCACGACCTCGCGACTCTGCGCCATGTCGTGCAGGAACTGCGTCGCCAGGGTCGCCGTCAGGCCATCTTGCTCCGCGACGAGGTCGAGCTCGTAATTGCCGAGCAGGCTCGAGACGTTGAGGTTGCTCGATCCCACGCGCGCCCAGTCGTGATCGCCGACCAGAGTCTTGGCGTGCAGCATCGGGCCGCGATACTCGAAGATGCGCGCGCCGGCGTGCAGCAGCTCCCGGTAGCCGCTGCGCGTGAAGATGCGCACGATCGGGATGTCGCTTATCCCGGGGAGCAGGAGGCGCACGTCCACGCCGCTGCGCGCCGCATCGAGAAACCCGGCGTAGAGCGACGGCGGCGCGACGAGATACGCGTCGGTGATCCACAGGCGTTCCGTGACGGCCGCCGCCAGCAGCTGCACCGCTCGATAGATGCGTGACTGTCCCGGGAATCCCTCGACGACCCGGACGGCGGACGGCCCGCACTCCTCCGCGGCCGGTGACGCGGCTTCGTGGTCCGGTAACGGGGTTCCCGCGCGCGTCCACATGCGGGCGAATGCGCCCTCGAGCGCCGCGACCGCGGGGCCGCACACGACGACCATCGTGTCGCGCCAGCATGCCCGCCCGTTCCGTGGATCGCCGGCCCATTCATCGCCGATGCACAGTCCGCCGGTCATGGCTTTCTCGCCATCGACCACCAGCAGCTTGCGATGGTCGCGGCTGAACGCTTCGATGGGCCCGCTCGTCAAGATGGGACGAAACGGGCGGACGTCCACGCCGTAGCTCTTCAGCTCACGCCAAAATGCGGCACCGGTGCTCCGGCAGCCGAAGGCGTCGTACAGGACGCGCACGCTCACGCCGGCGCGCGCGCGCTCGGCCCACGCGGTCGCGAACCGGCAGCCCGTGTCGTCGTCGTGCACGATGTAGTTCTCGAAATGGACCCAGCGCTGCGCGCCGCGGATCATCTCGAGCATCGCCTCGAGCGCGTCGCTCGAAACGGCGATGTGGCGCAGCATGTTGCCGGGAATCGGCCGTGCTCCGGTGGCGCGATCCAGCGCTCGCGAAAGGGGGGGGGGAGGCCCGTTGACGGTTGGAGAGGTCACCCTCCGAGACCCAACGACGGTTCCACGGGACGGAGCGCCTGAATGCAAAACGCGATGTGCTCATCCAGGGGCACGCCGAGCTCCTCGGCGCCCTGACGCACCTCGTCGCGGTTCACGCCACGGGCGAACGCCTTGTCCTTCAGCTTTTTCTTGACCGACGAGATTTCGAGATCGCCAAAGCTCTTCGACGGCCGGACCAGCGCGCAGGCGACGAGAAACCCGCACAGCTCGTCGACGGCGAACAGCGCTTTCGCCATCTGCGTGTCGCGCGGCACGCCCGAGTACGTGGCATGTCCCAGCACGGCGCGCAGCAGCGGCTCCGCGACGCCTTTCGAGCGGAGGAGATTCACGCCCCACGCCGGATGGCCGTCGGTGGGCGAGTGCTCCTGGTTGGGAAACTGCTCGTAGTCGAAGTCGTGCAGCAGGCCGACCAGCCCCCAGGCCTCGGGATCCTCGCCGTACCGGGCGGCATACGCGCGCATGGCCGCCTCGACCGCGAGCATGTGCTGGCGCAGCGAAGGGGACTTGGTGTGCGCCTGCATGAGCGCCAGCGCTTCGTCACGATTCATGAGATCTGATATCCACGTTCCAGCGTTCTGCCCACAGCTCCAGCATCAGTTGCGGCCACAGCCGGCGCGCGTGGTTGCGTCGCATCGCGCGGTGTTCGGCCAGCAGCGGCGTCTGGAGCAACCGATCGGCGAGCGGCGCGAGCCCGGTATTGAGCCAGCGCGCTACGGGTACGGAGAGGCCGCGTTTCTGCCGCTCGATGACGCGTTCCGGAACGAGTCCGCGCGCGGCTTCCTTTAATATCGCTTTGGTGGTAATGCCATGCACCTTGAAGGCGGAATCGACCGGAAGGACGAGCTCCATCACCTCGCGATCCAGGAACGGCGCGCGCGCCTCCACGGACGCGAGCATCGTGGCGCGATCGACTTTTACGAGCAGGTCATCCGGCAGGTAGGTGAGAAAATCGAACCACATCACCCGATTCAATGGGTCGTCGAGCGGAAAGCCGTCGAGCTTGCCTTCGAGCTCCGCGATCACCCCGTCCTCGATCGCCACGGCGCCGAGCCACGTCACATGGCGCTCGAGCCAGGGCAGGTCGGCGGCGGCAAGGAACTGCTTGAGCATGAATTCGACCGTCATCTTGCCCGTCGAAGTCGGCCAGCGATCGACCGCCCAGCGGACCACGCCACGAAGCGGGTGGGGGATGCGCTGCCAGCGCTCCGCGAATTTGTGCCCCAGGTAGGTCGGGTACCCGCCGAACAGCTCGTCCGCTCCTTCGCCGGAAAGAATCACCTTCACCTGCTCGCGCGCGGCTTCGGCGAGCAGCCACGTGGGGAGCACCGCCGGATCACCGAGTGGTTCCGCGAGCGACCGCGTCACCACGTCGAGTGCGCGGCCGAGCGATTCGTCGTCAGCGGTGACGACATGATGGACCGTCGCGATGTCGTGCGTGACCGCTTCGGCGTAGTCGCTCTCGTCGTAGCCCGGCTCGGTGAAGCGCATGGCATAGGTGTGGATCCGCTCTCCGGGCATGGCGCGCGCAGCCGCGGCAACGAGCAGTGAAGAATCGAGACCCCCGCTCGTGAAAACCCCCAGCGGCACGTCAGACATCAGCTCGCGCTGCACCGCGCGCAGCAGCGTCTCGCGGAGCTCGCCGGTGTTGTCGAACGAGAGTCGCGAGGGACGCTCGGCTGCGGCTGCCGCGCTCCAGTAGGAGCGAATCTCGGTCCGGCCACCTTCCGCGATCAGCAGGGAAGCCGGCGGCAGCTTGTGAATCCCGTCGAACATCGTGTAGGGCGCTGGCACGTATCCCAGGGCGCGGTAGAGCGCCAGGGCTTTACGATTCACCCGCCGCGGCTGGTCGGGAAACTCGAGCAGCGCCTGGATTTCCGACGCGAAGCGCAGCTCGCCGCGCACATCGGCCCAGAACAGCGGCTTTTCACCGGCGCGATCGCGCGCCAGCAGCAGCCGGCTCTTGCCGTCGTCCCAGATGGCGAGCCCGAACATGCCCTCGAGCCGCGCGACGACGTCGGCTCCATAGCGCTCGTAAAACGGAACGATCGTTTCGATGTCGCCGCGGGAGCGAAATGGATAGTTCCATCCGGGTCCCGAGGCTTCGCGGCGCAAATCATTCGCGTTGTAGATCTCGCCGTTGCACACCATCCAGATCTTGCCGTCGGGGCTCTTGAATGGCTGATCACCGGTGGTGAGATCCATGATGGCGAGGCGGCGCGCACCGATGCGTGCGCGCTCATGGCCGACGATGCATTCCCCGTCGGGGCCGCGATGCCGCAGCACCGCCGCCATGCGCGCGATGTAATCCGGAAAGCGCAGCGTTGCGCCCCCCCCCCCTCCTCCGGGGTGAGTCGCTATCGCGCCGAAGATGCCGCACATGGTCCGTATGCCGCGTACTGCCCTTCGACGGCGAGCAGCAGAAGATGCGGCTCGAGTGCCGCGCGGATCCGCGCGTCGTTGGCGCGGGCGATGAACACGGTCGGCCGGCTGCAGCGCGCCAGTCGCTCACGCCATGCGTCGGGCGGCTCCAGCGGTGAGCCGGGAAGGGCAAGAAACTGCTCGTAGTGATCCGCGATGTAGTTGCTGGTGAGCTCGCGGCCATTGGCCGTCGCCACGGGCACCATCCGGCGCAGGTAAAACGGCAGCGATGTCGGGAATGCCCCGACACCGACCACGTCGGCCGAGGCCCCTCCGATATTCTGGATGACGCGGGCCAGTGTTGCTGCCGAGCGATCCTCACCGACAGCCGCGAGCAGGCGCGACGACACGAGGGGCACAGTGATGACGACCAGCGCATACCCCATGATGCCGAGCGCCGGGCGCGGACGATCGGCGCGACCCGCCTGCCATACCAAGGCGGCAGAAATCAGCAGCGCAACTCCCAGCGCCAGTGCCGTGAGAGGAATCGCACCGCGCTCGGCCGGCGTGAGGCTGATCGGGGCAGGAAGCCAGAGCGTCAGTGATGCCAGCGCCAGGCCCACAGATGCCGCGATGGCGGCGTAGGTGCGTCGCCCCGCGGCGATGCCGCCGCCCAGCTCGCTCGCCTGTCGCGTAATCAGACGCGCGGCCGCGAGCGCAAACGCGGGCATCAGCGGCAGGACGTACTGCGGCAGCTTTGACTTGTTGAGCGTGAAAAAGAGCAGTGGACCGAGCACCCAGCACGCGAGCAGGATGGTGTCCTGCGCGTAGCGATTCACGCGCCGGCCCACCCACGCCCAGCGCAGGTTCTTCCAGCGCGCGAGCGCCGGTACGATCCACGGGAACCCGGCCACCGGTATGATGGGCAGATAGTACCAGAGCGGGGCGGTGCGGTGGAACCGCGTCGTCGTCACGCGCTCGAAAGTCTCACGCACAAATACGTAATGCGCGAAGTCGGGGACGCGATGCGACACGGCGAGAAACCATGGCAGCGCCACCATGGCGAAGACCACGATGCCGGCGACAGAGAAGAGTCGCCGCACGGGTCTGCCGGTCAGGAGCGAGTACGGGATCAGCGTGATCAGCGGCACGAGCAGCGCCACGGGACCCTTCGTGAGAGCTCCAACCCCCATCGCGGCCCAGGGCAGAATCGGCCGCTCTTCCCAGAACGCGATGATGGCGATCGTCGTGCAGCAGGCGAGCGCGCTGTCGAAGATCGTCGTCCGGGCGTACGCGACGACGAGCGGTGTCGTCGCGAGCGCGAGGCCCGCGAGCCAACCCGTATCTGATCCCCAACGGCGGCGTCCGAACCGCACGACGACCACGATGCTGACAATCGTGAACAGAAAGGCCGGCAGGCGCGCGGCGGTTTCTGTGGGTCCCAGAACCTCCATCACGCCGGCGGCGGCCGCGAAGTAGACGACCGGCTTGTCGAGATATGGCAGGCCCTCGAGATGTGGCAGCAGATAGTCGTTCGTCTGCGCCATCTCGCGCGCGACTTCGGCGTTGCGGCCCTCGTCCGGGTCGAACAGTGGGTAGCCGCCGAGGTCGAAGGCCATCGCCAACACGGCGGCGAGGAGCAGCAACGGCAGCCGCACGTGCGCGCTGAGGGGTGGGGGGGGTACTGCGTTAGGTCCCAGGTGCTTGTGGTGCCGGCGGAGATGGGGGTTGTGGTGGAGTCGGTGCTGGCATCGGCGGCATCTGGGAAACCGTGATGGGCACCGTCGCCTTGCGCTCGTCGTCGACCGTGATTTCGAAGCGATACTGTCCGGCGTGCGGGAACGGCACATCGAACACTAACACCGCGGCCGCTTCGATCTCCGTGATCCCCGCGGGAGGCTCGGCAAAATTCACCGTCCCTGAGCCTCCCAGGAGCTCCGAATCGTCGGCGTCCAGCAACTTGATCTGCACCTGATGCTCGCCGACTTCCGTGCGCTTTCCTTTTAGTCGGAGCACGAGGTGCAGCCGTGGGTGCATCGCCGGGAACTGCGGCACCCAGATGTGCTGAAAGATGCCGAGTACCGACATCTTGCCCGACTGATCGACCAGTGCGTAGTCGGCGACGACCGCGAAATCGAGATGCACCTATTGCTTCGACACGGGGACTGAGACTTTCGTCTTGTCCCACAAGATGGTCATGGTCGTGGCGGACGCATTGCCCGGCGCGGGCTCGAAGCCGATAAACAACTGCTCCACCGCGGCCGCCAGGGTCTCGACTCTTGCATCGACCCGCGCAAGATCCTGCTCCTCGTGATACTCGGTGCCCCACTGTCCTGTCTGCTGGTTGAAGATGACCTTCCAGCCAGTCTGCGACGGCAAGGTCCAGAGTGTGTACCTGCCGGCCGGCACCTTGGCGCCGCCGATCACGAGATCTACCGGCGTGTTGAACTGCGTGGCGGCATTCGCCCCCGTGCGCCACACGCTATTCCACGGCACGACGTCGCCAAAGATCACGCGACCGCGCTTCATCGGGCGGCCGTAGTCGACCCACAGGTCGGCGCCGGCGAGCGTGGTGCGGGAGGTGTCGCGCGGCGAGAGCAGGCCCAGCGGCCGGTTCGCGAACATCGGGCCCGCCTGCGCCATCGGAACCGACGCGACGCGTTGCACCTCGATCTGTACGGTGCTGCCCTTGCCCGTGAGCCAGGTAATGTGCCCCTGCCGATCCATCCGGAAAGTGAAGGGTCCGACTCCCGCAAACGGTCCGTCGTCGAACATGAACACCAGGGTGTCACTGGTCGCTCCGCCGCGCCGCTTGATGTAGCCGCCGCTCGGCGCGGTGGCCGACGGCAGCGCCGACAAGCGCACGCTGTCTTTGCCCGTGCCGCGCGCGTAGCGTCCCATCTGCTCCATCAACCCCACGACGTAGAACTGGAATGGAAACGTGCCCTTGGGAACGGCGACTTTCGCCGTCACAGTGCTGTCACCGCGGGGCGACGTCACGACCGCGCTGTCGCGCGTCAGGTCGATCGACGTCTTCGTCTCCCGCGGTCCCGGCTCACTGCCGATGTTGTGCGTGACGAGCTCGAAGCGGCGGATCGAGCCGTCGGGATTGAGATCGGCCGTGTAGATGCGATGCACGCTGCGGGGCAAGCGAATCACGTACTCCCCGCGCAGCTGCGTTGCCGTGCGCCTGTACTGCTCCAGCGAGAGCGTGTCCACGCCGAGGCGCACCACGAAGGCGCCCGAGTCCTGGACGGTCATGGTCATGGCCAGCAGCAGAGCGACCACAGGTCATCCCCTCCGTGACGAGTTACGAAACGCGAATCGACTTGATCTCGTCGCTGCCCCGAATGGCGTTCACGACATCCATTCCCTTCGTCACCTGTCCGAACACCGTGTGCACGCCGTCCAGGTGACGCTGCGGCGAGTGACAGATGAAGAACTGGCTGCCGCCGGTGTCCTTGCCGGCGTGTGCCATCGACAGCGTGCCCGCCACGTGCTTGTGCGTGTTGTTCTTTGTCTCACACTTGATCGTGTATCCCGGTCCACCCGTGCCGACCGGGCCTTTGCCGGTCTTGGAGTAGGGGTCACCGCCTTGAACCATGAAGTTGGGGATCACGCGATGAAACGTCGTGCCGTCGTAGAACTTGGAATTGGCGAGCTTCTCGAAATTGGCTACGGTGCCAGGCACTTCGTCCGCGAAAAGATCCAGCTCGATTGTGCCTCTCGCCGTGTCGATCACAGCTTTCTTGTTCGGCATCACTGTTCCCGTATTGAGGTTCTAGGAATGTAGTAGCTCTTTGAGCTTCTCGGTCGTCGCCACGGGGAGAGAACAGGTGGTGCCGACGCAGACCGTCGCAGCGGGCGTCGCGGCCGTCGACCGGATCACGGCCTTGCGCGGCCGGTACTCCTGCAACGCCGCGAGGTGCATGGCGCACGCGGGTCCCTCGCCGCGAGGCCCCGCCACTTCGATGCGGGTGACGGGATTCACCGCCCAATCGATGGCGCGCAGCACCGTCGCCCCATACAGCGACAGCTCGCGCGCGCTGCCGGCGAATGCCGCAACCTGCCGGTCGAGCCGCGCGCGCCACTCGGCCTGGTCGGTCAGCGCCCACAGGCGTGCCAGCACGAGCGCGGCAACCCCGTTCGGTGACGGCGTTGGTGCATCCTGAACCAGTTTGGCGCGCGCGGCGAGATACGCGGTGCCGTTCAGGTTGTTGGCGATGTCGAAGAAGCCGGCAGTCTGATCGGCGTGCGACGTGTCGCAGTAGTTCATGACGAGGATCGCCCGCTCGAGCCAGCGCGGCTCTCCAGTCGCCTCGTACGCATCGAGGAATCCTGCCGCCGCTTGTACGTTGTCATCGAGCATGCCGCGCGGCGCCTGCCGGCCCCCCCCGAGGACGTGGGACATGCCGCTCTTCCCATCCCAGGCCTCCGACCAGATCCGTTCGAGGACCTTCAATGCAAGGCTATTGCAATCTTCTCTATCCAATACGGCGCCGGCGTGGAGAAACGCGGCAGCCATCATTGCGTTCCAGTTCACGTAGGCCGTACGATCGACAAAGGGCGCCGGCCGGCGGTCGCGTGCCGCTTTCAGTTTCCGCAGCGCCCCGCGCAGCACGGACCATTCGTCGTCGCCCGCAGGATCCTGCTTCCACCACAACACGTTCTTCTTCGGGTTGTGGTGCATTTCGCCTGCTTCCTGGATGTCCAACACCCGCGAAACGACCGCGCCTTCCCTGGCAGTGAGTTCCGCTTCTGCTTCCTCCAGTGTCCACGTCCAGTAGTCGCCATCGTCGCCGAACGTGAGATCGGCGTCCTGCGACGTGGCGAACGCGCCGCTGTCCTTGTCCGCCATCACTTCGAGCACCCAGTCGACGATGCCGGTGGCGACTTCCTTGAATAGCGGTGTGCCGAGCGCCTGATACGCGGAGAGGTAGGCACGCAGGAGCTCGGAGTTGTCGTACGACATCTTCTCGAAATGCGGCACGATCCAACGTTCATCGACCGAATAGCGATGGAAACCGCCGCCGACGTGATCGCGAATGCCGCCACGTGCCATTCCCGTCAGCGTCTTCTCGACGATCTCGCGCGGCCACTGCAGGCCACCTTTGGCGTCGTGCATGCGCGCCAGCAGGAACTCGAGCGCCGCGGGATGGGGAAACTTGGGCGCGGTACCGAACCCGCCGTAGCGGACGTCGAACAACCGCGCCATTTGATCCGCCGCCGCGGCTACCAGCTCGGCGCTCACCGCGCCCGGCTTCGCTTCGTCGAGCGACTGGTTGACGTGCTCGCGGATGGCGCGCGCGTTGGTCGCGATGCGATCGCGCTCTTCGCGAAACGCGCGCGCGATCTCCATCAGCACGCGGCGAAATCCAGGCCGGCCCCAGGGATTCTCGTCGGGCGGGAAGTACGTCCCGCCGAAGAAGACCTCGCCGTCGGGCGTGAGGAACGCCGTGAGCGGCCAGCCGCCCTGGCCGCTCAGCGCCTGCACCGCGCGCTGGTAGCGCGTGTCCACGTCGGGCCGTTCGTCGCGGTCGACCTTGATGCACACGAAGTCCCGATTGAGGATCTCGGCGATACTCGCGTCCTCATAGGACTCGCCATCCATGACGTGACACCAGTGGCACCACACCGCGCCGATGTCCAACAGGATCGGCTTCTGCTCGGCGCGCGCTCGCGAGAACGCGTCGTCGCTCCAGGGCAGCCAGTGGACCGGCTGATGGGCGGCAGACTTGAGATAGGCGGAGGCTTCTGATGCGAGGAGGTTGGCGGCGCCCATTCAGGATTCGAGATAGCGCACCGCGGTGCGGCTCAGCAGCTCGGCGCCGATGACCAACGACTCCTCGTCGATGTCGAATGTCGGACTGTGATGCGGCGACGCCCTCCCGTTGACCGGGCCCGATCCCACGAATGCAAAGCAGCCCGGCACCCGTTCGAGGAAGTACGCCATGTCTTCACCACCCATGGTGCGCACGCCTTGACGCACATTGGCCGAGCCGACCAGGTCGGCTGCGACGTCGCGCATGAGGGCCGTGAGTCGCTCATCGTTGATCAGCGGGGCACTGAGGCGGTGGTAGTGCACCTCCACCTGCGCGCCGAATGCCGCCGCAATGCCTTGCGCCGTTTCCTCGATCAGCCTGGGCGCGGCGTTGAAGAACGCCCCACCAAAGGTGCGCACCGTACCCCGCAGATCGGCGCGAGCCGGAATCACGTTGAAGGCGCGCCCCGCGTGGACTTCGGTAACGGACACGACGGCGTGCTCCAGGGGATCGCGCCGGCGCGATACCAGGCCCTGTAACGCGCTGATGAGCTGAGCGGCGACGAGCACGGAATCGACGGCTTGATGCGGAGCGGCGGCGTGCCCCCCGCGACCATGAATGACGATTTCGAATTGATCCACCGACGCCATGATCGTCCCCGATGTCACCCCGATGGTCCCGACGGGCAAGTCATTCCACAGATGCATGCCGAAGGCTGCGTCGACTCTGGGTGCGTCCAGCACGCCGTCTGCGATCATCGCCTGCGCCCCATTCGAGGCCTCTTCCGCCGGCTGGAACGCAAACTTCACGCTGCCGTCCAGCGAGACGGGGGCGAGCCGGCGCGCGACCTCGAGACCGATCGCGACGTGCCCGTCATGTCCGCACGCGTGCATCTTGCCGGAATGACGCGAGCGGTAGGGTACGTCGTTGGCTTCCTCGACGGGTAGCGCGTCCATGTCTGCGCGCAGGAGCACGCAGCGACCGTCGCGCCCTTCATGCTTCTTCAAGGCCACCACGCCCGTCTTGCCGATGCCGGGGGTGACCGTGTAGTCGAATCCCCGCAACCGATCCGCGATCAATGTGGCGGTGCGCATTTCCTCGAAGCCGAGCTCGGGGTGCTGATGGATGTCGCGGCGCGTGGCTATCAGGCCGGGGCGATCGACCGGTGGCAGCTTGAGTGTCATACCGTCGAGCTTGGGCAGAGCTGGTTCAGCACGCAGTCCGCGCAACGCGGCCGCCGCGCGATACATACTCTGCGGCCATGCTGAATCAGCGTGTGTGAGAACCAGGTCCAGTCGTCCCGCGGCACGATCGCCATCAAGTCCTGCTCGATCTTCACGGGGTCATCCTGCCGGGTCAGCTTGAGAAGCCGGGCGAGACGATGGACGTGGGTATCTACCACGACGCCCTCGTTCTTGTGAAACCACGTGCCGAGAATGACGTTGGCGGTCTTTCGTCCCACGCCCGGTAACGCGGTCAGCTCCGCCATGGTCTGTGGGACCTCGCCGCCGTGCCGCTCGACCAGCGCTTGCGCCATCCCGATGATCGATTTGGTCTTGTTGCGGAAAAACCCGGTGGACTGGATCTCCTTCTCGAGCACACGCGGATCGGCGGCCGCGTAGTCGGCTGCGGTGCGGTACTTCGCGAACAGGTGCGGTGTCACCATGTTCACGCGGACGTCGGTGCACTGCGCCGACAGGATGGTGGCAACGAGCAGCTCAAGGGCGCTGCTGTGGTGCAATGCGCAGGTTGCGTCGGGGTATTCCTTCTTCAAACGCGCGACGATCTTGCGTGCCAGCGCCTTCCGCTCTGCCGCGGCGACTTTCGGACTCATAGGATTGCGCGGAATCTACTCGACCGGTACGACGTGCTCCAATGCGCCGCGCTGGCGAGGCGCGTCGTCCTGGCCTTGCGGTAGCTGCGCGAGAATGCGGCAGGTGAGCAGCAACAATTCCCCCGCATTGGCCACGGAATAGAGTCCGGCCGCGGAACCGCCCGCCAGCATCGGACCGAATGGCGCGGCACCATCTTCACGCGCGGCGGCCACTTCGATCTCGCCACGGTTTGCGTCCTCGGCGTCGGCTCGGCCGTCGAGCCCGACCGCGCTGAAGCCAGGGCGATCGGGGCGCATCCCGAAGATGGCGAGTACCGCGATCCTGCCCGGCGTCGTCGTTTCGCTCACGAACATGCCGTCGAGCGGCTCCGGCGGTGCGTCGGCAGTCGGAGATCCCCAGACCCGAAGCTCCGGCAGCTGCAGGTACAGCGCGGCGCGCGGTGGGTGCGATGTGATGCGCCGGTCGGAGATCGCGCGGTTCAGCGTCTGCTCCCCCACGTTATACACCCACCCCTCGCCGGCCCAATGCAGATAGGCGTGATGGAGCAGCAGCAGGTGCGCCTCGAGCGCCTCGGCGCCGGCCGAATCCGGTACGATGTCCCGGAGCAGCCGCGCGACCGGCTCGAGCAGCACGAATTGGTCGCGGTCCGCCGGCGCCGATCCCGCCTGCCGCAACGCGTCGCCGATGGCTGGGAACCGCTCAGTCGCGATTTCGCCGAAGACCAGGCCGAACGGTGTGGATCTCATTGACCGGGCAGGAACTCGTCCATGGCGCGGACGAAGTCGTCCGTTGCCTCGACGTGCGGACAGTGACCAACCGGCAGCTCGACGAACGTCGCCCGGAGCAACGCGGCGAGCTCACGAGAGCCTTCGATCGGGATCGGGTCGAAGGAGCCGTGCACAATACGGGAAGCGGGAAGGTGGGCGCCCGAGAGCGCTTTCAGCTGGGGACGCAGATCGTATTCGCCCAGACTAGCCCACACCGCCTGTTGCGTGCGCGCAGTGACACGGAATGAGGTCAGGTTCTTCGCATCGCGAAAGTCGCGGAAATATCCGGCGACCGACAGCTCGAACGCTCTGCGCTGATACGCGGCCGGATCCCGTTCGCGCAGCCCGCTGGCACGCAGGGCCTCACGCTCGCGCTGGATTTCCGGCAACGCCATGCGCCGGGCGAACTCCACGTCGAACTGACGCCGATACTCAGCCGTGGCGGAGGCGGGGGAAACCAGGGCCATGCGTTCGACTCGTTCCGGATGTTCCAGGACGTACAGGATGGCGAGCAGCCCTCCCCAGGAGTAGCCGCAGAGCGTGATCTGCTCGAGGCCGAGCGTCTCGCGAATCCCGTCGAGGTCCGCGACATGCTCGCGCCAACCGACCTGAGTATCGCGCGAGACGGGTGATTGCCCACCGCCACGCTGATCGTAGTAGAACAGCTCGCGGCGTTTTGCCAGCAGGTCGTATTGGGGAAGCAGGTAGTCATGGTGCGCGCCGGGACCACCGTGCAGGACAACGACCAGCGGCCCCGTCCCGACGCGGCGGGTGAACAGTCGAACCCCGTTGAGTTCGATGAACATGGGCAGAGACCGAGGGACGGAGTGACTAAGGCCTAGAGAAGCACCGCCAACGCGTCCGCGACTTCCTTTATATCCGCGTGCTCGCGTTCGCCGAATCCGTTCGGCACATCTGAATCGATGTCGATTTGTCCGAGAATGTGATCGCCGCGCCGGATCAGCACGACCAGCTCCGACTTGGTGAACACATTGCAAGCGAGATAATTCCCGATCGCGGTGACGTCGGCGACGTTTTGATCACGCTGTTCGGCGACCGCGGTGCCGCATACACCCTTGCCGACGGGAATCCGCGTATGGTCGGTGTCGCGCCCGGCGTGCGCTTCCAGCACGAGCTCGTTGTCGTCGAGCATGTACGCATAGACCGACGTATATGGTGCCCCCCACGCGCGGATGCGCTCGCACGCCATCTGCAGCAGCGCCTGCCGGCTCTCGTCGTGCAACTGCGCGGCGCGCAAGGCGCGCACCACCTTGGTGGCTTCGGACGCGGAGCTCGTGGTCATGTGCCGCGCTTGCCCAACACCGTTGTCGCACGGCGCTCCACGCCGTCACGGCGGCTCACGATGACGACAGTGTCCCCCGGCTGGTGGCTCCGGAGCGCGTCGGTCATGTCGTACAAATTTGCGATGTGCTTTCCGCCGATCGCCGTGATCACATCGCCACCCGAGAGACCGGCCTGTTCCGCCGGGCTACCCACACGCACCCCGGTGATGCGAACCCCATCCGAGACGTTCCCACCGCTCATGTCGGGGATCGTGCCGAGGTAGGCGCCATAGCCTGATCCACCGGTGCTCGCCTGCGGCCGCGGCGCGTCGATGAACGTCAACTGAGCGGGGCGATTTGCCAGCACCCAGGCGAGATCCGCCACGAACTGCGCGACCTGGGCGAGTCCCTCGACGTTGAGCTTTTGCCAGTCGTCGGTCGACCGGTGGTAGTCCTCGTGCAGATCCGTGAAGAAGTGCAGCACGGGATGTCGCGCCGCGAAGAAGACGGCGTGATCGCTGGGTCCCCATCCATCTCCTGACGCCCGCAGATCGAAGCGCGGCGGGGTGTTGAGCGAATCGAGTAATGGCCGGAATTCGCGCGCCGTCGCCGCGCCGAGCGCGATCAGCCGTGCGTTCCGAAGGCGGCCGACCATGTCCATATTGAGCATGGCGTACAGGGAGTCGATCGGTTGCGGCACAGCATGTTGCACGAAGTAGCTCGATCCCAGTGTCCCGAGTTCTTCACCGCTGAATGCGACCAGCACGATCGTCCGGGCAGGTGCCGGCTTGCGTGCGCCGAGTATGCGGCCGATCTCGAGCAACGCCGAGGTGCCGGATGCATTGTCGTCTGCGCCGTTATGCACCCGCCCCGTGGAATCGGGGTCGAGCGCTCCGAACCCGCCCATACCGAGGTGATCGTAGTGCGCGCCCACGACGATGAATTCGCCGCGCCGCTTGGGGGAGCCGCCGGGGATCACGGCGACCACATTCCGCGTCGCGGTGCCCGCGAGGTTCGTGTGTAACACCGCTGGAGCGTCAGCCGGGATCGTGAAATCCTGAAAGGATGTCTGTAGCCCGGCTCGTCCGAACCCTTCCTTTATGTAGGCGCCCGAACGCTGCAGTCCCGCCGTACCGACGCCGCGCCCTTCTTGCTTGTCGTCAGCCAGGAAACGAACGTCTACCAGGACGCGGCGCGCCGCGAGCGATAAGGTGTCCTGCCGACATGTTATGAGGGACGATACGAGAAGGAGGGCGATCATGGGCCGTACTCTAGCTGCGACGGCGGGTCATCGGAAGCGTTATTAGATTGGGCACCCCCATGACAGCCCCGCAGGAGTTCGCCGCCCTGTTTGCGCGCACGCTGGATCTGTTTCGCGATCCCAACGCGAAACAGGAGCAAAAGGCCCAGTTTCGGGCATTGGTGACACTGCTCAAGACCGAAGGGGCTGTCGTCACGGCGCAAAATGGCCGGCTGGTGATCAACGGTGAAACCCTCGATGAATCCGATTCCTACGATTCGCTGGTCCAGCGTCTGGAGTTCCACGCAGTCAAGGAGATCACGATTCCCACTGATCCGCCGCTCGCCGAGACATTCGAACTGTTGCGCGGGCTCGCGGACCAGCCTGGCGACGACAGTCTTGCGAGCCGTTTACAGACGACGGGAGCCAAGCGGATCACGGTCGTCATGCAGCCGGTCGTGGTCGAGGCTCCCCCCCCCCCGACAACACGATCTTCTGCGCCAGGCCGGTGATGGCTCCCCCCCCCCCTCCTCCGCCCACTCCGCCGTCGACGCCCCAACCGGTCACGCCCAGCCCGGCCAAGAGCGATGCGGGCTCCGGGGACGCGGGGGTGCCGCAGATCGTGCGCGAATCGATTGCCGCGACGTCGGGTTTCTCACCGTCCACCGCCGCCACCCAGCCGGCCGCCAATCTGATCGCACAGCTGCAAGCCAGGCCGGTGGGCCCCCACGTGGGTGACCTGCTCGCGGTGCTCGGACGGCAGCTCGAGACGGCGATGAAAAACAAGCGCGTCACGCAGGTGCTCAGCATCATGGTGGGGATCGTGCGCGCCGAGGAGCAGGTGAGCGATGCGACGCAGCGGCGCCAGTACTCGATTGCGCTCAAGCGCATGTACAGCAAGGGCCTGCTCGAGGCGATCGCCGAAATCGCCGACCATCCCGCCGACCGCGAGGCCGCTCTGCTGGTGTTGCGCAGGGCAGGGGAGGACGGCGTGGAAGTGCTGCTCGATCTGCTCGTCACGGCCCCGACCATCGAGGAGCGGCGCGGCATTTTCATGGCGCTCACCGGTATGAAGGAAGGGACCGATCAGCTGGTTCATATGCTGGGGCACCGCCAATGGTTTGTGGTGCGCAACATCGCGGAGTTGGCGGGTGAGTTGGGGCTCGAGGAGGCAGTTCCGGCATTGGGGGAGCAGCTGAATCACACCGATGAACGCGTGCGCAAAGCGGTCGCGTCGGCGCTCGCCAAGATCGGTTCGGCGGCGGCCGCCGAGCCGCTGCGCCGGGCGCTGCGGGACAAGTCGCCCGAGGTGCGTACGCAGGCGGCCCTCGGCGTCGGCGGCCGCAAGGCGAGCCCCCTGGCGATGGCGCTGGTCGTCGCGATGGAGGAAGAGGAGGACGAGGCGGTGGAGCGTGAGCTGATGCTGGCCCTGGGACGCATCGCGAGTTCCGCGGCGGTACAGGCGCTGATCAAGTTCGCGCAACCGGGAGGTCGCTTGTTCGGCCGCCAACCGACGACTCGCCGCACGACGGCGGTCGAAGCACTGCGCATTGCGGCGACACCGGCGGCGGTCGGGACGCTCGAGGGACTCACCGATGACGGCGATAAGGAAGTCAGAAGAGCCGCACAATCGGCACTCGCTGACCTGAAGCGGAAATAGGGCAGATTCTCCTGCCGTTTCGTCTCTTGCAGATCGCCTCAAAATCCGCATAAAGCAACGTCAATAAATCTTACGGCAGCACAGTCGATTTTTGGAGCATAGCTGCTGTCTAAGTGATTACAGCGCCATGCATTGAGACAATAAACCGTGAATGGGTGCACTTCTTGCCCCTGGGGGTGTCGCTATTCGTGTGATCCGACACTTGGTCAGGAGAGGCTATGAAATGTCTTCGTGTAACGCTCATCGCGGTTGCCCTGCTGGCGCTGCCCTTTGTGGCTGGCGCCGCGCAGACCCGCACACAGACGCGGACGCAGGCCCGATCGGGCGGCGTCCGTCCCGCGGACGCTGCGAGCGACTGCAAGGACCAACAGGCCGCGTCGTTGGCCCGCGCGCAAGCGGAGGGTCGCGACGCTCCGTATGGTCTCGACAAGAAGTGTGACGCCCCGGTGCCGCCGCCGCCGCCGGTTCCGGCGCCGCCTCCAGTGCCGGCGCCGCCTCCAGTGCCGGCGCCGCCGCCACCGCCACCGCCGCCACCGCCTCCGGTGCCGCCGCCACCGCCCGCATCGATCAATCGGGCGATCGGCCTGGTGTGGGAGGACATCGACGGGAACGGCCTGCGCGATCCGTTCTCGGGCGAGATGGGGCTAGCCGGCTGGACCGTGCAGCTGTTCGACGCCAACGGTCAGCTGCTAGGCTCGCAGGTTAGCGACGCGAGCGGCAACTTCGCCTTCGAGGCACTGGGGATCGGGACGTTCAGCGTGTGCATCGTGAATCCGGGCGGTTACACCCAGACTGTCCCGACGGCTGGGACGGCTTGTGGTGGTCTTGGTTACGCCTTCGGGTTCGTCAACAACATCGGAACGTGGGCGATCAATGACTTCGCTGAGATGGCCAATCCATAAGGCCGAAGTCGACTCCTGACCGAGTCTGAAGGCTCCGGGGCAGATCGCCCGGAGCCTTCTTATTTCAGCGGGGAATGAAATCGATGCCGGGCTCGAGCCTGCGGGCGAACGCGGCCAGGAGGTCGGCGGCGCGATCGAGATCCTGGACCGCAACCATTTCGTTGGGGCTGTGCATGTAGCGGTTGGGCACGCTCACGAGGCCGGTCGGGATGCCGCGCATGGCGTTGTAGATGGCGTCCGCGTCGGTGCCGGTGTCGCGCGGCGCTGCCTGCACCGTGTACGCGATCTTCGCCTGTTCCGCGCACTCGACCAGCAGGTCAAACACCACCGGGCTCACCGACGATCCTCGACTCAGCACCACGCCGCCGCCGAGCTTGTGGTCGCCGGCGTGCTTCTTGTCGGCGCCCGGGTAATCCGTAGCGTGAGTGACATCGACGACGAGCGCGACGTCCGGCTCGATGCCGATCGCACTGGTGCGCGCGCCGCTGCCGGTCCACGCGATCTCCTCCCGCGTCGACGCAACCGCAAAGACCGCAGCATGCTTCGGCCGCTGCGAAGCCAGGCGGCGCAATGCCTCGGCGGCGACATATGCCCCGATGCGGTTATCGAGGCTGCGCGACACGATCCGCTCGTTCGGATACTCCTCCACCCGACTGTCGATGACGCCGGCGTCACCGACGCGGACCCGAGCGAGCGACTCGTTGCGATTCGCCGCACCGATGTCGATCCACAGGTCGATCACCTTGGTCACCCGGTCGAGATCTTCCTTCTTCAGCTGGTGGATTGCCTTTTTGCCGACCACCCCGTGGACCGGGCCCTCGCGCGTGAGCAGCAGCACGCGCTGGCCGACGAGGACCTGCGAATCCCAGCCGCCGATGCCGCCGAAGTAGAGGTAACCGTCATCATCGATGTGGGTGATCTGGATGCCGATCTCGTCGATGTGCCCCGCAAACATCAGGCGAGGTTTGCCCTTCGGATTCAACGCGGCAACCGAATTGCCATGGACGTCGGCCCGGACGTCGTCGGCGAAGCTCTTCACTTCGTCGCGCCACAGCCGAGCGGGAGCCAGCTCGAACCCCGAGGGCCCCGGCGTATCGAGCAGTTTCTTCAGAAATCCGAGCGTCGCTATCGTCATGGTGTCGCTATTGTGTCGTTATAGTGTTATTGGCGTCGCAAGCCGGTCCGATACAGCAGCGCGCCCAGGATCGCGAACATGACGAGTCCCACGACCGCCGAGGTCGCGAACTCGCCCAGCGTGTGATACAGCCCGACCTTCTCGGCTAGCCACTCGGCCGACATGCCCCGCGCGCTCCCCCAACCGGCAAGGGCCGCCATCGCGATGCCGCAGATGGCGCCGCCCGCGATCAAGCCGCTCGCGAACAGGACACCGGGACCCGATTCGATTTCGGCGAGCGAACGGTTGTCTGAGCGCACCTTGCGCTCGACCAGCCAGCGCACGAGTCCCCCGGCGAACATGCCCGCCGACGTGGTTATTGGTAGATACACGCCCACCGCCACGGGTAGCGATTGCACACCCATGAGCTCGATCGCAATCGTTAAGAAGACACCGATCAGCACGAGTGTCCACGGCAGCTTGTGCGTCAGGATGCCATCGGTGATCAACGCCATCAGCGTCGCCTTGGGTGAGTCGAGCCGTCTGAGCTCGTGACCCCTGTACTCATGCATGCGGCCGCCGATGCCCGGGTCGACGACATAACGAATCTCGCGCGATGCCCGATCGATGAGGTACTTCCCCGGCGGCACGCCCTGCGTCTCCACGTAGACGCGGATGACCTGATAGCTGTTGTTGTCGATCGAATCTGTCCCGCCGATACCGAAGTGCGACATCGTCTCCGTATGAACGACGACATTGCCGTCCGGGCTGGTGCCGCTTGCCGGCGCCACGAACCCGGGCCGGCTTTCGGGGACCTCGTAGCGGTAGGCGCTATTGAGGAACGTCAGGGTCCACCCCACGGCGAGCGCGGATCCGATCGCTCCGATCAGGATCGCGATCTGCTGCCGTTTTGGGGTCGCGCCCACGAGGAATCCCGTCTTCAAGTCTTGCGAGGTGTTCCCGCCGTTGGCGACGGCCACGGCAATCACGCAGGCGATGGAGATCGCGCGTACCCGGTCGTCGATCTGATTCCAGCCGAGCAGCAGAAAGATGAGCGAGATCGCGATGAGCGACGCGATGGTCATGCCGGAGATCGGGTTGGCCGAGCTGCCGATCTGGCCGCAGATGCGGGAGGAAACGGTGGTAAAGAAGAAGCCGAAAATGATGATCAGCACGCCGCCCAGCAGGTTTACGCCGATCTGCGGCAGAAACGCGAGCACGATCGCGAGGCCAATGGAGCCGAATACGGTGACGCTGATGGGCAGATCGTCGTCGGTGCGCAGCTTCGCGGCGACGGCCTGGCCCAGGCGGCTCGAGCGCATATCGGCGAAGCCCGCCCTGAACGCGCTGATGATGGTCGGGAGCGAGCGCACGAGGGCGATGATGCCGGCGCTCGCCACGGCGCCGGCGCCGATGTAAAACACGAACGCCGCGCGAATCTCGCCGGCG
>Ga0209377_1000809_pt1 | contig 21167 bp, 25 predicted proteins | sample GraSoiAngelo_141_FD_185898 | JGI IMG/M metagenome (GOLD analysis project Ga0209377, IMG submission 185898) | Grasslands soil microbial communities from the Angelo Coastal Reserve, California, USA - 14_0929_12_40cm (SPAdes) (version 2) | ecosystem: Environmental > Terrestrial > Soil > Grasslands ...
GGTGCATCCCGGCGCGAATGCGCTCGGCGATGGCGTCTCCCACCGGCGTCCGAAATATCCCGCGCAGCGCGACCGCCACTACCAGAATCACGACCACGGAGGCGACGATCGGCACGACCTCGTTGAACACGAGGTTCGGATCCAACCCCGGGGGCAGCGGCGGCATGGGGGCCTGCATCATGTGGACGCCGTACGCCTTTCCCCCGGACCCAGTTTCCCCGCCTCGCCGTCTCGCGCCTTGGCCAGCAACCGCTCCGTAAAATCTACTCGCTCCGCGAGTTCCGCCACCTCCCGCCGCAACTCGTCCACCGCCGCCAGCACGTCCTCCTGCCCTGCCGCCCCACCTGATTGGCTCTGCGCCTTGAGCTTCGCCATGTAGGTCCTGCTCAGGATGAACGCGATCACGGTCCCGAAGAACCCCCCGACCGCTACGATGGGGATCAGGACTTCCAGCTCGCCCATCAGGTCCTCCCGCCCCCGCTCATTGGCTCGGTCCGATCCGCTGGCCCTCGCGGTTCTTCGCGAGCAGCCGCTCGGCGAAGTCCATGCGCTCAGCGAGCTCCGCCAGCTCGCGCCGCACGGCCTCGAGCTCCTGGTCGAGCGCCGCCTTGTGTTCGGCGAACTCGGTTGGGACATCGCCGCCACCGGCCGACGAGCCCTTGCCGCGGATCCGGTCGGCCAACGCGCGGCCGATCGGCGAGAACGCCATCGCGATGCACGCGCCGCCCCCGAAAATGAGGATGAGAGCCAGGATGTCTTCCATACCCCTCAGTGCGGCCGCGCGAGCCGCTGGGCGTCGCGCTCCTTCGCGAGCAGGCGCTCGGTGAAGTCGAGCCGCTCTTCGGCCTCCGCCAGCCGGCGCTTGAGCTCGTCGACCTCGGCGAGCAGCCGCTCCGCCTCGCCCCCGAGCGCGACGCCGTGCTTGGCGGCCTTCATGGCCATCCATTGCTCGTCCGTCTTCGACCATCCGCGGATCCACTCCGCGAGCGCCTTCCCGACCGGTCCCGTCAAGACGAGCGTGGCACCGATGACCAGCGCCAGACCGATCATGGCGACCGCGGGTACCCATTCTCCCATGCGACCGTTTCCTCCCTCTCGTGAACTTACCGAGCTAGTCGCCCACCGCCAGCACCTTGCGCAGGTATTGGCCGGTGAACGAGGCTTTCACCCGCGCCACGTCCTCCGGTGCTCCCGCGGCCAGCACGTCACCGCCCGCCGCGCCCCCCTCCGGCCCGAGATCGATCACCCAGTCGGCGGTCTTCACGACGTCCAGATTGTGCTCGATCACCACGACCGTGTTCCCCTTGTCCACCAACCGGTGCAACACCTCGAGCAGTAGGCGCACGTCTTCGAAGTGCAGACCGGTGGTCGGTTCGTCCAGGATGTAGAGGGTACGGCCCGTGTCGCGCTTGGCCAGCTCGGTGGCGAGCTTGACCCGCTGTGCCTCGCCGCCGGAGAGGGTGGTCGCCGACTGGCCGAGGTGGATGTAGCCCAACCCTACGTCGTTCAAGAGCTCCAGTTTCGTGCGGATGCGCGGCTGGTTCTCGAAGAAGTCGAGGGCCTCGGCCACCGACATATCGAGCACGTCGGCGATGGACTTTCCTTTATAGCGCACCTCGAGCGTCTCCCGGTTGTAGCGCCGCCCCTTGCAGACCTCGCAGGGGACATACACGTCGGGGAGAAAGTGCATTTCGACCTTCACCAGGCCGTCCCCCTGGCACGCCTCGCACCGCCCGCCCTTCACGTTGAAGGAAAACCGGCCGGGCCCGTAGCCGCGGATCTTGGATTCGGGCAGGTAGGTGTAGAGCTCGCGGATCGGCGTGAACAGCCCCGTGTACGTCGCCGGGTTGGACCGAGGGGTGCGCCCGATCGGGCTCTGGTCGATGTCGATGACTTTATCGATCTGGTCGAGCCCTTCGAGCCGGTCGTGCGCGCCGGGCATCACCTTAGCGCGGTAGAAGTGCCGGGCGAGGGCGCGGTACAGGATGTCCGTGACGAGCGTCGACTTCCCCGAGCCCGACAGGCCGGTGACCGCGACGAACAGGCCCAGCGGAAACTCCACGGTAAGGTCACGGAGGTTGTGCTGGCGGGCGCCGATCACCGCGAGCTTGCGCTCGGGGTCGGGCGTCCGGCGGCGAGGCGGGACCGGGATCCGCAGCTCGCCCCGCAGGTAGCGCCCGGTGAGGGAGTCGGGGTGGTCGAGCACCGCCTTGACCGGGCCCTCGACGACGACCTCACCACCGTGCCGGCCGGCGCGGGGGCCCAGGTCCACCACGTGGTCCGCAGAGCGGATCGTCTCCTCGTCGTGCTCCACGACGAGCACCGTGTTGCCGAGGTCGCGGAGCTCCTTCAGGGTCGCGAGCAGCCGCGCGTTATCGCGCTGGTGCAGTCCGATCGATGGCTCGTCCAGAATGTAGAGCACGCCCACGAGCCGGCTCCCGATTTGGGTGGCCAGCCGGATGCGCTGGGCCTCTCCGCCCGAGAGCGAGTCCGCGGAGCGGCCGAGGGTGAGGTATTCGAGGCCCACGTTGCGCAGGAAGCGGAGGCGATCGTTCACCTCCTTGAGGATCGGCCGGGCGATCTCCGGGTCGAGACCTCCCCCCGTCCGCCCGTTCCCGCGCAGCGGGATGCTCTCGAAGAACGCCAGCGCGTCCGTCACCGGGAGGTCCACGACATCGCCGATGCTCTGGCCGTGAAGTAGCACCGACAGGCTCTCCGGGCGCAGCCGCTTGCCGCCGCATGTGGGGCACGGCTGCTCGATCATGTACTCCTCGAGCTGCTCGCGCACGCTGTCGGAGGCCGTCTCCCGATAGCGCCGCTCGACGTGCTTCAGGACGCCATCCCAGCCCGACTCGTACTCGCCGTGCCAGCGCTCGCTGTCGTACTGGAACGTGAGCGTCTTTCCGGGCGCCCCGGACAGGACGACCTTTTTCACGGCGGCGGGCAGCGCCTGCCACGGACTGTTCAGGTCGAACTTGAACGCGCGGGCCAGGCTCGGCAGAATCACCTTGCGCACGTAGCCGCTCGGCTCGCCCCACGGCAGGATGACCCCTTCGAGAATCGAGAGGCTCGGGTCGCCGAGCACCAGGTCGGGGCTCACCTCGCGTCGGGTCCCGAGTCCCGAGCAGTCGGGGCACGCACCGAACGGCGAATTGAAGGAGAACTGCCGCGGCTCGAGCTCGGGGAGCGACAGGCCGCACGTGGGGCAGGCGTAGCGTTCGGAGAACAGGGTGGCCTTGGCGCCATGCACGACCTCCACGGTCCCGTCCGCGGCCTTGAGCGCCGTCTCGATCGAGTCGGCGAGCCGGGAGCGGTCCGCCCGCCGCACGACCAGCCGGTCGACCACGACCGCGATGTCGTGGTTCTGGCGGCGGTTGAGCTTCGGCACCTGCGCGAGGTCGTAGGTCTCGCCGTCTACGCGGACCCGCACAAACCCCTGCTTCTTGGCGGCCTCGAACACGTCGCGGAACTCGCCCTTGCGGCCGCGCACCAGCGGGGCGAGGACCTCGAGCTTCGTTCCCTCCGGCCAGGCGAGCGCCAGGTCGGTGATTTGCGAGGCGCTCTGACGCTGGATCGGCGAGCCGTCCTTGGGACAGTGCGGCGTCCCGAGCCGCGCCCACAGGAGGCGCAGGTAGTCGTAGACCTCTGTGATCGTACCGACCGTGGAGCGCGGGTTATGGCCGGCCGTCTTCTGCTCGATCGAGATGGCCGGCGAGAGTCCCTCGATCGCGTCTACGTCGGGCTTCTCCATCAACCCGAGGAACTGGCGGGCATAGGCGGAGAGCGATTCCACATAGCGCCGCTGCCCCTCGGCGTAAATCGTGTCGAACGCGAGCGACGACTTCCCCGATCCCGACAACCCCGTGATGACGGTCAGACTGTCGCGCGGGATCTCGACCGTGATGTTTTTGAGGTTGTGCTCGCGGGCGCCTCTGACGACTAACGACTCGCTGGACATAGACTCGTAGGCTAGAAGGCCGACGGGTTCCCGGTCAACTCTCCGGGGGAGGTGGGGGAGGTTGTCGAGGTTGGTGGAGGACGGGGGAGGTTGCCCCGCCGACGTGATGGCCTCCCCTACCCTCCCCTACCCTCCACAACCTCCCCAACCTTGATTAAGTCCCTTCCGCTCCCTACGTTAGCCCTCCCCTATGGCCCAGACCGCGCTGGTGGTGCTGACCACGCTCGCGAACGATGCCGACGCGCGGGCGCTCGTCACAGCCCTGGTCGCAGCACGCCTGGTAGCTTGTGGGACGCTCCTCCCGGGCGCCCGCTCGATCTACCGCTGGGAGGGACAGGTGACGGAGGAGGCCGAAGTGGTCGTCGTGCTGAAGACGGACGCGTCGAGGTGGGAGGCGCTGTGCGCCGCCGTGCGGGAGCGGCATCCATACCAGGTGCCGGAGCTGCTCGCGCTGCCGGTCGCGCGGGGGCTCGAGCAGTACCTCTCCTGGCTCAGAAGCGAGGTGGTCGGGTGATCCGCAAGCGCGAGCCGCGGTGGCAGTCGGCGGCCGAGCGAGCCCGGGTCGCGGCCGAGCTGATCGAGGAAGCGGAATCGCTTACCGAGACCAGCACCATCGCCTCGCCGGCGGACGTGGCCCGCGCCGGCCTGCCCCCCCCGATTACCGCCCAGCTCCCGGCGCCCGCGCCGGCGCCCGCGCCGGCCGAGGCGCCCGCGCCCGACGGATCCGTGGCCGAGCCGACCCTCGACGACGCGCTCGCGGCGGACCCGGACAACGTTCCGCTGTTGGTCGAGCGGGCCGGCCTGCTCGCAGGCGCGACGCACTACCGCGCGGCGCAGCAGGATTACGAGCGCGCGCTGGGCGTCGACCCGATCCACGGCGAGGCGCTCACGGGCCTCGGCGTGCTGCTTTCGCGCCGCGGGTTGTGGAGTGAAGCGGTGCCGCACCTGCGGCGCGCGTCGGAGGTCGATCCGGGCCGGGCGGCCGCCTGGTTCTATCTGGGCGAAGCGCTCAATCACGTGGACGAGCTCGAGGGTGCGCTGGCCGCCTACGAGCGCGCCGTCGAGCTCGAGCCCCGCAACACGCGGGCGCTCTACGGCCTCGGGATTGTGCTGGACCGGCTCAAGCGCCCGGACGAGGCAACGCGGATCTATCGCCGCTCGCGGGAGGCCGGCGGGGGGTGATCCGCGTGGTCGTGGACGATCTCGCGTTCCTCGCGGCGGCGGCGGTCGTGCGCCCCGCCACGACCCGTCTCGATCCGACGACGCCGGCCGTCCGCCGGCTGGAGACGGTGGGAGGCACGGCGTTCACGCGCGGGCTGCAGGTACAGAAGGAGCTCGCGGTGGGAGCGGCGGTGGTGACCGCCGGTGGAGGGGACCTGCCGGCGGAGTTCGTCATCCACGCGGTGATCCAAAGCGACACCGAGCCGGTTACCCGCGACGGGGTGGCGCGCGCGTGGCGCTCGACGCTGGAGCAAGCGCAGGAGTGGGAGTTCACGAGCCTCACGGTGCCCCCGATCGGGACCGGGGCCGGGAACCTCTCGGTCGAGGACGCCGCCGACATCATGGTGCCCATCCTCAAGACTCATCTCGGGAACGCCGCCTTTCCCGCTAGCGTGTCCATCGTGGTGGAGACGCCCGAGGAGCGCGACGCGTTCGAGGCCGCCCTGCGGCGCAGCGGGGCGGCCGAGTCATGACGCGTCGCACCTGGGCCGTCGCGATCCTGGGCGCGTGGGCCGCTTCACTCGGGTGGCTCGTGAAGCGGGAGTTCTTCCGCCCCACAGGAACGCGACTGGCGGAGGCGGCCCTGAGCGTGCCGCCGGGCGCCGTCTACTATCGTCTGGACGTCGCGGGCCAGCAGGTCGGGTTCGCATCGTCCACGATCGACACTCAGACGACGAGCATCGGCGTGACGGACATCCTCGTGCTCAGCATCCCGGCGCTCGGCGTGCTGCACCGGACCGCGGCGATGAGCCGGGCGACCCTGTCCCGAACCCTCCGGCTCGAGCGGGTGGACGCCCGGTTCGACGGCGATCTGGGCCGGTTCGCCACGCGCAGCCTCGTCGCAGGCGACACGCTGCTTACGGTGACCCTGCTCGCCGGCCCGGACTCCGAGACCACCCACGTCCCCCTGGCGCGCCCGATCGTGCTCCCGACGCTGTTGCCGCTGCGGCTGGCGTTCGGTGGCGAGCTGAAGCGCGGCAAGACCTACTCGAGCGTGGTGTTCGATCCGATACTCCTCGCCGAGCGGCCGGTGACCGTGCTCGTGGCAGCGGAGTCCACGCTCGTCGTCGCCGACAGCGCGGGGTACGACTCGACCACGCTGGCGTGGGTGCCGGCGCATTTTGACACCGTACGGGCCTTCCGCATCGAGCAGCACGAGGGGGGGATGACGACGCGCGCGTGGATCGACGCGCAGGGCCACATCGTGCGCGCCGAGAACGCGGTCGGCTTCGTCATGGAACGGACCGCGTTCGAGCTGGCCTACACGAATTTCCGGCACCGGGATACGACGCGACTGATTCGCGCGAGCGCCGCGCCGGGCCCGGGCGATGTGGTGGCGACGACCGTGCTCGCTGCGCGCGCGTCGCCCCCGCCCGACACGGTGTCACTGTTTCGCGTGCGGCTTGGGGGACTAGCGCCCGGAGCGCTCGATCTCGCAGGCGGGCGCCAGGAGCTGAGCGGTGACACCCTGGTGATCCGCCGCCAGACCCCAGCGGCACTCGCCGCCCGCTACCGTCTGCCCGCCCGCGACTCGAGCCTCGCCCGCTGGCTCGCCACCGCTCCGCTGATCCAGAGCGACGACCCCCGCCTCCAGGCGCAGGCTCGGCTCATCATCGGGCGGGAGCAGGATCCGGCGCGCGCGGCCCGGCGCCTCGCCGAGTGGGTACGTGCCCACGTTGAGCGGCGGTCGACCGCGGCCGTGCCCAGCGCCGTGCAGGTGCTCAAGACACGAGTCGGGGACTGCAACGAGCACGCGGTGCTGTTCGTCGCCCTGGCGCGGGCGGCCGGACTGCCGGCCCGCACGGTCGCGGGACTCGTGCCCGTGGGCGGGCGCTTCTACTATCACGCGTGGGCCGAGGTGTACCTCGGAGACTGGGTTGCCGTGGACCCGATGCTGGACGAGTTCCCCGCCGGCGCCGCGCATGTGCGCTTCACCATCGGCGGCCTTGCCCGGCACGCGGAGCTCGTGCGCCTGATCGGGCGCATCAAGGTCGAGGTGCTATGATCCGACTGGAGAACCTGACCAAGCACTACGGCAGCTTCGTCGCCGTCGACGACATCTCGCTGGACGTCCCCCGGGGTCTGCTCTACGGATTCCTCGGTCCGAACGGCGCCGGGAAGACCACCACGCTCCGCATCATCGCCGGCATCCTCCGGCCGACGAACGGGCGCGTCTTGCTGGGCGGCGACGACGTGCATGAGAATCCGATCCCGGCCAAGATGCGGCTCGGCTTCATTCCTGACCGGCCGTTCGTGTACGACAAGCTCACCGGGGTCGAGTTTCTGCGCTTCGTGGCGGCGCTGTACGGCCAGGAAGGCGCTGCGGTGGAGCGACGCATCGCCGAGCTGCTCGAGGTGTTCGAGCTGGCGAGCTGGAAGGACGAGCTGGTGGAAGCGTACAGTCACGGCATGCGCCAGAAGCTGATCATCTCGAGCGCGCTCATCCACCGGCCGCAGTGCATCGTGGTGGACGAGCCGATGGTGGGCCTCGACCCCAAGGCGGCGCGTCAGCTCAAGGACATCTTCCGCCAGTTCGTCGGCCGCGGGGGCACCGTCCTGATGAGCACCCACACGCTAGAGGTGGCCGAGGCGATGTGCGACCGCATCGCCATCGTCCAGCACGGCAAGATCGTCGCGGAGGGGACGGTGGACGACCTGCGGCGGCAGCACCGCGCCGGCGACGCGAGCCTCGAGGAGCTGTTCCTCAAGCTCACCGGAGGGGCGCAGGTCCGCGACCTGGTCGAAGTGCTGGGCGACGGAGACGGGGGAGGCGCCGCATGACGCAGCCCTCGCTGTGGCGGGTGCTCGAGCCCAAGTGGCGCACGGCGCTGCAGCGCATCCGCGAGGAGCGCTCGCGCGGGGGATCCGGAAAGCTCCTCACCCTGGTGATCGTCGGCGTGCTCTTCTGGCTCGCGGTCTACTGGCTGCTGTACCTGGTGCTTCGCCACTTCCGGGCCGACCCGGACCTGGGCTCCCTGCTCGCCGGGAAGGTGCTGGGGGTGGTGCTCTTGTCCTTCATCGCGATCCTGGTGCTGTCGAACGTGATCACGGCGCTGTCGAGCTTCTTCCTGGCCAAGGACCTCGATCTGCTGGTGTCGGCGCCGGTGGACTGGCTGCGGATCTATCTTGGAAAGCTGGGCGAGACGCTGCTGCACTCGTCGTGGATGGTCGCGCTGATGGCGGTGCCGATCCTCACCGCGTACGGGGTGACCTACCGGGGCGGTCCACTGTTCGTCCCCTATGCCGTGCTCACCATCTTCCCGATGCTCGTGCTTCCGGCCGTAGCGGGCTCGGCGCTCACGCTCGTGCTGGTGAACATCTTCCCGGCGCGCCGCACCCGCGATCTGCTCTCGATCGTCGCGCTCGGCGCGGCGGGCGTGGTGATCCTGCTGTTTCGGCTGATCCGACCGGAGCGGCTCGTCTCCCCGGAAGGGTTCCGCAACCTGCTCGACTTCATCGCGGTGCTTCGCACACCGACCTCTCCCTTCCTGCCGAGTGAGTGGGCGACGAAGGCGACCATGGGCTTCCTGCAGGGCGCTATCGACCCCCTGCCGCTGGTCTTGCTCTGGACCACGGCCGCCGGGGCGGTCACGCTGGGCGCGCTGCTGCACCGCCAGCTGTATGCTACGGGGTTCACGAAAGCGCAGGAGGGGGCGGAGCGTTTCGTGCGGGGCGGGCTGTGGCGGTGGACGGTGGGCACGCTGCTCGCGTTTCTCCCGGTCGCAAAGCGAGAGTTCGTCCTGAAGGACATCAAGCTCTTTTTCCGCGACACGACGCAGTGGAGCCAGCTCATCCTGTTGACGGTGCTCGTGGTGGTGTACCTGTTCAACATCAAGATGCTGCCGCTGCACCGGGGCGAGCCGATCGGATTCTTCTACGTCACGCTCGTATCGTTCCTGAACCTCGGGCTTGCGGGCTTCGTGTTGGCGGCCATCGCCGCGCGATTCATCTTTCCCGCCGTGTCCCTCGAGGGCCGGCACATGTGGCTCCTGCGCTCGAGCCCGCTCGACCTGAGGGCGCTCCTCTGGTCCAAGTACTGGGTGGGAACGATCCCACTCCTCGGCCTCGCGCTGCTGCTCACCGGCCTCACGAACGTGTTGCTCCAGGTGCGCCCGTTCATGATGGTGGTGGGCCTGGTGACGATCTGCGGGCTCACGTTCGCGATCGCCGCGCTGGCGCTCGGCTTCGGCGCCCTGTACCCGCAGTTCGAGACCGAGAACGCCGCCCAGATCCCCACGTCGTTCGGGGGGCTCGTCTTCATGATGGCGACGGTCGCGCTGCTCGGCGCCGTGATCTTCGTGTTGTGGCAGGCCGTGTACCAGTACTTCCGATCCGTCTTCCTGGGGCAGCCGGTGGTGGTGGACGCGTGGATGATCGGGTGGTTCGCCGTGGCCGCCGCGCTGTGCGCGGCGGCCACCGCGGTCCCGCTCTGGATCGGACTCCGGCGAATGGAGCGGTTCGAGTTCTAGCTAGAGGGGGAAATTCAGCCCCGCCAGGACGTTGAACGACGTCCGGTCGGCAAACACGAACTTCGCTTCGAGGAACGGCTTGAACGGCCGCGCCCGCCGACCCTCCCAGCCCGCGAACAGGTTGACGCCCGCGTCGCTCGCGCCACTGGCGTGCAGGTACGCGAACCCCGCGCCGAAATAGAACAAGCCGTACACCGTCGGGGGATGGTACTTGAGGTCGGCATTCAGCCGGAACGGGGAGCCGGTTTCGCCCGGGTAGAACTCCGCTGACGGCACGAGCCCCCAGCGCCGCCCTACCGGCAGGTTGAGCTGGCCGCCGATGAAGACGTGCTCGATGTCGAAGTCGTAGCCGATCCGTGGGCCCACCGCGGGCCGGTCGACCATCACGGCGCGCCCGCCCCGCACGCGCCGCTGCCCCTGTGCCACCGTCGCCACCACGACCAAGCCCGCGACGATGATCGCGACCCGCCCTGTGAATCCGCTCACCCCCGGCGCTCCACGGTTGAAGGTCGCACACTGATACGGAAGCGCGTCGCGAAAATCAAGGGCCCGCGTGAGGTCGCGGGTTCCCGTGCGGGTGCGTCTGGTCGAGCGAGATTCCCTCTGAGCCTACTCGATCCGGTACGGAATCCCCACTTCGTTCGTCCGGTAGTTGTCCGCCGTGCCGAGCAACAGGGTGGCCGAGTCGAGCGCGTCCACGATAAAGCGATCGATACCGCTGCGGCGCGCGATCCAGGTGCGCTCGTAGGTGCCGTCACCGTTGTCGGTCATGGGTATCCGGCGCCAGGTCGTCCTCAGCGGGTCGGCATGGCGCACATGCAGGAACACGAAGCTCGCGGGCGTGAGCCCCGAGCCCGTCGTGTTCGTCACGGCCGCCACCACTTTCACCGTATCATCCACATGGAACCGGGGGATGCGGTTGGCCACGTCGAACAGCGCGCTCGGATCGGTGACCTCGATGAGCAGCGTGTCGTTGCGATAAATCTTCACGTCGCTGACCGTGACGGTCTGCCGGCTCGCATCCACCACCGTCCAATTCTGCGGCGAGAGCTGTACGGCCCGCCATCCGCGGCGCTCCGAGCGGTCGCGCACCAGCACGGCGCGCTGCGTCATACGGTCGGCCAGTGGCTTGGCGGTCGGGTTGAAGAGCCCGTCGGCGCTCGTATCCACCAGGAACAGGCCCTGGAACGTGACGTCGTGCTCCACCCGGGCCGTGTCGCCCTGAATTGTCACGTCACGATGATAGACGGGCCGCGGGCCGCCGGGCACGACGCGCAGACGACCCCAGAAGGTCGGGGCCGTATCACCGGTGGTGCCGGTCAGGGCAGCCGGGACGCCGGAGCCGCTGGACGTGGGTGCGGCCGTCGTGGCCGCGCCCGAGACGCCGAACTCGGTGTCCACCATGGCGCCGAGCTGGTCCGCCTCGGCGGCGAGCACTTCAGCCTGCCCGGCCGTGGGCGCCGTGCCCTCGCCGCAGGCGGCGGCCGCGAGCCCGATCAGGGCGGCGGCCAGGGTAAACTGGACGGTCTGCCGCATGGATGCGCGTCTCCTGTCGAAGGCTGGAACGTCGAATCCCCACTCCGAGCGGTACAGACGCCAACTCCTGGGCGATGTTAAGGTGTGAGAGCCGTCACGCGCTGGGGCGGACGACCCCGTCAGGGGATCGCCCGCCCGCGTACTGCGACGAGCTCTACTGGCAACTGAGGTGCAACTGGATGTTCCCACCGCTCAGTGTGCCCGACGCGCTGTAGCCGCTGGACAGACTGAGGGCGAAGGTGTCGTTGCGTCCGGGCTCGCCGTTGTCCGCCACGTCCACCTGATACGTGAACCCGTCCTGGCCATTCACCTGAGCGGTGCCCTCGATATGGCGCGTGGTCGCGTTCACGATCTTGTAGGCGGTGACGCCGGTGCCTTTCACCCGCGGCCCGTCGGGGCCGTGATCGATGTAGGTCAGATGGCCCCAGAGTGCGCCTTGCTTGAGCCCGCCCGCGACACCGAAGTTACCCCTCGCACCGGAGGGCGTGCCCGTGATCGAGCCGCCGCCGGTGGCGAAATCCGCGCCAGTGCAGCCGGGCGGGGGCGGGGCCGGGGCCGGTTGGCAGGTGATATCGGCGTGCGCCGAGGAAACGATCACATCCGCGACCCCAGGCACGATGACGTGGAGCGCGTTGACGGTGATGTCTCCTGCCCCGGTGCTCGTTTGCTCGTTGATGATCACCTCCCCAACGGGCAACGGCACGCTCTGGTTGGGCGTACCCGAGATCTCGATGGTTTGGCCGTTTACAGATAGCGCCGTGATGTTCGAGGTACCGCTCGCCGTCGCCCCGCCGTCCCTGCAGACGGCCGCGGCGCGCGCCTGGAGCAAGCCGGCCGAAATCGTATTGCCGGCGACCGTCAGCGAGAGCTCGGCCACCGACGCCTCGGAGTGGCTCGCGTTGCCCTGACCCACTGTGGACGCGTGCAACACCTCCGCCGTCAGCAGGCCAGGCACGCTCGCGTTCAAGAGCGACGCTTCCTGCGCACCACCCGACGGCGGCAGGGAGCCAGCGTCGGCCAGCACCACGGGGAGACCGAGCACTGTGGCCTGCAGCACCGTGGCGCGACCGCTGTAGCTTGTCGCCTGGCTGGCGGACGAAGTGCTGGCGTCTGCCAGCACGCCCGCCAGCGGCGTGTGGCGCTCGGAGCACCCGAGCGTGAGCGCCGCGGCCGCGAGCACGCCGGTGCCGAGCGCCGTATTCAGTCGAATGGCCATTGCGGTAAGCCTCCTTCCTCGAGTCGAGGACTCGAGCGAGCTGGGACGCTCCGCACGGAAGGCAAGGCGGGTGCCGCGATGCTGCGTCGCCACGTCGCCGGGACGCAGCGGCGCCCGCGCGCATCGATGTGAGGCGCGGGGGCGCTGAACCGCGACGCGAATCGCGGCGCGCGGGCGTCGGAAGAAGTCGGACGAGCCTCGTCAGAGCCCGGCCGAGCGATCTGTCGGACTTTTCTGACGCCGAGGCGGCGCAGCCGTTGAGCGGCGCACGAGGCGGCGCTCGATCGCGTAGCGGATGATCTCCGCGTTGGTCTTTAGCTTGAGCTTGTCGAGGATCCGGCTCCGGTACGTACTGACCGTTTTGGGGCTCACTCCGAGCTCGGCGGCGATTTGCTTGAACGGGACTCCGGAGCCGAACCTGCACAGCACCTGGTATTCTCGGTCTGAGAGCGTCGCGTGCCGGGGCCTTCTCCCGCCGCCTCTGAGGCCGGAGATGAGCCTGCCGGCGAGCGAAGGGCTCACGTACGATGCGCCGCGCACGACCTGCCGAATCGCGTCGATCAGTTGCTCACGCGAATGATCCTTGCCGAGGTATCCGGCGGCGCCCGTCCCCAGCAACCGCAGGGCATCCGGATCTCGTCCTTGCACGTTCAACACGAGCACACGGCACCGGGCGTAGCGGGATCGTACCTCGCGGATGAGTCCCCGCATCTTTGGCCCGCCGAGCCACGCGTCCAGCAGTATCACGTCGACCTCGGTGCGTTGCAGTTGCTCGAGCACCTCGTCCGAGGTTGCCGTCTCGCCCACGACCTTCATGTCGGCGCACTGTGCGATCATGCGCTTCAGGCCTTCGCGGACGACCCAGCGGTCGTCTGCGATCAGCAGCTTGATCCGGGAGGGCGTGGGGTGGAGCGGCGCGCTGGACGACATGAACCCCCAAGTCTGCGCAAAGAAATGCCCCGCTGAGCCGCATGCGGGCGCAACGGGGCCAGTCCCAACTCCTTGGTACGCAGTCTAGGACGGCGGACGCCCCGCCGTCAAGTGCGCTGGCTCAAGCGGCGACGCGCGCCCCGCACGAGTGGCAGTAATGAGCGTCGTGCTCGAGCGCCGTGCCGCACCGCGCGCAATAGCCGGGCGCGGTCGCGAGGCGGCGCCCGCAGTCGGAGCAGAAGGCCGCGTCGGATTCGGGGCGGGGACCGTGGCTGGGGCAAGCGGGATGCGGGATGCGGGAGGCGGGATGGGACGCGGCACCAGATGCCACGCTTCCCCCATCTCGCATCCCGCCTCCCGGCTGTTCGGCCCGGAGCGCAGCCAGGGCTTCCGCGGTGTATTTGGTTTTCAGAACATCGTAGTCCGCGTCCGAGTGGCGCGGTCGAACTCGATTTCCTTCAACGCACGCAGCGCAACGGCCCGTGAGGAGAAATCATCGTCCGGGTCCTCCCCCTCACTCACGTTTCCCGTTTCCCGATTCCCGTTTCCCGCCGTCTCGGGGCGAAAGATCGGCCGCAGGACGAAATACACGGCGCCCGCTGCGAGCAGGATCCCCGCGATTAGCTCGAGCATGGGGCTTAGACCGACAACCGATCGAGCTCGCCGCGCAGTCGCTCGAGTTCGGCGGGCGTGCCGGCGGCGGCGAGGGGTCGGGCGGAGACCGCGTCCGGCGCCGCGGTCCGCGTCCAGCGGCGCAGTACCAGCGCCAATATCCCCGCCGCCACGATGAACACGAGGGGCGGCACGAGGTAGCCGATGAGGTTGAGCCCACGCTTCGGTGGTGCCATCAAGATCGCGATGCCGTTCTCGCGGACAAACGCGTCCAGGATTTGCGGCCCGGTCTTTCCCGCCTCCGCCAGCGCCACCACGCGGCGATGCATGGCAGGACTTGTGGTACAAGTAAAGTCGGTCGTGCGGCAGGTGTAGACATCCTGGTTGCAGCCGCACGTGCAGTGTATCTGCTTCTCGATCGCCTGGATGACGGCGTCGTTGTCGGCGGCGGTGACGGGCTCGAGCGGCCTCCCCGCGCGCGACGGGTCCCAGAGACGGCCGGACGGTCCCGTTCCCGGGAGGGAATCGGGCGTTTGAGGCGTTGCACGACGCCACGACGCTACGACGCTAAGAAAAGTCCCCCCACCCAACACCAGGAACTCGCGCCGATCAACGTGCAACGGAGCGTCGTAGCGTCGGGTGACGCTCATTTCCCCTCCCCTACCAGCCGCACCGCATATCCGGCTTGCGACCGCTTGGCGGCCGGCGAGCCTCCCGGCCACATCACGATCAGCCCGCCGAGCGCGATGATCATCCCACCGTACCACACCCACCACACGAGCGGGTTGATGGTGAACCGGAAGACCGCCTGCTCGGTCCCGTTCACCACGCCGCCCAGGACGATGTACAGATCTTCGCGCAGATCACTCCGGATGCCGACCTCGGTGGACGGCTGGAACGTCGGCCGCCCGAACGCATCTACGTGCTGGCGTTTCTCCGTAGTGAGCACGCCGAGCCGCTTGCCGTCCCGGCTCACGTCGAGCGTCGCGGCAGTCACCTGGCGATTGAGCGCGTCGTACTGCGAGATCCCGAGATGGGTGAGCCGGTAGGTCCAGCCGTACGGGCTGCGGATCGATGCGGACTCGCCCGGCCGGAGGCTGGCCTCCGTCTCGGTCTTGAACGCCATGCCGGCGAAGGCCACGAATAGCATGACGATGCCGGTGTGCACGATGTAGCCGCCGTAGCGCCGGCGGTTGCGGGCCAGCAGCCGGCCGAGCGCCAGCGCATAGCCCTCCCCGTACTGGCGGTGCCGGGCGCGCGCCCCGCGGGCGAACTCCTGCACCACGGTCCCCGTGACGAACCCGCCCAGGGCGATCGCGATCAGGGCGTACAGGTCCCGCATCCCCGCGACCAGCAGGATCAATGCGGTGAACGCGCCGACGGTGCCGGGGACCGCGAACTGGCGCTGCAGGTTTGGGATAGACGCCCGCCGCCAGGCGATGAGCGGTCCGATGCCGGTGAGCGCGAGCAGGGCTAGGCCCAGCGGAATGATTACGGTGTTGAACCACGGAGCCAGGACTGTGTATTTCACCCCCACGACCGCCTCAGAGAGTATCGGGAGTAGCGTCCCCCACAGCACCGCAAACGCGATGACAATGAACACCAAGTTGTTGAACAGGAAACTCGCCTCACGGCTCACCATCGACTCGAGCCGCGCCTCGGCCGTGAGCAGCGGCAGCCGGCTCGCGTACAGTGCGAAGCTCGCGGTCCCCGTCACGATCAGGAACGCGAGAAAGAAGTATCCGACGCTCGACTGAGTGAACGAGTGGACGCTCGAGATCACGCCGGAGCGCGTGATGAAGGTGCCGAAGATCGACAAGAGCCACGAACCGATGATCAGCCCCAGGTTCCACTTCTTCAACATCCCGCGCTTCTCCTGGATCATCACCGAGTGGAGGAACGCGGTCATCGTGAGCCACGGCAGGAGCGACGCGTTCTCCACCGGGTCCCACGCCCAGTAGCCGCCCCAACCCAACTCGACGTAGGCCCACCACATGCCGAGACAGATCCCGATCGAGAGAAACAACCACGACAGGAGAGTCCACTTGCGAATCGCGACGAGCCAGTCGGTGTCGAGCCGCTTGGAGAGCAATGCGGCGATCGCGAACGCGAACGGGATGGTGATCGAGATGTAGCCGAGGTACAACATCGGCGGATGGAACACCATCCCGGGGTTCTGGAGCTGCGGGTTGAGGCCGCTCCCGTCGAGCGGGGTGTACGGCAGGCGCTGGAACGGGTTCGCCCCGCCGAACAGCATGACCGAGATGAAGAAGGCCGCGACCAGCGAGACGACACCCGCCACGTGGGGGAGGAGCGCGCGATGGTGGCGCGGGGTGAGCACCAGCGCGAGCGATCCGAACACCGACAACACGGTGGCCCAAAAGAGGAGGCTCCCCTTTTGGCCCGCGTACAAGGCCGACCAGGTGTAGAAGATCGGGAGATTGCGGCTGGTGTAGGCGGCGACGTACTCGACGTTGAAGTCGTGCTGGAACAGCGCCCACTCGAGCGAGACGACGGCGACGAGGAGGGCGCCGCACATCGCGAAGACGGCGTGGCGGGCGCTGCGCGCGAGGTCGGGACGACCTTCAAGCCCGCCGACGAATCCCGCGAGCGCTCCCCAGATCCCCACGAGCAGGGCGAGCCACAGGGCCAACGTGCCGAGCAGAGTCATTTACGCCTTCGGAACCGCTTCGTAGCGCGACCCGCACTTGGCGAGCACGTTGGTCGCATAGATCACACCATCCTTCTTGAGCCGACCCTCGACCACGACCTCCACGCTGTCGTTGAAGGTATCGGGCGGCAGGCCGTGGAAGACGACGGGAAAGCGCGCGCTTCCGTCGGTCACCTGGAAGCGCAGCATCTGGGTGGCGACGTCCTTGGACACGGTGCCCGGGACGACGCGAGCCCCGACTTTCATGCCGACGTCATAGAAGGAAGGATCGACCGCGATCTTCTGCGTCAGCTCCGTCGGCGTCAGGAAGTACTGGCCCGTCTGCTTGACGCCCGACGCCATGAGGTAGCCGACCGAGCCGACGATCAGCACGGCCCCGATAGCAAACTTGGTTCCCGCGTTCATGTCTGAATTATACCTCCCGGCGTCGCGCCTGCTCCAACGCCCAACGCACCGCGTCCTCCGGGTGCGCGACCCGCGGAATATCCACGCCCGCCGTGAAGGAATCATGAAGCCCCACGACCGGTGTTTCGATGCGCTGCGCCAGGGCGATTTCCGAGAGCGTGCCCCAGCCGCCCCCGATGGCGATCACGGCGCTCGCCGCGCGCACGATCAGCGCGTTGCGCATCTCACCCATCCCCGTCGCGAGCGCGACGTCGATGTCGGGGTTTGCGTCGTGCGGATCATTCCCGGGCAGAATGCCGACCGTGAGCCCGCCAGCCTGCTTCGCGCCGCGGGCCGCTGCCGTCATGACGCCGCCGAGCCCGCCGCACAGGAGCACCGCGCCCTGCTCCCCTATCAGACGCCCGACGGCGGCCGCCCACTCGGCCTCCTGCGGCGTGCACGTGGCGCCTCCCACGACGGCAATGAGCGGGCCTCTCACCGGCGCCCTCCCCTTCCCTCTCCGTCTCCGAACGGCGGTTTCTCGAGACCGCGGTCGGTCACGAACCCGGTCACGTAGCGCGCCGGTGTGACGTCGAAGGCGGGATTGAGCGCGGCGGCGCCCGCTGGCGCGACGGGCCGCCCCGCGACCGTCTTCACCTCCTCCGCGCCGCGCTGCTCGATCGGTATGCCACCGCCGTCGGCGAGCACGGGATCGATCGTCGTGGAGGGCGCCGCGCAGTAGAACGGCACGCCGTGATGCAGCGCGAGCACGGCGAGCGAGTAGGTGCCGATCTTGTTGGCGAAGTCGCCGTTCGCGGCGATGCGGTCGGCGCCGACGATCACGAGGTCCACCTGAGCCTGGCGCATCAGCGACCCCGCGACGGCGTCCGCGATCACCGTGCACGGGATCCCGGCATGCACGAGCTCCCAGGCCGTGAGCCGGGCGCCCTGGAGCACGGGCCGCGTTTCGTCGACGAAGACGTGCACGCGTCGCCCCGCGTCGTGGGCGAGATAGAGGGGCGCGAGCGCGGTCCCGATCCCGCCGGTCGCCAGCGCCCCCGCGTTGCAATGGGTGAGCACCTTCGCGCCGTCCGGGATGAGCGGCAGCCCCGCCTCGCCGATCCGCCGGCACATGGCGCGGTCTTCCTCCCAGATCGCCGTCGCCTCGGCCTGGAGCCGCTCCCAGACGCCCGAACCCCCCCAGTCGCCCGGCGTCTCCGCCGCGACGCGTGCCATGCGGTCGAGCGCCCAGCGCAGGTTCACGGCGGTGGGCCGCGTGGCCCCGAGCAGCCGGACCAGCTCGTCCAGCCGGGCGAGAAAGCGGTCGCGCGGCGCCGCCCGCAGCTCCCGCGTTCCCGCGACGAGCCCCATCGCCGCCGCGATCCCGATGAGCGGCGCGCCGCGCAGCTGCAGCGTGCGGATCGCGTCCGCCACGGCTTCCCCACTCTCCAGGTCGCGCTCGATTTTCGCCTCGGGCAGCGCCCGCTGGTCGACGATCCGCACGGCGCCGGAAGGAGACCACGCGATGGCTTGAACGGGCATGCGCGTGAACGTAGGGGCGCCGCCTGTGGCATGCAAGGAACGCTCGAGCGCACTGGACGATGTGACGGAGGCGCGTGCGCCTGGGTATCCGCTTCTGAAGGCTCAATCACTCCTATCCGGTGGCGACATGAAGCACGTCCTTTCCGTCCTGCTGGTGGCCGGTGCTATGGCGGTCGCCGCATGCAGCGATCGCGACGGCGCGAGCCGGCCGCTCGGGCTCGCGGCAGCGGCCGACTCCTCGGGAGATTCGATTCCCGGCCCCAAGCCGGGGCCCGTCGCGTCGGTGACGGTCTCACCGCCGTCCGCCAGCGTCGTCGTGGGCGACAGCGCGGACTTCTTTGCCGACCTGCGTGACGCCGAGGGGAATCCCGCCAGGGACGCCAACGTGAAGTGGAGCGTCGCCGATCCGACCCTGGCGCGCATCGAGGGAGCGTTCGGGCAGTCGATCATCCTGCGCGCCCTGGCCGCCCCCGCCGCCGAACGATTCCGTGGCGACGGTCTCGGTCACACCCGACACCGCCGTGGTCGCGGCCGGTGACACCGCCACGTTCTTTGCCACACTGCGGGACGCCCAAGGAAACATCCTGTCCGGCCGGCCCGTGGCGTGGACGCTGAGCGACTCCTTGGTGGCTCGCATCGAGGGCGCCTTCGGCCAGACGGTGGTGATCCGTGCCGTGGGATCAGGATCATCGCTCATCACGGCCACGAGCGAAGGGAAGCGGGGGTCGGGGAGCGTAGTCGTCCCGTAAGTCGAATGCGGAGTGCGGAATTCGGAATGCGGAATTGAAGGGAGAGGTCGCTCACCACAAGACTCTCGCCTGACGTTCCGCACTCCGCATTCCGCATTCCGCATTGTCGTGATACCATTCCCGTCATGGCCTACGAAACCCTCCTCTTCGACCTCCGCGACGCCATCGCCTTCGTCACCATCAACCGCCCCGACAAGCTGAACGCCCTGAACGACCAGGTGGTGGACGAGCTGGCCGACGCGGCCGAGCGCGTGGCCACCGACGACGCGATCAAGGGCGCGATCCTGTCGGGCGCCGGGCAGAAGGCGTTCGTGGCGGGGGCGGACATCGGGGACCTCGCGAAACAAGGTCCGTTCGACGGCAAGGCACGAGCGCTGCGCGGCCAGGCGATGCTGCGGCGCTTCGAAACCTGCGGCAAGCCCGTCATCGCGGCCGTGAACGGCTACGCGCTGGGCGGCGGCTGCGAGCTCGCCATGGCGTGTCACCTGCGGATCGCGAGCGACGCCGCGAAGTTCGGCCAACCCGAGGTCAAGCTCGGCATCGCCCCTGGCTATGGCGGCACGCAACGGCTGCCGCGGCTCGTCGGCAAGGGCAACGCCCTTCGCTTGATCCTCACGGGCGAGATGATCGACGCCCAGGAGGCCCATCGCATCGGCCTCGTGAACCAGGTCGTCCCGGCAGGGGACCTCCTCGCGACGGCGGAACGGACTCTGCGGGGTATCTTCGCCATGGGCCCGCTCGCGGTGCGCCTCGCCCTGGAGGCGGTGGATCAGGGGCTGGAGATGACGCTGGATGAGGGACTGCTGCTCGAAGCCAATCACTTCGGGCTGCTCGCGGCCACCGAGGACATGAAGGAAGGGTTGACGGCGTTCCTCGAGAAGCGACCGCCGCGCTTCCGCGGCCGGTGAGAGTAAGTCTTGCCACGACAATAACTTCTGGGTATTTTTAGTGGGTTATCTGGGGCACTCGCGGCGCCGCCGCGCTGCGCCACGGGGTACCCCGTGGCGCTTCTTGTAGGGGGGGCAATCCGATGGCTGAGCGCGCGGGGGGCAGGGGGAAACGGCCGACGGCAGTCGGTGAGGCGCTGCGGAGCTATCTCGCCAAGTCGGGGCTCGCCAGGCGGCTGGCGCAGGCGCAGGTCATTCCCGACTGGCCCGGATTGGTCGGCCCGCAGATCGCCCGCGTCACGGCGCCCGAGAGCGTGACCCCCGACGGCACGCTGTTCGTGCGGGTCGCCACGAGCGCCTGGATGACCGAGCTGCAGCTCATGGGGCCGCAGATCATGGCGGCGATCAACGCCGGCCGTGGCGCCGGTCGGATCAAGACGATCCGCTGGCTTCTCTCACAGTAGAGCGTTATGGCGAAGGCAAAACCCCGAGCAGCGAAGGACAAGGGTAACGGCGACTACCAGGCCGACTCGATCCAGGTCCTGAAGGGTCTGGAAGCGGTGCGGCGGCGCCCCGCGATGTACATCGGGTCGGTGTCCGGACGGGGGCTCCACCACCTCGTGTACGAAGTCGTGGACAACTCCGTCGACGAGGCGCTCGCCGGCTACTGCACGCAGATCGACGTCACGATCCACGCCGACAATGCGATCACCGTGGTCGACAACGGCCGCGGCATCCCGGTCGATATTCACAAGACGGAGAAAAAACCCGGCGTCGAGGTGGCGCTCACGGTGCTTCACGCCGGGGGCAAGTTCGACAAGAGCACGTACAAAGTCTCGGGCGGGCTGCACGGCGTCGGCGTGTCGGTCGTGAACGCGCTGTCGGAGAAGCTCGAGGTGTGGGTGGACCGCGACGGCAAGCGGCACCACATGGCATTCGAGCGAGGCGAGACCAAGAAGAAGCTCGAGGTCATCGGCAAGGCGAAGGGCACA
>Ga0209377_1000811_pt1 | contig 21119 bp, 15 predicted proteins | sample GraSoiAngelo_141_FD_185898 | JGI IMG/M metagenome (GOLD analysis project Ga0209377, IMG submission 185898) | Grasslands soil microbial communities from the Angelo Coastal Reserve, California, USA - 14_0929_12_40cm (SPAdes) (version 2) | ecosystem: Environmental > Terrestrial > Soil > Grasslands ...
TGGCGTGAACGCAGCGAGTGATGTTTCAACTGGTAGACCAGGTACAGCACAACGACAAGGTTCAGGAGCAGCACGCCGACCCTCACCGCCGTAATCCGCTCGATGACCTCGTAGAGTTCGAAGGGAAGCAAGAGGCTGGTCGAGATGACGGTGAGATACGCCGCCCAGGAGAATTCGAACCACAATCCAACCCCCTCTATTAATAGCAGCGTCGCGTACGCCAGGCTCACCAGGCTCATCATAAGAACGTTGTGCGGCTGCAGCGCGTCCACCTTCAGAACCAGGCTGTGGAGGATGCGAGAGTCGGCATTCAGATGGAGGGCTTCCAGGAGTCGGGTGAGGAGGGCGGCGATATCGGCATGCACCAGTTTGAGCAGGCCCAGGCCCACGATGAGGAGGAGCAGGCCTTTCAGGACTTTGAGGCCTGCAATCAACACCATGCCGGTGTGATGCTGCTTCGTCATTATGCCTTCATTGTCGTCCGTCTGTTGGAGCATTCCGTCTGGGCATCTTACCGATTTGTCGAGGAGAGTAGAAGTGCTCGATGCGAAAAAGCAGAGCCTACCTGCGTTTCCGTGGTGTATCTTTCCTGGTCGAATGCTGTATCGGTTTGGATACCATTACGAACACACACCTCAAAGCAAACATATACGAAACAACCCATTATCATTCCGCATGAAACTTGCCTCATTTTCGCTTGCGAAACTGGCAGAAGGAGGGTATATCCGGCAGCAAGAAAGGACGAAAGGAGGTGAAGGTCGAGGAACCTCGAGATTCGATTTTCTTGGGAATTTTCGTTGTATCGAAACAACTTTTAAATGGGGAGTAACGCCATGAAACGAGCATTGACAGCAGTGGTATTGAGCGTCGGTTTAATAGTGCTTTCTGGACCGTGGTCGGTTGCGATCGCGGATGACGGTGATGACGACAACGACAACCGCCTCCAGGCGGTGCCGGCTACTTTCGTCGGAAAGGCCGGAGACTGCGGGACGGCGTATCCGGCTGGGAGCCGGATCGTGACGTCGGCGTGGCTGGGCGGCATGGGCTTGCCAGACAACGGGGGCCAGAACGTCGGCAGCGATCCAAAGGATAACCCCAGCAAACAGGATCCCCATCTCGGGTTGTTGCTCTCGAAAAATGGTACCACCGCCGACTGCTCAGCCGCAGAAGCCGAAATCACCGGGGTAACGGGAATTGAAGTGACGGCCGACTTTCACCTGGGCTTCGACTATCGTAACGGAGGCCACTGCGGCGCCGGTGCACCGCGGTTCGACGTGTCCTATCAGACGGGTGGGACTGACGGGTCCTCTTTCGTCGGCGGGTGTTCCAATGACCATCAACCCACGGGAGCGCCCCAGGATCAGGCCCAGTGGACGCGGGTGCGGTTCGACACCTCGAATCCCGCGCAATCATTTCCGCCCATCCCTACGGGAAGCACGATCAAACGCATCACCCTGATCTTCGACGAGGGCACAGACACGGCTAATAACGACACGGAGGGCGTCGGCCTCGCGGTCGTGGACAACATTGATATCAATAACAGGCTCATAACACGGGGCACTGGCATTGCCGACGGCATTAACCGGTACAAAAAGAAGCACGATCGAGATTGATGATGAGGAGTTAGAGGAGTTAAGGGGACAGGCTACTTTTCCTGAGGTGGAGCGGGGCGGGGGCGCGGTCGGCGTCACCCGCTCCCTTCCTCCGTGATTGGCTGCAGGGCCACCCTCCGCGATGCGCCGCAGGATCCACCATCCATTTGCAGAAATAGCATTCAAGTAAGTCCTGCTCTGGTCCACTCACTAAGTGAGTTGACATAGCTCACGAGAAAAAGGTAGGCTACCCTCTTTCATCAAGGAGGAAGCCATGAATCCCACACGCAAAATTACCGAAGGGGGAGTGAAAGGAATGGTCCTACTCCTTGCGTTGGCCCTGGCGAGCTGTGCACCGGCGTCAGCGACGCATCCATCGACCGAGAGCCCTCAGGCGACCAAGCCGCAGGTCCTGGCTGCCTACGGGAAGCTGCCATTGAGCTTCGAGGCAAACCAGGGGCAGACCGAACCACAGGTCAAGTTCCTCTCCCGCGGCAGCGGCTATACCCTGTTCCTGACCTCCACCGAGGCGGTGCTCATGCTCACTAAGACAGACGCGCACGCCAAGCATCGAATTCCCGGCGAGGCCAGGCTTGTCGAGCCGGAAAAGGGCGCTGGAACAGTGCTGCGCATGAAGCTCCTCGGCGCCAACCCCGCGCCAGCGGTGGCCGGGGTCGGTGAGTTGCCGGGCAAAAGCAACTACTTCGTCGGCAATGATCCCAAGAAGTGGCGCGCCAATGTTCCCACGTACGCGAAGATCGAGTACCGGGACGTCTACCCCGGCGTGAACCTGGTTTATTACGGCAACCAGCGGCAGCTCGAACACGACTTCGTGGTCTCCCCCGGCGCCGATCCCAAGGCGATCACGCTCGCGTTCGAGGGCATGGACGGCGTGGCCATTGATGCCCTGGGCGATCTGGTCCTCCGGGCAGACGGGGGCGAGGTCCGCCTGCGCAAACCCGTCGTGTATCAGGAGCAGAACGGCCAGCGAGCGGTGATCCCAACCCGGTACGTCCTCAAGGCCGAGCGCCAAGTGGCCTTCGAAGTGGCCGCCTATGACGCCACGAAGCCACTCATCATCGATCCGGTGCTCGCCTACTCCACTTATCTCGGCGGGAGGGCTTCGGCTTTCGGCGGGAACGCCGATGATGAGGGCCTCGGCATCGCCGTGGACGCCGCTGGGAACGCCTACGTCACGGGGCGTACCTTGTCGACCAGCTTCCCCACGACCCCGGGCGCCTTCCAGGTGACCTTCGGCGGTGGCTTCTTCGACGCCTTCGTGACGAAGCTCAACGGCGATGGTTCGGCCTTGGTCTATTCCACTTACCTCGGCGGCAGCGTCGACGACCGTGGGAACGCCATCGCCGTGGATGCCGCCGGCAACGCCTACGTGACGGGCTCTACCAGCTCGAACAACTTCCCCACGACCTCGGGCGCCGTCCAGCCCACTTGCGGTATCAGCGGCGGCGACGCCTTCGTGTCGAAGCTTAACGAGACAGGGACCACCCTGGTCTACTCCACCTGTCTCGGCGGCTCCGGCGGCCAGTTTGGCAACGGCATCGCCGTGGATGTCGCCGGCAACGCCTACGTGACCGGCCAGACCACTTCGCCCAACTTCCCCACGACCCTGGGGGCGTTTCAGCCCAGCCCCCACGGCGGCATTGCTCACGCCTTCGTGACGAAGGTGAATCCGACCGGGACCGGGCTCGTCTACTCCACTTATCTCGGCGGCAGCGGCATCGACCTCGGCAATGGCATCGCCGTGGATGTCGCCGGCAACGCCTACGTAACAGGCTTTGCCGGCTCGACGGACTTCCCCACGACCCCCGGGGCCTTCCAGACGGCTCGTGCCAGCAGTTCCGACGCCTTCGTGACGAAGGTGAATCAGACCGGGACCGGGCTCGTCTACTCCACTTATCTCGGCGGGAACGCCGATGATGAGGGCTTCGCCATCGCCGTGGACGTGGCCGGGAATGCCTACGTGACCGGCCGGACCAATTCGCCCAACTTCCCCACGACACTGGGCGCCTTCCAAACGACCTTTGCCGGCGGCGGCGACGCCTTCGTGACGAAGCTGAACACGCTGGCCTCCGGGTCTGCATCGCTGGTGTATTCCACCTACCTCGGCGGCAGCAGGGCAGATGTGGGCTTCGGCATCGCCGTGGACGTCCAGGGCAACGCCTACGTGACGGGTTCCACGAATTCGCGGGGCTTTCCCACGACCCCCGGGGCTTTCCAGACGGATCTTGCCGGAGTCGCGGACGCGGACGCCTTCCTGACGAAGCTGACTCCGACCGGGACGGGGCTCGTCTACTCCACTTATCTCGGCGGCAGCCTGGCAGGCTCTCTCGGCGGCGGCAGTATCGATCAGGGCTTCGGCATCGCCGTTGATGTCGCCGGCAACGCTTATGTGACAGGGAGAACCCAGTCGCGAAATTTTCCCACGACCCCGGGCGCCTTCCAAACCGCGTTAGCCGGCGGTTTCGACGCCTTCGTGGCGAAGTTCAGTTTCGGCAACACGCCGCCGGGCGCGGACGTCATGGTCCCACTCGGTGAGCCGCCGGGTCAGGTGACTGTCACCTTCGCAGACGTGACTGCGGCGGGCAACACGACGCTTACGACGAGCAGCGCCGGCCCATCGCCGCCGACGCCTTCAGGCTTCAAGCTGGGCACCCCGCCGACCTACTACGATCTTACGACCACCGCGAGCTTCAGCGGCGACGTGACCGTCTGCATCAACTACAACACCATCACCTTCAACAATGTAGCGAGCCTGAAGCTCTTTCACTTCGTGGATCCGAATTGGGTGGACGCCACGGTCTCGCTGGACACCGCGACCCAGATCATCTGCGGCCGCGTCACCTCGCTCTCGCCTTTCGCGATCTTCGAGCCTGCAGATCAGCCGTTTGCCGCCTTCCACGCCAGGATCGAGATCGAGCACGAGCGTCACAAACGCGAGTTCGAGGTGAAGGGAACGTTCACCCTGGGCGCGGGGAGCAACGGGATCAACCCGCTTACCGAGGATGTGACTCTCGAGGTCGGGGCTTTCACGGCGACGATCCCAGCAGGGTCGTTCCGGCGCCACGGGCACGGCACGTTCAAGTTCGAAGGGGTCGCGGGAGGCGCGAGGCTGGAAGTGAAGATCCAGGCCCGGGGCGGCAACCGCTTCGAGTTCAAGGCCGAGGGCAAGGGCGCTCAGGTCGGGACGGCGACGCCCGTGACGGTGCGGCTTGCCATCGGTGACGACGCCGGCAGCACGGTCGCTAGGGTCAAGGCTGACGACGACTGACCCTGAGGCTGGGCCGCCAGCGTACGCTGGCGGCCCAATCTTGCGGAGCGAGGCGGGGTGCGCACGGCGTGGGCCGGTGCTGCCCTGTTGACACTCCATGCATCCCCTCCTAGAATGCCTCCACGCTTTCCTTGGAGGCTTCTTTTATGAAGGAATCCAAACCTGAGGCGATCCGCAATGTGGCTGTCCTTTCGTACGGGGGAGCCGGAAAGACGACCCTGATCGAGGCGTTCCTCTGCGCGAGCGGGGCGGTTCCGCAGATGGGGTCCGTCGCGGCCGGCACGACGGCCATGGACTACGAGCCGGAGGAGCACCACCGCAAGATCTCCATGCAGACGAGCCTCTGCCGGATTCCCTGGAACGACGCCGCGCTCAATCTGCTGGACAACCCGGGCGCGCCGAGCTTTCAAGCCGAAGCGAAACAGGCGACGCATGTGGTGGACGCCGTGCTCTGGGTCTTCAATGCGAGCGCGGGGGTCAAGACCGAGTTGGAGAAATTATGGGAGTACGCGGCCGAGCGGTCCCTGCCGGGCCTGATCTTCATCAGCGGGCTTGACCGGGAAGGGACCTCCTGGGCGCCGCTCGTCGAGGAACTCGAGAAGGCGCTGGAGATCAAGACGGTCCCGCTCAGCCTGCCGATCGGGCAGCAAGCCTCCCTGGAAGGGGTGGTGGACCTCCTGAGCGGAGAGGCCTATCGGTATGCGGCTGATGCAAGCGGGAAACGGCAGAAGGCCGAGGTGCCGGCGGCCTTGGGCGGGCAGGTCGAGGGGGCCCGCAAGAAACTGATGGAGGGGGCTGCAGAGGCCGATGATCAGTTGCTCGAAAGGTATCTGGGCGACGGGATACTGACGGCTCAAGAAATCCTGCAAGGGTTGAAAACCGGGGTGGCCACCCGCAGTTTGTTCCCGGTCCTCTGCGGGTCCGCCGGAAAAAACATCGGCACGGTGGAGGCGCTCAACGCCCTCGTGGCGCTCCTGCCTTCACCGGTGGAACGCGCCGCGGCCCATCCCGTGCAGGCCTCCAAGCTGGGCGGTTCCGGCTCGATCCAGCTTTCCCCAGATCCCACGGCAGCGTTTGCGGCGTACGTCTTCAAAACGATCATCGACCCGTTCATGGGCCGGCTCAATTACCTGCGGGTGTATGCTGGAGCGCTGGCGCCGGATGCCGGCTTTCTCAATGCCACGCGCAATGTGAGGGAGAAGGGGGGGCGGCTCTTTCACGGGGTGGGGAAGAAATACACTCCCATCGAGAAGGCGGTGGCCGGCGACATCGTGGCGATCGCCAAGCTCAAGGACACCCAGACCGGGGACACGCTCACCAGCGACAATGCCCCGCTCCTGATTCCCAAGCCCCCGTTGCCGCGGCCGCTCCTGTCGTTCGCCCTTGAACCCAAATCCAAGGCGGACGTGGAAAAGGTGAGCCTCGGGCTCCACAAGCTCGTCGAGGAGGACCCCTCCCTCGAGTTCGTCCGCAACACCGAAACGCATGAGATGATCCTCAGCGCCATGGGGCAGCTGCATGGGGATGTCGCGTTCGAGAAACTGAAACGCAAATACGGCATTGAGGTGAACGTCCATACCCCGAAGGTGCCGTACAAGGAGACCATTCGGAAGGCCGCCTCCGCGCAGGGGAAGTACAAAAAACAGACCGGAGGGCACGGCCAGTATGGCGACACCTGGCTGAAGCTCGAGCCGCTCAAGCGCGGCGCCGGGTTTCAGTTCGTGGATGAGATCGTCGGCGGGGCCATCCCCCGGAACTTCATCCCCGCGGTCGAAAAGGGAGTCGTCGAGGCGATGCACGAAGGCATCCTCGGAGGCTTTCCCGTGGTCGACCTCCGCGTCACTCTCTACGATGGGTCATACCACGACGTGGATTCGTCCGAGATGGCCTTCAAGATCGCGGCGTCCATGGGATTCAAGAAGGCCATGGAACAGGCGTCGCCGGTTCTCTTGGAGCCGATCATGACGGTGGAGGTCAGCACGCCGGACGAATTCATGGGGGCGGTGATCGGGGACCTGAACAGCCGCCGAGGCCGGATCCAGGATACCGTGCCGAAGGCCCACGGTACCATCATCAAGGCCGCGGTCCCGCTGGCCGAGATGCTGAAATATTCCTCGACCTTGAACTCCCTGACGGGCGGGCGCGCGACCTATTCTATGGATTTCTTGACGTACGAGGAAGTGCCCCGCGAGCAGGCGGCGCGGATCCTCGAGGAGCAGAAGGCGGCGAAAGCGGGAGCCGTCCAGTGAGACCGCCGTTCAGGTTATTTCTCTTTCGGGCTCAGGACTGAATAGAATGCGCGGTTCTCTCGCACTACGCGCAGGAGGACCGAGTCGCCCTTTTTCGTCTGGGCCACCGCCGTTTTGAATTCCTCTGCCGTCGTGACGATCTGACGGTTGACCTCCTTGATGAGGTCTCCTTCTCGCAGGCCCTGCTCCTGGGCCACACTGCCCGCGTCCACCTTGCTCACCAGCACGCCTTTCTGGTCCTTGATCTTGAACTTGTCGGCGAGCTCTGGCGTGAGGTCTTGCACGTTGAGCCCGAGCTTGACCTCCGGCTGCGGCGGGGGCGAGGCGGGGACCGACGCGACGACGGTTTCTTCCTTGCGCTCGCCCAAGTCGACGGGCAGGGAGCGGTGTTCGCCGTTCCGGATGATCTCTAGTTCCACCTTGGTGCCCGGGGCCAGGCCGGCCACGCTACGGGACAAGGCGGAGGGGCTCTCCACGCGGCGCCCGTTCACCTTCGCGATGATGTCGCCCGGCTTCAGGCCGGCGCGCGCGGCAGGCTCGTTCTCGAAGACGTCGTTCACCAGGATGCCGTCGGATTCCTTGATGCCGAACTTGGCGGCCAGCTCCGGGGTCACTTCCTGGATGCCGATGCCCAACCAGCCGCGTACGACTTTCCCCTTGGAACGGAGCTGGTTCACGACCTGCTGCACCATATTGGAGGGAATGGCGAAGCCGATGCCTTGGGCGTAGTTGATGATGGCGGTGTTGATGCCGATCACCTCGCCTTTGATGTTGAACAGCGGGCCTCCGCTGTTGCCGGGATTGATCGAGGCGTCGGTCTGGATGAACGCCTCGTAGCGGGACAGCCTGACGGCGTCACGCTCAAGGCCGCTGACCACCCCCACGGTCACGGTGCGATCCAGGGAGAACGGATTGCCGACGGCCATGGCCCACTGGCCGACGCGGACCTTCGACGAGTCGCCGAACGGCACCGTGGGGAGTTCACGATCGGCCGTGATCTTCACGACGGCCAGGTCGGTGTCTGGATCGCGGCCGATCACCTGGCCGACGTATTTGCTCCTGTCGGAGAGCCGCACCTCGACTTCCTTGGCGTCGGCGACGACGTGGTTGTTGGTCACCACCGTGCCGTCCTTGTCCACGATGACCCCCGAACCGGTCCCCGGGTTGTTCGGGCCGCGTTCCCGCAGGCTTTCGCCTGATTTGGCGGAAACGGACACCGGGCTGATGTTGACCACGGCTGGTTTGACACGGTCAGCCAGGTTGATGAAGACGTTCTGCATTTCCTCAAGCAGACGGACGCCGTTCAGCTCCTCAGCGAAGGTCCTGCCGGAAAACGGCTCGACTGCCAGGAGTCCGAGGATGAGGACAACGCCGAGAACCTGAGAGGCTACGGCACGGTCTCGAAACGTCATGTGGTGCTCCTCACGGTTTAGGGATGTTTCACGGCTCGACGGGCCGCCGTCCATCGGGCGGGCGTCGATGCTCTTATCCTAACAAATGGACGCGAGCGATTACAACGCCTGAGTTCGGTGGGAGGAGGACTTAGGCGCGAAGGGACTGAAGCGCAGCGGGCATGGCGGAGCGGCGGCCGATGAGGGTGACCTGGTCGCCAGCCCTCAGGACCACCTCGGCGTGCGGGAACAGCATTGAGTCGCCGCGCCGGACCAGGACGATCCCTACACTGTCCGGCAGGGCTAATTCGGCAAGCCGCCGGCCATCGGCTCCGAGGCCCGGAGCGATTGTGATGTGCTCGACCGTGCCGCCCCCGGCTTGGAGATCATCGTGCAGGCGGATCAAGGGGACGGTGAGGCCTTCCTCGGAGTGGGAGGCCAGCCGGTCCCGTATGGCTTGCAGCGTGCGTTGCTCGGCTCGAATGCTTTCACACACGGGGAGCGCCTCATCGAGGCCCGTCGGGGTCTCAGGCGCTTGGGCGGTGTGAGTGGCGTACAAGCATTGGCCCAGAGACTCGTAGGCATGGCGGAGCCGAGCCTCGGCATCGTCGGCTTGAAACTGGAGCTTGGCCACTTGGACCCGTCGGGCGACCCGCTCGGCGACGTTCATGACGGCTTCTTTGAGCCCGTCCAGGCTGATCGAGAGGGCACGGCTGGTGGATTGAAAGAGGTTCATAACGTCGGATAAGCGAGATTATGTCAACTTGTAAGTCCCACCAAACTTTCCTCCTCCGGCCCTGAAAACCTCAAGCTGAACGTCCAAAACAGCACCGATCAGCGCTCCCCTATTTGAGCTTCAGTGCCAGTCAAGAGGCGACTGATATTGTCACGATGCCGATAGGCAATCAAGCCTGTCGTGCCGATGGCAAACAGCGCCATGGAAGCGGTGGGATGGAGAAGCCAGACCCACAGCGGAAGGCTCCCGAACGCGAGCAAGGCCGCCAATGACGAGGTCCGCCAGATGGCGGCACTGGTAAGCCACACGGCCAGTAAGGTAACCCCCACGATCCAGTCGACGGCCAAGAGCACCCCCAGGGCGGTCGCCACCCCTTTGCCTCCTTTGAATCGCAGAAACACAGGGAATATGTGTCCCAGGATGGCCGCACCGCCGGCGGCCAGTTCCCATTCACTTTCTGCAGCCCCGAGAAGATGCCGGGCGACCAGCACCGCCAAAGCCCCCTTCCCCATGTCGCCGATCAGCGTGACGATCCCAGCGGCGTTGCCCGCGACCCTGAGGACGTTGGTGAATCCGATGTTTCGACTGCCAGCGTCGCGTGGGTCGATCCCCCCCAATGCACGTCCTGCGAAGATGCCCACGGGAATGGCGCCGAGGAGATAGCCGATCGCGAGCGACGAGGCGAGAGCCGTGTCCATCAGGAGGAGCGGGCATGGGCGCCGTTACGCGGGAGCACGGCTGTGACAAACTGCCGGACGTATTGGGCGGCGGAAACCAGTGAGAGCACCAGGGACACCCAGAGAATGGCTGTGCCCCAGGAGTACAAGTTCAGGGTGCTGGGTACGGCCTCGTCAAGGATCAACAATAGAATAGCCACGACTTGGGCCGCCATCTTGAGCTTCCCGGTCGTTTCGGCGGCCAGGACGATCCCCTCGCGGGCGGCGACGCCCCGCAAGCCGGTGACGGCCAATTCCCGCCCGGCCAGCACGATGGCGATCCACGCCTCTACCACATCCTGGTCCACGAGGAGGAAGAGGGCAGTCAGGACCAAGAGCTTGTCGGCGATTGGGTCCAGCAGCTTGCCCAGTCTCGTGATCTGGCCCCAGCGCCGGGCGATGTAGCCGTCCACGGCATCGGTCAAGGCTGCCAAGCCGAAAACGGCTGCCGCAGCCAGCGCGCGATTGGGCGTCGGCTCCAGGAAGACAAGGACGAAGACAGGAATCAATAGAATTCGGCTGACGGTGATCGCGTTGGGCACATGCCGCGCGAGACCAGCCCACCTCGGCGAAGTCGCCGGCCTGTGGGCCTGTGCCACAATGGCCTGTTGCTCTGAGAGCATGAGGGCCCGCCTCCCTTTACACCGGCACTCGCCCGATGGCCGCCGCCATGCGGACGATCTGATCGAGCAACGCGCGTACCTCTCGCAGGGGGACCATGTTCGGTCCGTCTGAGAGGGCGTGATCAGGATCCGGGTGGACTTCCATGAAGAGTCCTTCGCACCCGACGGCCACGGCGGCCCGCGCGAGCGGCGCTACGAACTCCCGCTGCCCGGAAGAGCGCGTGCCCGCCCCGCCCGGCAACTGGACGCTGTGGGTCGCATCGAAGATGACCGGATAGCCAAGCCGGCGCATGATCGGGAGCGACCGGAAGTCGGTGACGAGGTTGTTGTACCCGAATGAAGCGCCGCGTTCGGTCAGGAGGATCCGCCGGCTCCCCGCCGCCTCGATTTTTTGCACCACGTTCGCCATGTCCCACGGGGCCAGGAACTGTCCCTTCTTGACGTTGACCACCCGTCCCGTCCGCGCGGCGGCGACGATCAGATCGGTTTGCCGACACAGGAAGGCCGGGATCTGGAGGACATCCAGGACGCGCCCGGCCTCGGTCGCTTCTTCGGGCGTGTGCACGTCCGACAGGATGGGACTCCCCACCTCCTCCCGCACGCGGCTCAACACGGCCAGCCCCTTCTTGAGCCCCGGCCCCCGGAACGATTCGCCGGAGCTGCGGTTGGCCTTGTCGTAGGACGACTTGAAGATAAAGGGAAGCTTGAGCTCTCCGGTGATCCGCTTCAGTTCCTTGGCGATCTCCATGACCAGGCCTGCGTCCTCAATCACGCACGGGCCGGCGATCACGAGATGGGGCAGGCCCTCCCCCACCTTGAGCCCGGCGATCTCGATCGTCTGCATGGGTTGGGTCACCCGCCGACCTTGTGCTGCAGCGCCGCCCGCATGAATCCCTGGAACAGCGGGTGGGGCCGGCGCGGACGCGAGTTGAACTCAGGATGGAATTGCGTGGCCACGAACCAGGGATGGTGCGGCAGCTCGATGATCTCCACCAGCCGCCCGTCGGGGGACAGCCCGCTGAGCACCAACCCGTGCTTGGTCAGCCGGTCCCGGAAGGCGTTGCTGAACTCGTACCGATGCCGGTGGCGCTCCAGGACCTCCGTGCGGCCGTACGCCTCGTGGGCGCGGGAGCCCTTTTCCAGCACACAGGGATAGGCGCCCAAACGCATGGTCCCGCCCTTCTCCTCGATCGTGCGCTGGTCGGACATGAGGTCGATGACGGAGGTCGGCCCGTCCGGGACGAATTCCGAGCTGTTGGCGTCGCGGAGGCCGGCCACGTTCCGGGCGTACTCGATCACCGCGCACTGCATCCCGAGGCACAGGCCGAGGAATGGCACCTGTTTCTCCCGTGCGTGGCGGATCGCCGAGACCTTGCCCTCGATGCCCCGCCCGCCGAAACCGCCGGGCACGATGATGCCGTCCACGTCGGCCAGCACGCGCTCGGCGCCCCGGCGCTCGATGTCCTCGGACTCCACCCAATGAATGATCGGACGCGTCGCCGACGTGCTGCCTCCGTGCACCAGGGCCTCCGTCAGGCTCTTGTAAGACTCCTTGAGGCCGACGTACTTTCCGACCAGGGCAATGGTCGCTTCGTGCTGCGGGTGCTTGATCCGCTGGACCAGGCTGTCCCATTCTCGCAGATCGGGCTCGCCGAGTTGCAACCGCAGCCGGTCCACGATCAGGCGATCCAATCCTTCCTTGTGGAAGACGAGCGGCACCTCGTAAGGCGTGTCCACGTCCTTCGCCGTGATCACTTCATCTTTTTGCAGATTGCAAAACAGTGCGATCTTCTCCTTCAGCTCGGGAGGGAGGTACCGATCCGTCCGGCAGAGGAGGATGTGCGGCTGGATGCCGATCTCCCGCAGTTTGTTGACGCTGTGCTGGGTCGGCTTCGTCTTGAGCTCACCGGCGGCGCTGAGATAAGGCACCAGCGTGACGTGGATGTACAGGACGTTCTCGCGCCCCACGTCGTAGGGAAGCTGGCGGATGGCCTCCAGGAACGGCAAGCTCTCGATGTCGCCTACTGTCCCGCCGATCTCGCAGATGACGAGATCCACGCCGTCCGCCCTGGCGCGGATGGACTGCTTGATCTCGTCGGTGATGTGCGGCACGACCTGGACCGTCCCGCCCAGGTAGTCGCCACGGCGCTCCTTCACGATGACGTCGTAGTAGATGCGCCCGGTCGTGAAGTTATTGCGCCGCCCGACGGTCACGGACGTGAACCGCTCGTAGTGTCCGAGGTCGAGGTCGGTCTCCGCCCCGTCCTCTGTCACGTAGACTTCCCCATGCTGGTAGGGATTCATCGTCCCCGGGTCCACATTGATATAGGGGTCGATTTTTAGGAAAGTTAAGCGGGCGCCGCGGCTCTCCAGGAGATTCCCGATGGACGCGGACGCGAGGCCCTTCCCCAGCGACGACACCACCCCGCCGGTCACAAAGATGAATTTCGCCATGCCGGCTTCCCTCCTGTGAAAAGGTTTTCGGCCCGTTCCAGGTCCGCCGGAGTGTCCACCCGCAACGAAGCCTGCTTGGTCTCCCACACTCGGATGCGCACTCCGGCTTCCAGGAGCCGTAACTGCTCCAACTGCTCGGTCACTTCCAACGTCCCGGACGGCAACTGGGTAAAGTGGGCCAGGGCCGCCTTCGTATAGATGTAGAGGCCCAGATGCTTCCAGTGCAGTCCCGGAACCAGGCCGCCGCGTCCCGCGTTCCGGTCTCTCAGGTATGGAACAGGACTGCGCGAGAAGTACAGCGCGTCCCCGTTGCGGTCCGTGACGACCTTGACCACGTTCGGGTCCAGCAGTTCGCGCTCTTCGGTGATGGCCTGCTTGAGCGTCCCGACCTCAGCATCGGAATGGGTGAACGGGTGGATGAGGTCTTCCAACAGGCCGGGGGCCAACGGAATTTCATCGCCCTGCAGGTTCACATAGACGTCAGCCGGAACCTCGCGGGCGACGGCCGCCACGCGATCCGAACCAGTCCGCAGGTCCCTTCCCGTGAGGATTGCCTCGCCGCCGAATCCCATCACGCAGTCCCGAATGCGCGCGTCGTCCGTGGCGACGACGATCCGGCCGACGCCGCGCGCCGGGCGCACCCGTTCGTAGACGTGCTGGATCAGGGGCTTGTCTCCCAGGCGCGCGAGCGGTTTGCCCGGAAACCGGCTGGAGCCGTAGCGCGCCGGGATGACGACGGCCACCGTGGTCCTGGGTCTTGGTTGCCGCATGGCATCACCCATGGAGAATGGCCTCTTCGAGTTGGGCAGCGCTCACGGCGGCCGTGCCCACTATGCCGACGACAATCCCGGCGGCGTAGTTGGCCAAGATCGCAGCCTGCCGTATGGGCGCGCCGGCGGCCAGGGCGAGCGCCAGCGTGGCGACCACGGTGTCCCCCGCGCCGGTCACGTCGAAGACCTGGCGTGCCACGGTCGGGATGTGGGTGACCCGTCCGTCCTCTTCAAAGAGGCTCATTCCCCGTTCCCCGCGCGTGATCAGGATGGCCTGGCAGCCGAGCCGTTGAAAGAGCTGGCGCCCGGCCTCCAGCAGGCTCGCCTCGTCTTCGCCTTGGACCCCCGCCGCCTGGATGGCTTCCAGGTGGTTCGGCGTGATGACCGTCGCGCCTTTGTACCGGCTGATGTGGGGGACCTTGGGGTCGACAATCACCGGCACGTGGTGCCGGTGGGCCAGGTCAAGAACATCGGTCATCACGCGGGGGGTCACCACGCCCTTGGCATAATCCGAAACCACCAGGGCCGACGCCGAGCGGATGCAGGCCGCCACATAGCGGGTGAGCCGCGCCTCCAGCGCGCCACTGATGGCTTCACAACGCTCGAGGTCGAAACGCACCAACTGCTGGTTGTGCGCCACGACCCTCGTCTTCTTGGTTGTAGGCCGTGCGTCGTCGGTCAGGATGCCGTCGCGCCCGATCCCTTGGCCCTCCAGTACCTGGAGGAATTGCCGGCTGCCCTCGTCCGTGCCGACCACCCCGCAGAGATCCACTCGCCCGCCGAGCGCCTTGATGTTGTTGGACACGTTGGCCGCGCCGCCGAGTTGGAGCGTCTCAGTCGCCACGGCCACCACCGGCACCGGCGCTTCGGGGGAGATCCGGCTGACCTGTCCCCAGACGTAATGGTCCAGGATCAGGTCGCCGATGACCAGGACCTTGCCGTTCTTGAACTTCTTGAGGTAGGGAAGCAGGGCGTCGGTCTTCATCGGATCGTCTTCCCCAGACGCTCCCAGCGGACCCAGTTCGCGAGCGACCCCTGCCCGTTCCAGGACCAGTAGATCAGGAACGCCTTGCCCTTGATCTTCTCCATCTTGACGAAACCCCAGAAACGGCTGTCGAGACTCTGGTCTCGGTTGTCGCCCATGACGAAGTAGGAATCCGGCGGGACTTTGAGCGGGCCGAGATTGTCGCGCGGTTGGACCTGGTGCGGGAGGACGTTCTGGTCCACGTGCTGCACATAGGGTTCCACCAGGGGTTCCCCGTTGATCCAGACCCGCTTGTTGCGGACCTCCACCGTGTCGCCGGGCAGGCCGATCACGCGTTTGATGAAGTCCTTGCTCTCGTCCTCCGGGAACTTGAACACGATGATGTCGCCCCGCTGGGGTTCGGAGAACCGGACCAGGATCTTGTCCCAGTACGGCAGTTTGAGGTCGTACAGGAATTTCGTGACGAGGATGTGGTCGCCGATCGTCAGGGTCGGCACCATGGAGCCGGAGGGGATTTTGAAGGCCTGGACGACGAAGGTCCGGATGAAGAGGGCCAGGATGATGGCGATGAGGATGGCCTCGCCGTACTCGCGCCACAGGGGCTTGCTGCGGACGGACTCGGTCTGCTGCCCCTCGGCGGGGGGCGCGATGATCGGCGCCGGCTCGATCGACGGGACGGCTACTCCGTCACTTTCAGCAGAGCCAGGAAGGCCTCCTGCGGCACTTCCACCCGCCCGACCTGCTTCATCCTTTTCTTGCCTTCCTTCTGCTTCTCCCATAGCTTCCTTTTGCGAGTGATGTCGCCCCCGTAGCATTTCGCCGTGACGTTCTTGCGCATGGCCCCCACGGTCTCCCGCGCGATGATCTGGCTGCCGATGGCGGCCTGAATGGCCACCTCGAACATCTGGCGGGGGATATGCTCCTTCAACTTCTCGGCCACCTGCCGCCCACGGGCGACCGCCTTGTCGCGGTGGACGATGAAGGACAGCGCGTCCACGCTCTCTCCGTTCAATAAGATGTCCACTTTCACCAAGTCCGACGGCTGGTAGCCGATGATCTCATAGTCCAGGGAGGCATACCCCTGCGTCTTGGACTTCAGGCGATCGTAGAAGTCTAGCACGATCTCGTTCAGCGGCATTTCATACGTCATCATGACCCGGGTGGGGTTCAGGTAGGTCAGACCCTTCTGCGTGCCCCGCCGCTCCTGGCACAGCGCTAAGAGATTGCCCACGTATGCTTCGGGCGTGATGAGCGTGGCCTTGATGAATGGTTCCTCGAACCGCTCGATGTGGTTGGGCTCCGGCAGCTTGGTCGGATTGTCGATCTGCAGCACCATTCCCTTGGTCGTCGTCACGCGATAGACGACGGTGGGTGTCGTGCTGATGAGCTCTAGCCCGTACTCCCGCTCCAGCCGCTCCTGGATGATCTCCATGTGGAGCAGCCCCAGGAACCCGCAGCGGAAGCCGAAACCGAGCGCCAGCGACGTTTCAGGCTCGTACGCAAAACTGGCGTCGTTCAGCCGCAGCTTCTCGAGCGCGTCCCGCAAGTTCTCGAAGAGGTCGTTGTCCGTGGGGTACAGCCCGCAGAAGACCATCGGCTTGGCTTCTTTGTACCCGGGATAGGGCTTCAACGTCGGTCGCTCGGCCGCCGTGATGGTGTCGCCGATGCGCGTGTCGCCAACGCGCTTGATGCCGGCTACCACGTAGCCGACCTCGCCGGTGGCCAGCCGCTCCGTTTTCACCCGCTTCGGCGTGGAGATCCCGACCTCTTGGACCTCGAACACCTTGCCGCTGCCCGTCATGCGGACCTTCATGGCCGGCTCGATGGCGCCGTCGCCCACGCGTGCCAGGACCGTCACGCCCTGGTAGTTGTCGAACCAGGAATCGAACACGAGCGCCCGGAGCGGCTTGTCCGGATCGCCCGATGGCGGCGGGATGCGTTTCACGATCGCTTCCAGCACATCCTTGGTGCCGATTCCGGCTTTGGCGCTCGTCAGGACGGCGTCATGCGCGTCCAGCCCCAGCACGTCCTCGATCTGCCGCTTGGTCCCTTCGATGTCGGCGCTGGCCAGGTCCACCTTGTTGATGACCGGGATGACGGTGAGGTGGTTCTCGATCGCCAAGTGGGCATTGGCGATCGTTTGCGCCTCGACCCCTTGAGAGGCGTCCACCAGGAGCACCGCGCCTTCACAGGCGGCCAGGCTGCGCGAGACCTCATAGGTGAAGTCCACGTGGCCCGGCGTGTCGATGAGGTTCAGGAGATATTCGTGTCCATCGTCGGCCTTGTACCGGATGGTGACCGTGTGGGCCTTGATGGTGATCCCCCGCTCGCGCTCCAGGTCCATCGCGTCCAGGATCTGCTCGCGCGATTCTCGGGCGCTGATGGCCCCGGTGTATTCGAGCAACCGATCCGCGAGTGTCGACTTCCCGTGGTCTATGTGGGCGATAATGGAAAAGTTCCGGATCAGTGCCTGCAAAATGGGGGTCCTTTTGAACTCACAACCTCGCTGATTATAATAATTTTCCCCCAGATTGTCAAAGACGAATCCCCTCCCTATAATGGCCCATCTGCATGGCGTCCCCGACCCGCACCGCGAGGCTTCAGGCGGAGGATCACCGCCACCTCTGGCATCCCTTCACGCAACAGCGTGAGTGGGAGCAAGAGCCGCCCCTTATCATCGAACGGGGCCGTGGCGTCTATCTGGAAGACACCGACGGTCACCGCTACCTGGACGGGGTCTCCTCCCTCTGGGTCAATCTCCACGGCCATCGCAAGGGCGAGCTGGACCGCGCGCTCGTGGCGCAGTTGAAGAAGATCGCCCACTCCACGCTGCTGGGGCTGGCCAACGTCCCCTCCATCGAGCTGGCGCGCCGGCTGGTGGCCCTGGCGCCACGCGGGCTCACGCGCGTCTTCTATTCGGACGACGGCTCGACGGCAGTGGAAGTGGCCCTGAAGATGGCCTACCAGTACTGGCAGCTACGAGGCGGCCCTGACACATCCAAGACGAGGTTCCTGCACTTGGGCCAGGCCTATCACGGCGACACGCTGGGAGCCGTCAGCGTGGGGGGCATCCCGCTCTTCCACGAGCGCTTCAAGCCGCTCCTGTTCTCGACCTACGAAGCCCACGCGCCGTACTGTTACCGCTGCCCGCTGGACCTGACCTATCCGAAGTGTCGGGTGGCTTGCGCCGACGCTGTGGAGGACGTGCTCACACGGCACCATCAGAGTATCGCGGCGTTGGTTGTCGAGCCGATGTTGCTGGCGGCCGGGGGCATGATCACGATGCCGCCGGGCTACCTGAGCAAGCTGCGCCGCTTGTGCACCCGCTACCGGGTGTTGCTGATCGCCGACGAGGTGGCGACCGGCTTCGGGCGCACGGGCCGGATGTTCGCCTGCGAACACGAGGGCGTGAAGCCGGACCTCATGACGGTCAGCAAGGGGTTGACCGGCGGCTATCTGCCGCTGGCCGCCACGTTGACCACCGAGCGCATTTACCGGGCGTTCCTCGGTCGTTACGAGGAGTTCAAGACCTTCTTCCACGGGCACAGCTACACGGGCAACCCGCTGGGCTGCGCCGTGGCGCTCGCGAACCTGGACATCTTTGCGCGGGAGCGCACGTTGCGACAACTCCAGTCGAAGATCGCGGCGCTGCGTCGCCTGCTGCGGCCGCTCGGTGAACATCCGCACGTCGGTGACATCCGCCAGCTCGGCTTTCTCGTCGGGATCGAGCTGGTACGGGACCGGGCGACGAAGCAGCCTTACCTGCTTATCGAACGGATCGGCATGGGCGTGGCGGCGGAGGCCAGGCGGCTTGGCCTGATCATCCGTCCGCTCGGGAACGTGATCGTCCTGATGCCACCGCTGAGCACCACGATGAAGGAGTTGCGCCAGATGGTGGAGATCGTGACGACGGCGATCGGGGCGGTTACTTCAGCAAGCACTCCTGGATGAACAGCACCGACGCGTAGAAGAGGTAGTCCACGTTTTTCTTCTTCGAGAAGCCGTGCCCCTCGTCCTTGGCCAGCAAGTACCAGACCGGCGTGCCGTTCTTCCGGACGGTCGAGACCATCTGCTCGGCCTCGCTCACCGGCACGCGCGGGTCGTTTCGGCCCTGGACGACGAAGAGCGGCTTCTTCAGCTTGTCCGCGTTGTGCACCGGCGCGATCCGCTCCAGGAACGCGCGGGTCTCCGGGTCGCGCTCATCGCCGTACTCCGCGCGGCGCAGGTCACGGCGGTAGCTTTCGGTGCCTTCTAGAAATGTCACGAGGTTCGAGATGCCGACGATGTCCAGCAGGCAGCGGACCCGGTCGTTGTAGAGCGTGCCCGCCACCAGAGTCACGTGCCCGCCGTAGCTCGTGCCCCACACCATCACGCGCTCGGCGTCCAGGTCCGGCCGGGTCCTGATCCAGTCCAGCAGCGCGCCGACGTCCTTGTAGGCGTCTTCCCGGAGCCGGCCGTTGTCCAGCTTCAGGAAGGTCTTGCCGTACCCGGCCGACCCGCGGATGTTCGGGTACAGCAGGGCGACCCCCAGCTCGTTCAGCCAGTAGGTGTGCCGCGCCAGGAAATGCGGGCGGGCCTGGCTTTCCGGGCCGCCGTGGATGTTCAGGGCGACCGGGCGCTTGCCGGAGAAGCGCGCCGGCGGACGGTACAGGAATCCGGAGATCGTGCGCCCGTCAAAACTCTTCCAGCGAACCAGTTCCGGTTCAGGCAGGTTCGCGGTGTTCAGGCCGCCTGTCTCGCTGGAAGTCCAGCGCTCGACGGTGCCCATGATGATGTTGTACGAGTACACGTCGGCCGGGGTGCGCACGGATTCGAAGGTCAGGCCGAGGTCAGTGCTGTTGGCGTGCCACTGGAGCCCGCCGATGACACCGAGGGGGAACTTCGGGACCGGACGTTCCTGTCCGGTCGCCGTCTCGAGCACATGCAACACGCTCACGCCGTCGTCGTTCGTGACGAAGGCCAGCCACTTTCCGTCCCGCGACAGGTCGAAATCCTCAACGCCCCAGGCGAGATTGCCCGTGAGATAAGTGTGCTGCTTCGTCGCGAGGTCGAGGTACGCGAGCCGGTGAAACTCCGCATCGCGGTCCGTCGTGACGTACAGCCCCTTCCCGTTCCGTGAGAACCGTCCGCCTCCGTAGGACACCGGCTCGGCGCCGCCTTTGGGCGTGAGCAGCGTGTGCTGCCCCGTCGTCGCGTCGAACACCCACAGGTAGCTTTCGTTGGCAGAGATGAACTCCAGGACGAGCAGCGCGCGGTCGTCAGGCGACCAGTCCAGGGCCCGCCACCCGCTGCCCTCCACCTGGGCCAGAAGCCGGTCGGTGGAGGGGTCGGCCGGATTGATGACGTAGAGGTCTGTGTCCTTCCCGTTCCGCCGGGTGGAACTATAGGCTAGCCGATCGCTGGAATTGGAAAAGACGGCGGCACTGTTCCGGGACTTGCCGTCGGTCAAGAGGGTCACGTCGCCGGTCTCCAGGTCATAGCGGTAGAACTGATAGAACTCGTCCCCGCCGGTGTCCTTGCTGAAGATGAACCACCGCGCGTCCTTCGGCGGGTACGCGGCGCCCCGGACCGGATCGGCAAAAAAGGTCAGTTGCGTGCGGGCCCCGCCTGGCAACCGGACCTGGTGCACCTGCACGGTCTCGGCGAAGCGCGTGCGGATGAGCATTTCGCGCTTGGTGGGGTGCCAGCTCAGGAACGCTGCCCGACGAAACTCCGTATAGCGGCTCACCGCCTGGGCGAGTGAGGCTGGCACTCTGGGAATGCCTTGGACGACCAGGTTGTCGCCGGGGAGGACCTCTGCTTCTTGGGCACGGACTGAGGTGACGAAAGAGAGGAGGAGAACAACAATGCAGGCAATGCGTCTCACGGCACGCCTGCTTATTTCTTGCTCCCCATGTATTTCTGCCGCAGCGCTTCCCTTTCGCTGTGGAGCCGGTCCTCCATGGCGCGCATGTCTTGCTTGCACTTGTCATGGAGGGCGCGCCGGTCCTGCTCTTGCTTGTCCTCCAGTTGACGCATCTCGTTTTTCATCTGCTCGTGCATTTCACGTTTGCCCTGCTCGCTCTGCTCGACGGCGGGAGCCGTGCCTGGCGTGAAGGCCAGCATCGCCGCCAGCACGAACCCGCCCAACCCTAGCGTCTGCCATGTTCGTGTCATGATATCCCTCCCCTGTTGGAATTGTTGATCAGCGTTCCTCTAGGCCGTAGCACTATAAGCCGAAACGCGAAAAAGGAAAAGGGGGCTGTGTCAGGGACAGGATGCCGTGCGGATAAAATCAAGAATCGCCGGCGCGGAGATCTTATCGGGGCGACTCA
>Ga0209377_1000813_pt1 | contig 21111 bp, 13 predicted proteins | sample GraSoiAngelo_141_FD_185898 | JGI IMG/M metagenome (GOLD analysis project Ga0209377, IMG submission 185898) | Grasslands soil microbial communities from the Angelo Coastal Reserve, California, USA - 14_0929_12_40cm (SPAdes) (version 2) | ecosystem: Environmental > Terrestrial > Soil > Grasslands ...
CAGTATGCCGCCTTCGACCCGCGCACCCGTCAGATGCACATTGCCAGCGCAGGCATGACCGGGCCTTTTCATCTTTCCGCAAGCGGGTGCCGCCAGCTCGCGCTTTCCGGCATTCCGCCGGGGCTGTTCCCGGACGCCTACTATGAGAATCTCACCATCCAGCTAAAGCCAGGCGACTCCGTATTTTTCTGCACCGACGGGCTCACTGATGCATACGATACTCATGGCGAGCAATTCGGAGTGGAGCGTTTGTATCTGTTGTGCGTCGAGAATCGGCTGACTCCGCCGAGGGAGTTGCTGGAAAAAGTCTTCGCCGCGGTGGACAACTTCTCGGCCGGATGTGAGCAACAAGACGATATGGCTGCGACCCTCTTCCATTTTGCGGAATGAACCCGCACGCTCGTGTCCATGCAGCCATGTAGAGAGTGGACAAAGCTTCCGGCTTTGCGATTGACACTTCCCGCGCCCTCCAGTAACAACGATAGGTAAAGCAGTACTCTCAGGAGAGTCCAAGATGACGAAGAAGTCTCCGTGTGCCCTTGGTTTGGCCGTGCTCCTTTCTTGGTTGATCATCCTCCCTGCTGATAGTTGGGCGGACCCGCAAGCGGCGGGACAGCGCGCCGGTGAAGTTTCTCGCATGATCCCGGCGGTGAACATTGCACGCAGCGGGAAAACTATTCCTGCCGCGGCGAAGACAATTGTGAATTGGCAAGACCTGGTCAACACGCAAGTGAACGCCCGCGCGCGCATTGCGCTCGACGATGGTTCGGTGCTGAATGTGGGCTCGGATTCATCCATCAACGTGGTCAAGCACGACGCAGGAGCGCAACAGACCGAGCTGGAGCTGACCTACGGAAAACTGCGAACCCAGGCGCAAAAGATTGCCAAACCCGACGGGAAATTCGAAGTGCGCACGCCCGCAGGCGTCGCCGGGGTGGTGGGTACCGATTTTTTTGTGGAATACGCGAACAACACGATGAATGTGATCGTGTTTGAAGGTCTGGTGAAGGTCTGCAATCTGGCCGGTGTTTGCGTGCTGGTCAAAGCCGGACAGATGACCAGCGTGCGCAGCGGAGATAATTCCGGACCCCTGCCGCCGCAACAGGCCACGCTCGACCTGCTCGTGGCTTCCAGCAAGGATACGGACACGGGTGCGCCAGCCGCGGCGGCAGGTGCGGGCGCCCATCTTGGCGTGTGGGGCACGGTTGGGATCGTCGTTGGTGCAGTCGGCGTCGGGTTGGGTGTCGGTTTGACACGCGGGGGCACGCCAGTTCAGAGAGGCTGCAATCCGAATAACCCCAAGGCCTGCGGTTAATCCGATTATTTGACGTAATCGCGCGCATAGGACCTCGGTGGATTAACTCTGCCGGGGTCTTTCGTTTGCGGTGGCGTACCGCGCCAGATACAACGGTTCGCGGCCCGGGGCCGTCGAAGAAGTGTTGTCTGAACGGCGGTGACGTGCGTGTTCCGCGCTTGGTTCACCCCATGCGATGGCGTAAACTGAGTGTTTCGCGGTTCCGTCTGACAGTGAGTGAGGCACCTTTTGACCTATCCGAATCGCAGTGCATTGATTCCTTTCCTTTATGGACTGACTTTGCTGGCGAATTTGGCATCACCTTTCACGCCGGCAGCGCCCGCCGCGCCGCCGGATGCCCAGGCAAAGCGCTCCCCCTTGCTGGCTGCGCTGCAAGCCGAGCTGGAGCGCTCGATGAAGACCCTCAGCGCGCAAGATCTGCCAGCGTACTACATGGGCTATACGATTACCGACACGCAGCGCGTGGACGTTTCTGGTTCGAATGGGGCGCTGCTCAACAGCAACGAAACGCGCAACCGCTGGCTGGAAGTTTCAGTTCGAACAGGCAGCTATCAACTGGATGACACCCACAAAGTGGGCGAGCGGCAAATGCAGAGCGGCGGGCCGGGCGTCACCGTGCCGCTGGACGACGATCCGCAAGTCCTCCGCCGTGCAATCTGGCTGGAAACGGACAAACAATATCGTGCCGCTGAAGAGGCGCTCATCAAGATCAAGACGGGAAAGGAAGTCAAGGTGGAAACCGCGGAGGGCAGCGCGCCCGATTTTTCGTGCGAAGCGCCGCGCAGCTACATCGGACCGCAAGTTTCCATCGCCGTGGACCGCAAACCCTGGGAAGCAAACGTGCGCGCGTATACCAAGGCCTTTCGCGAATCCGCCGCCATCATCAATTCCATCGTGACCTTCAGCGCACAAGCGCAAAACGTTTTTCAAGTCACCAGCGAAGGCACACAACTGCAATTCGGGCAGATCCGCTACCGGCTGGAGCTTTTCATCCAGGGGAAAGCTCCCGATGGAATGGACATCGACCGCTATTACAATTTTGATTGGGTAGACCCGAAAGATGCACCTGACGACAAAGCCGTCTATGTCGCGGAAGCGACCATGCGCAAGGAATTGGAAGGGCTGGTCGCGGCGCCGATCAACGATCCGACCGTAGGCCCGGCGCTCTTGACGGGCCGCGCCGCCGCGGTCTTTTTCCACGAAGTCTTCGGCCACCGCGCCGAAGGGCACCGGCAAAAAGACGTAACCGAGGGGCAGACCTTCTCGAAAAAAGTCGGAGAACAGATTCTGCCGGAATTTCTGAGCATCACCGACGATACTACGATGAGGAGACTCGGAACGCAGGATCTTCTGGGCTACTACCAGTTCGATGATGAGGGGGTGCCGGCACAGCGCGTCACTCTGGTGGATCACGGCGTGCTGAAAAACTTTGAAATGTCGCGTTCGCCACTCGTGGGTTTTCCGCATTCCAATGGACATGGCCGAAGACAGCTCGGCGCCACGCCGGTTTCGCGGCAAGGCAACTTAATCGTGCAAAGCAGCAAGACGCTCACCAACGCGCAGCTTCGAGCAGAACTGATCGAACTGATCAAAGCGCAAGGCAAGCCGTATGGTCTGCTGATCGACGATATCGCCGGCGGATTCACTTTTACCGGGCGCGGGCAGCCGCAGGCCTTCCAGGTGCTGCCGCTGGTCGTTTACAAGGTTTTTCCCGACGGGGGGCCCGACGAACTGGTGCGCGGAGTGGACATCGTCGGCACGCCGCTGGCTGCGCTGACGAAGATTGTGGCCACCGGCGACACGCCGGAAGTGTTCAACGGCTATTGCGGTGCGGAATCGGGCTCTGTTCCTGTGGCTGCCGCATCGCCCGCGATTCTTACCTCGGAATTGGAAGTACAGAAAAAAGAAAGTTCCACGGACCGGCCGCCGATCCTGCCGCCGCCCGCGCATGACGTGGTCAAGACGGGAGGCCAGATTTGATTCGCGCATTAAGTATCGTGGGTATGGCTTTTCTTTTGGCAGCGTTGAGCTGCGGGACAGCAGCGGGGGCATCGGCTCAGCAAGATAACGATCACACGCTTCAAGCGATGCGCGATGAAATGGCGCGCTCTAAGGCGCGGTTGGAATTGAAAATCCCAAGCATCGAGCAGCCCGTGCGCCCGTATTATGTCGAATACCGCCTGCTGGATCTGGATGTTCGCGAAGTTGTGGCGGAATTTGGCTCGCTTCTCACCAGCACTCACACGCGGAACCGCTTCATGAACGTGGTAGCGCGCGTGGGCAGCTACAAGCTGGACAGCTCGAATTTTGTGAGCGATGAAGGTGCGCGCTTGTTCATCGGGCCGACTGGTTCGGTGGGCATCGACCGCGATTACGATTCCCTCCGTCAGGATCTCTGGATTGCCACGGATCAGGCCTTTAAGGAAGCAGTCGACGCATATTCGAAGAAGAAGGGTTACCTGAGCAGTCTGGCGCGCCAATCGGACATCGATGATTTTTCGAGAGCCGACCCAGTGCAGCTCATCGAACCGCTGGAGACGCCCGACTGGGCCGGCCGCAACTGGGAACAGGAAGCGCGCGATACCTCCGCGGTAATGCGCGCGTTTTCTGAGGTTCACGAATCGCGCGTCACGTATTACTTGGTTTACGCGACCGAATACCTGCTCACCAGCGAGGGCACAGAGATTCGACAGAATCGCCGGTTCGCCGCCATTGAAGTAGGAATGGCTGCCGTCGCGGACGATGGCGTGCCCGTGAATCATTATTACGCGACGTATGCATCGCGCCCGGCCGATTTGCCGGGCGCGGACACTGTGCGCAAGGGCCTGAATGTTGCGTGCACGGAATTGATGGCGTTGCGAGCCGCACCACCCGCGCAGGACTACACCGGCCCTGTTCTTTTCGAGGCGCGCGCGGCGGCGTCGCTCCTTGCGCAAGTGTTGGGGCCGGCGGTCAACGGTGCGCGGCCGCCGATTTCTTTCAGCCCGGTCCTGGAGCAGATGTTGAGCGGGCTGGGCGGAAAGAGCGACTGGCTGGGTCGGCTTGGGGCGCGCGTTTTGCCGCCAAGTGTGACGGTCGTGGATGATCCGGGCGCGAAGGAGTCCAATGGCGCCTCGCTCATCGGTAGATACAGCGTGGACGATGAAGGAGTCCGCGCGCAGAAAGTCACGCTGGTGGAGAACGGCATCTTGAAAGGCGAGCTGATGTCCCGCCGCCCGGGATCGGACTTCGACCAATCCAACGGCCACGGGCGCGCTGCATTTCTCAACGATGCCAAGCCTACCATGAGCAACTTGATCTTGACTTCCACTGAACATCTCTCTCCGGCTGATTTGAAGAAGAAGTTTCTGGATTCATGCCGCGCGGAAAGGCGTTCCGAGCGCGAGCAGTACTGCTTAGTCGTTCGCGAGATGGACAACCCGGCGCTGAGCCTGCTCCATCAAGAGGATTTCTCCGAGCTGCTGGCGAGTCTCGCGGGAGGCGCTGGAACGGGCGACCGTCTGCCGCTGGTGGTCTACCGTGTCTATCCGGAAACCGGGCGTGAAGAGATGATTCGTGGTTCGCGCATCATTGGATTGAACACGCGTGCCTTGCGCAACATCGCCGGCATCGGAAACGACAGTTTTGTTTACAGCTATATGCAGAGCCAGATCAACGGGTTCGCGGGCACAGCTCTCGGCGCATTCGGTTCGGCACAGAGCGGCTTGCCCGCTTCCGTCGTTGCACCCTCACTGCTCTTCGACGAACTGGAAGTGCGAGGCACGCGCGGTGAAGCCAAGCGGCTCCCGCTCCTGCCCCCGCCCCCGATGACCCCAGCGAAGTAAAAGTTCCACTCTTGGCGCTCGTCGCCATGAGCCAGACCGGAAAAGATAATCTAAGGTAGTCTAGACTGGCGATGGAAGCGTTCGCTCAGATCGAGGAAGGCCGGGAGAAGAAGCGTGCCGCGCTCTTAAGTGTGGGCTCTGCCGTTCTCCTGGTTTCGCTCAAGACCTTTCTGGTCGTCAGGACGGGGAGCTTGGGCGTGCTTTCCGAGGCGTTGCATTCCAGTTTGGACCTGATTGCCGCCATTATTACCTTTCTATCGATTCGGATGTCGGACCAGCCGGCCGACGAGCGGCACCCTTATGGTCATGGAAAGTTCGAGAATTTCTCGGCATTCGTTGAGACCGGCCTGCTGGCGTTAACGGCTCTCTACATCATTTATGAAGCATTTGGCCGTCTGTTTTTCCGCAGCGTGCATATCCAGCCGAGTGTGATGGCGATTCTCGTGCTGCTCGCGGCCCTTTCCATCGACCTGACTCGCGCACAGGCCCTGAGGCATGTCGCTAGAAAATATTCAAGCGAGGCGCTGGAAGCGGACGCGCTCCATTTCTCGACCGACGTGTGGAGCACCATTGTCGTCATCACCGGTATCGGTCTAGTGTGGACCGGCGAGACGTGGAATCTGCCGTGGCTGATCTACGCAGACGCGCTCGCCGCGCTGGCAGTCGCGGCGGTGATTCTGTGGGTTGGTTCGCAGCTCGGACGCCGCACTTTGGACGCGCTCCTGGACGCCGCGCCGGAAGGCTTGCAGCAGGAAATTGCCCGCGCCGTTGCCCGCATGGACGGCGTGCTCGATGTAGACCGCGTGCGCGTGCGCCGTGCGGGCAACCGCCACTTCGTGGACGCCACCGTCAGCGTGGCGCGCACCGCCAGCCTCGCGCAGGTGCACGCGCTGAGTGACGCCATCGAGAAACGGATTGGCGAGATTGTTCCCTCCGACGTGATGGTCCACGCAGAGCCTCGCGCGCCGCAGGGCGAGCATCTTTTCGAAGCGATTCGCGCAGCAGCGCAACGCATGGGACTGGCGATTCACGATGTGCATGCGCTTCAGCAGGATGGCCGGCTTTTCATCGAGCTGCACCTCGAAGTCGAGGAAAACCTGAGTTTGCGCGAGGCCCATCGGCAAGCCAGTGAATTGGAAGACAAGATCCGCGAGCTGCGCGACGGAGCGATTGACGTTAACATTCATATCGAGCCGCTCGGGCGGCATATCGCCACGCCAGACGCAGGCATTGACGAAATGAAGCAACTTTCGAGCGCGATTGAGGAATTCCTGAATCACCTTCGGATGGAGTTCGATGAGCTGCTCAATTGTCACGACGTCCGCGTGCGCCAAGTAGAACATCACATCCTTGTCTCGTGCCACTGCACCATGAAAAGTGAATTGCCCATCACGCAAGTGCATGATGTGACCGCGGCGCTGGAAGACCGCGTGAAAGAAAAGTTTCAGCAAATCTACCGCGTCACGATTCATCCCGAGCCTTTCGAGGAGCAATAGCGGCGCAGGCTGCCGTCTGTGCCCTTCCTGGAGCAAGAGAGCAGAGAGTGGCTAAAGTGTGTGCTTCTGAGGATCCGGTTGGCGTGCCAAGAAGTGGGCTCCCAGCGCGATCAAGGCGGGAAAACAAACCAGCACATACCGCGGCTCAGGGGTTTCGAGCGTGGTCAGGAACACGGTGCGAAGCAACGTAAAAAGAATCAGGAAAGTCAACGCAGGCAACGCGGCAGCATGCGAACGGCAGAATCGCATCGCGCCCAGGGCCGCCAGGCCGATGTAAAAAATATTCAGCAAGAAGAGCAGGATCGTGAATTCCTGGTCCTCAGGATCTTCTTCACGCATTTCCGCCAGCGGAAACACGTTTCCAGAAATGGGTAGCAGCTCGATGCGCGGTGTGAACCAGATGGCCACCGCGCGTGCCGCGGGAATCCACAGCAAGGTTCGCAGCGGATGTCGCGCGTTGCGTTCCCGCGCAATCTTGCCAAAGGCAGCATCTTCTTCCGGCGTCAGCGTCAAATCCTGGTTGTATTGTTCGAGAATGGCGGCGACGCGCTGCTTTTCTTCCGGGGAATCGAACGCACGGTCGGGAATCGAGTCGACTTCGATGGCCTCCTCATTTAGTTTCCAGGGAACCAGGTAACAATCCCGCACGCGGTACAGCCACGTCTTTTCCCATGCCATGAAACCATAAGGCACGAGTTCGCCGGGAAGAGTCGAATACTTTGGCGCAAAAAACTGCAGCTCGCCCAGTGTCACCACGTTGCGCAGTGTCCAAGGAGAAAGAACCATCAGGCAGCCGAGACCCATCGCCAGGCTGACGGAGAACCATCGCCGCCAACTTCCGAGACGAAGAAACAAAACGCCCAACACCACGGCCGCAACGATCAGCACCAACGGAGTTTCGGGGCGAAATAGCGTCCCTACCCCCACAAACCAGCCAGCTCCCCATGCCGCGTAGTTCACACTCCTACTGAGGGGCAAGTGAGAATGTTTCGCCAGAAAACCCGGCTGTTTCACTCTCCGAATCGCAATCACGAGCGCGCAGCACGCCAGTGCGGTCCAGAGCGTGGCAAAGACTTCCGTCAGTGGAACGGCAGTGTAGTTCGCCGTGAAGGGGCACAAAGCAGCGAGCCACAGCGCAACCAAATAAACTCGCCTGTTGTTTGGAGCGTCCTCCGTTGCCTCGCCCAAAAGCTTCGCCAACCGAGCGATTACCAGGCAGGAGAGAAGATCAACTCCAATCTGCGCGAGCATCACCCACAGCCGGGCGGATTCTCCGATCCTCGCCGTGAGCGCGTAGATCACGGCCAGAAATGCGGGATATCCCGGCATCCGGATGTCGACGGGGGTAATTGTTCCATGCACGTTTATCGCGTATACATGATGCTTCAACCAGTTGGTGGCGATTTCCTCGTAAAGAGCCGTATCGCCGGAAGTTCCCGGAAATTTCAGCACGAAAAACAGACGCAGGCACAAGCCCGCTGTCAGCGCGAAAATCGGATTCGAGAAAATTCGCTTCATCGGTGGAACGCATCTTACAATAGAGCGGACGGAATCGCGCGGAAGGACTCTACCCAGCATGGAGTCGATTTCCCTGCCATCCCGCCAGGTTGCAAAGATTCATGAAGGAACGCCGTCCCATCTTTTACGACGCGGAGCGTGTGCGCTGGCGCCGCACTCGCCGCGTCTTGGAGATTACCGGAGCACTGCTCACGGTGCTGCTGGCGTATTTCTTCGTGACCATCGCCGTCAGCGTCGAGTTGCCCGCAGGGCTGCTGCCCGATACAAAACCCGGCTACCATGCGTTCAAACCGAAAAAGAAGCCCCTTCCGGCGCGCGAAGGGCGCCACCGCCGCATCGCCAACCTCGGCGCTGTGCCTGCCAGTTACGATCCCCTGCGTGCCGCCTTTTTCGTCAGTTGGGATCCCAACAGTCTCGCCTCGCTGAAGAAGCATTACCGGGAGATCGACCTTCTCATTCCGGAGCAACTGCACGCCGTCTCTGCGGATGGCGCGTTGACTATCGTGGATTACGAGCACGGCCAGGATCGCGTCAAGGCTTCTCCGTCGGAAGGCGTCGCCCTGCTCAAAGAGGACGAGCTGCACCAGTGGATGAAGTCTCTCAATCCCCCCGTCGAGCTTCCGATCATGGGTCTGCTCAACAACTACGATGGTCTCCAATGGCGCGTCGAGGAAATGGCCAAATTGCTGGCGAGCACCGAGGCCCGCCAAAGACTCGTGCACGACGCGGTGGAGTTCGCGGTGGAATTCCACGAGGCCGGCATTGTCGTCGACTTCGAAGAAGTTCCCGACACCAGCCAGGCGTACTTCCGGCAGTTCGCCTCCGAGCTTGAACCGGCGCTGCATTCCGTGGGCCTGAAGCTCATGATGGCCCTCCCCGCGCGCGACGATGCCTACGATTACGAATTCTTTGCCAAGCAGTGCGACGCCATCGTGCTGATGAACTACGACGAGCACTGGCAGACCTCGCCCCCGGGTCCCGTTGCTTCCCAGGACTGGTACGTTGAAAACCTGCGGCAAGTGATGGAGGAAGTGCCCGCGCGGAAAATCATCGTGGCCGTTGGCAGCTACGCCTACGACTGGTCGGACAACGCCAAGAAAGCAAAGGAGTCGGCGCAGTCGCTGACCATTCAGGAAGCACTGCTTCACGCCTACGAATCCTGTGACAAAACCACACCTGCCGGCGTTTGCGCCGCCGGCGAGGCCCAGGTGGAGTTTGACTCCGCGGCTCTCAATCCGCACTACTCCTATTACGACGAACACGATCACGTGCACCAGGTGTGGATGCTCGATGCCGTGACCGCTTACAACGAGCTCCGCGCGAGCGAACGCCTGGGAGTGCAGGGTACCGCTTTATGGCGCCTGGGTTCAGCCGACACCTCCGTGTGGCCGGTCTGGGATGCCACCCGGCCGGACGACGCCGTGCGGCAAAAGTTGGCCGACCTTCCGCCTGGGCCGGATTTGATCCTCGATGGGGATGGCGATGTCTGGCACTTCATCGACACTCCCAAGAGCGGCCACCGGACCTTTACCTACGACCCTGCAAGCGATCTCATCACCAGTGAAAAGTACGATGCCTACCCGCTCTCCTACCACATCGACCAAATCGGGGCGGCAAAGAAAAAACTCGCCCTCACCTTCGACGATGGGCCGGATCCGACCTGGACTCCCAAGATTCTCGACATTCTGAAACAGAAAAATGTGTCGGCGACTTTTTTCGTCATTGGTTTGGATGCCAACAAGTGGCCGCAGCTTCTCCGCCGGGAATACGCGGAAGGCCACGAAATTGGCAATCACACGTATTCTCATCCAGACTGGGAAAACCCCAATCTCTCCACCACCCAAATTCGCTGGGAACTCAACCTCACTGAACGCCTGATCGAAAGCGTCCTTGGCGTGAAACCCCTTTTCTTCCGCCCGCCCTATGGCATCGACCACCAGCCCGAATTTGCCGAAGAGGTGGCGCACCTTCCCACCGCGCAGGATATGGGCTACATCATCATCGGCCAGAAGGTGGATCCAAACGATTGGAGACAGCTCAAGCCGGGCGTCCCCCTGCCCGCGGCAAAAATTGTCGAGAACGTTTTGCGCGAAGCTCCCAAGGGCAACATCATTCTCCTTCATGATGGTGGAGGCGACCGCGGCCAGACCGTCCTCGCCCTCCCGCAGCTCATCGATGCCCTTCGCGGCGAAGGATATGAGTTTGTCTCCGTGCCCGATCTGATCGGCAAAACGCGCGCCCAGGTGATGTTGCCTCTTTCTCCCGAAGAACAGTTTGAGGCTCGGGCCGACGGATTCATCTTCGGCATTTATCACTGGTTCTGGGTGTTGATTACCACGACTTTCATCCTGGGCATTATCCTCGTCAGCGGCCGCACGCTGATCATCGGCATTCTCGCGCTCATCGAGAAGTTGCGCCCGGATCGTCCGGAGATCCATGAGCCCTTGCCCGGCGTGACCGTACTGATTCCCGCGCACAATGAAGAGAACGTAATTGTGCAAACGGTGTCCTCGGTCCTTCTCTCGGATTATCCGGATCTGCACATCATCGTCGTGAACGACGGTTCCGCGGACAAAACCGGCGAGCTTCTGGACGCCAATTTCTCGCGTGAATCCTGTGTGCGCATCATCCATCAGGTCAATCGCGGCAAAGCGGCGGCTCTGAATGTGGCCATGTCTCAAGCCAAAACCGAAATCGTGGTGACCATCGACGCGGACACGGAAATCGAACCGGATGCCATCCGCAAGCTGGTCCGTCGTTTCTCGGATTCCACCGTTGGCGCCGTCGCAGGCAACGTGAAGGTCGGTAACCGTTCCCGCTGGCTGACCCGCTGGCAGGCGCTCGAATACATCACCAGCCAGAACATGGAAAAGCGCGCTTTCGACCTCCTGAACTGCATCACCGTGGTCCCCGGCGCTCTCGGGGCCTGGCGCAAAAAAGCCATCGATGCTGCCGGCGGCATCACCGCGGACACCGTGGCCGAAGACGCCGACGTCACCATTGCGATTCGCCGTCTCGGCTGGCGCGTCAGTTACGACGAAGAGGCCATTGCCTGGACGGAAGCGCCGGAGACGCCGGGCCAGCTCATCCGCCAGCGTTTCCGCTGGACGTTTGGCACGCTGCAATCCTTTTGGAAGCACAGCAGCACGCTCTTCCGCCCAAAGTACGGCACCCTCGGCTGGATTGCCCTGCCGAACATTTTCGTGTTTCAACTTGCGCTGCCGCTTATTTCTCCTGTTATCGATTTGTTGTTCCTTGGCTCGGTTGCTCTCTGGGCCCTGGAAAAGCTGCATCTTTCCTGGCTGCCCACGATTCATGCGACAACCGACGACTTGCTTCGCTCCGTGTTTTTCTTCCTCGGTTTCTTGCTGATTGACGTCTTCACCTGCGTCCTCGCGTTCGCCCTCGAGCGCAAAGAAGATTGGACCTTGCTCGTCCCAGTGCTTCTGCAACGCTTCTATTACCGCCAACTGATGTACGTGGTGCTCTTCCGCTCGGTGAAGGAAGCTGTCCACGGCCGCCCCGTGGGCTGGCGCGGCGTCGAACCGGAATTGCCAAGGCCAAAAGTCCCGGAAGCCCCACGGAGGCCCGCCGCCGTCGCGGGGAATTAATCCTGCTCACGCCTGAGATACTGTAACGTCTGAACTGCCTAGCGCTCCTTGAGCGCGCCCCTGGGTGTTGAGGTTTCTCATGCTTGCCAGGGTCACGGCTGCCTGCGCCGGTTTCGGCAGATTTTCATCTTGGCCGCGACTTGTTGTAGGATAGTGGCCTGCTCTAGGAGGTCCCCATGGCTATCAGTTTCACTTTGAACGGCAAGTCCCAGTCCGTCGACGTCAGCCCGGACATGCCTCTGCTCTGGGTGCTCCGCGACACGCTGAACATGACCGGCACGAAGTTTGGCTGCGGCATGGCGCTGTGCGGAGCTTGTACTGTCCACATCAACGGCGAAGCGACGCGTTCCTGCATCACGCCCGTTTCGAGCGTTGCCGGGAAAAAAGTCACCACTATCGAAGGCCTCTCGGCCGATGGCAGCCATCCCGTCCAGCAAGCCTGGATGGAGGAAGACGTTCCGCAGTGCGGCTACTGCCAGTCCGGGCAGATTATGTCCGCCGTAGCGCTGCTTTCCAAAAAGCCCAACCCTACCGACGCCGATATTGACGACGCCATGAGCGGCAACATCTGCCGCTGCGGAACTTACCAACGCATTCGCAAGGCCATTCACCGCGCCGCGTCCATGCAGGGTGGCAAGGCTCATTCCGCCGCATAGTTTTTCCAGCAGCTCTTTCGCAATCCGTTTCGAGGTGTCCCATGGCAACCGCTTCCGTTGTAAACCGTCGTGAATTTCTAAAGACCGGGGCCGCTGGCGGAGCCGCGCTGGTAATTTGCTTCCACTTGTCTCCCAGTGCGTTCGCCGATCAAGCGCAGGACCAGGAACAGAAACCTGTCAATCCCTTCGACGCCTGGGTGCGCATCACTCCCGATGATCGCGTCACCCTCGTCCTCGGAAAGTCGGAGATGGGCCAGGGCGTTTACACTTCGCTGCCCATGATTCTCGCCGAAGAGCTGTGCGTCGATTGGAAGCAGGTGCACATTGAGCAGGCGCCCACCAATCCTAAAATTTATGATCTCGGCACCGGCGGCAGTGGCAGCGTCAAAGATTCCTGGCTTGCTCTGCGCCAGGCCGGCGCCGCCGCTCGCGAAATGCTCATCACTGCCGCGGCGAAAAAATGGGAAGTCGGCACGGATACCTGCAAAGCAAGAAACGGCTACGTCGTGCACGGCCATCCCGAGCGGTCTTTCCGCTTTGGCGAGCTCGTCGCCGAGGCCTCGCAGCTCCCCGTTCCCAACTTGCACACTGTCCCGCTAAAAAATCCCAACGACTTCACCATCGTTGGTCACGAGGTGCACCGCCTCGACGCGGCTTCGAAATCCAACGGCTCGGCCAAATTCGGTATCGATTCGCGCGTCCCGGGCATGCTCTATGCCGTGATTGCCCGCTGCCCCGTTTTCGAAGGCAAAGTGGCTTCCTTTGACGCCACCAAAGCCAAGGCCGTTCCCGGCGTGCGCGATGTTCTGGAAATCAAAACCAGCGGCCGCGGCGCTTCTACCTCGGGTGGCGTCGTCGTACTGGCCGACAATTCCTGGGCCGCCATCCAGGGCCGCAAGGCGCTCGAAGTGAAGTGGGACGAAGGTGCGGCTGCCAACGAATCCTCCGAGGAACTGCACAAGCAATTCCTCGAGAATGCCTCAAAGCCTGGAAAAGCCCTGCGCAACGATGGCGATGCCGACGCCGCGCTCGCTTCCGCCTCAAAAAAGCTCGAAGCTGTGTACGAGTTGCCTTTTGCCGCTCACGTTTGCATGGAGCCCATGAATTGCACCGTGCACATTCAGACAGACAGCGCGGAAGCCTGGGTGCCCACCCAGGGCCCGCAGTGGGCCCAAGGCGTGATCGCCGAAATCGCCAAGCTCCCGCCGGAAAAAGTCATCGTGCACACCACGCTCATGGGCGGCGGCTTCGGCCGGCGGTACCAGGCCGACTTCGTGATGGAAGCTGCGCAAGTCGCCAAGGCTTCCGGCAAACCGGTCATGGTCCTGTGGACCCGCGAAGACGACATGCAGCACGATTTCTATCGCCCTGCTTCCTATCACAAGCTGCAAGGGGCGCTCGACAGCGAAGGCAAGCTTGCCGCCTGGAAACATTTCCAAACCTCGACTTCCATCGCCGCCAAGTGGAGCCAGAAAGGCGCGGATGATCCGGGGCTGGGCGAATTCGGCACCGGCGCCACCATTCCTTACGCCACGCCCAACATTCGCGTCGAATACACCCTCGCCCATTCCAGCGCCCCGCGCGCGTGGTGGCGCTCCGTCGAGCATTCCAGCAGCGGCTTCGTCATGGAGAGCTTTGTCGACGAGCTGGCTCACTCTGCTGGTCAGGATCCACTCTCATTTCGCCTGAAGCTCATCGGCGACTCCCGTAAAATTCCGCAATTTGGTGAGGGGCCGGATTACCCTCCACTCGATACGGCGCGGCTGAAAGGGGTTTTGCAGCTCGCTGCGGAGAAAGCCGGCTGGGGCAAGCCGCTGCCGAAGGGCGAAGGCCGCGGCATCGCTGCTTTCTACTCCTTTCATAGTTATGTCGCGGCTGTTGCGGAAGTCTCCGCGAATTCCGGCGAACTCAAAGTGAAACGCCTGGTGTGCGCGGTCGATTGCGGCCGCCCCGTCAATCCCAATGGCGTTCGCGCCCAAGTGGAGAGCGCCGCGATTTATGCGCTCACTGCTACCGTCAAGGACGCCATTACCGTCGAGCGCGGTCGCATTGTGCAGGCCAATTTCAACGACTATGAAATGATCCGCATGAACGAAGCTCCGCCGATCGAAGTTCACCTCGTGCCCAGCACCGAGGCGCCGACCGGCATCGGCGAGCCTACCGTTCCCGTGATTGCACCCGCCATCTGTAATGCCATCTTTAACGCTACGGGCAAGCGTCTTCGCCGCTTGCCGATTCGCGTGGAAGATTTGGCTTGAGCCATTTGGCAATCTGTTTTCAGAGCAGCCTGATAAGAACGGATTCGAAACGGAGGCTTCCATGTCCCCTGCAGGAACGCTCGATCGCCGTGAGTTTCTGAAGAAGAGCGCCGCTGGCGGCACGGCGCTCGTCATCGGCTTTTATCTGCCGTCGAAATATGAGGCGCTTGCCGCAGGTCCGCCTTCAGAGCCAGCAAGCCTCAATGCCTGGGTGCGCATCGCGCCGAATGACACGGTCACGCTGATGATCGACAAGTCCGAGATGGGTCAGGGCGTGGTCACTTCCCTGGCGATGCTACTTGCCGAAGAGCTCGAACTCGACTGGAAAAAAATCAAAACCGAATTCGCTCCCGCCGCGCCAGCCTATTTCAATCCGCTCTTCGGCGTGCAGGGCACCGGCGGAAGCACCAGTGTCCGTGCCTCCTGGGGACCGCTCACAAAAGCGGGCGCGGCTGCGCGCGAAATGCTGATCGCTGCCGCGGCGCAGCAGTGGTACGTCGATCCGTCCGCGTGCCGCGCGGAAAACGGTGCCGTCGTTCACACAGCGACGAACAAGCGGTTGAATTACGGCGCGCTTGTCGAAGAAGCCGCTAAGCTTGCCGTTCCCGCCAATCCTGCCTTGAAAGGTCCGAAAAACTACAAATACATCGGCAAGCCCGTGAAGCGCCTCGATACGCCCGCGAAGAGTAATGGAAAGGCGGGTTTCGGCATCGACGTGCGGCTTCCGAATATGCAATATGCGGTCGTAGCGCGCTGTCCCGTTTTTGGCGGAAAGGTCAAAAGTTTTGACGCAACGAAGGCAAAAGCGGTCCGCGGCGTGAAGCAGGTCCTCCAGATTTCCTCTGGCGTCGCCGTGGTCGCGGACAACACCTGGTCCGCGATGGAAGGACGCCGCGCGCTGCAAATCGAATGGGACGAAGGTCCGAACGCGTCCGTTTCCTCGGAATCGATTCGCAAGCTCTATCTGGAAAATGCCGAAAAAACAGGCGCCATCGCGCGCAAAGATGGTGACGTGGAAACGGCGCTCGCGGGAGCGGCGAAAAAAGTCGAGGCCGGCTATGAAGTTCCGTTCCTCGCCCACGCCACCATGGAGCCGATGAACTGCGCCGCGGACGTTCGAACCGATGACTGCGACATCTACGCGCCGACGCAATTCCAGACCTTCAATCAAAACACTGGCGCGAAACTCACTGGCCTGAAGCCGGAGCAGGTTCGCGTACACACTACTTTTCTTGGGGGCGGATTTGGCCGCCGCGCCGAGCAGGATTTTGTCGCCGAAGCCGTCGAGATTTCGAAGGCCTCTGGCGCGCCCGTGCAGGTGACCTGGTCGCGCGAAGACGATATGCAGCACGATTTCTACCGCCCCGCAGCATACACGAAACTCACGGGAGGGCTCGACTCCGACGGCTGGCCCGTGGCGTGGAAGAGCCGCATCGTCAGCCCTTCCATTATGTCGCGCTTCTTTCCTGGCTCCGTCAAAAACGGAATCGACGAATCTTCCGTGGAAGGCCAGGCCAACAGTAAATACGCCATCCCGAATTTCCTCGTCGAATACGTTTTGACGGAAACGGGTGTGCCCGTCGGTTTCTGGCGCTCCGTGGGAAATTCGCAGAATGGCTACATCACCGAGTGTTTCACGGAAGAGCTTGCCAAGGCAGCCGGAAAAGATTCCTTCGAATTCCGCCACAAGCTCTTAGCCAACGCGCCGCGCCATCGCGGCGTTCTGGAATTGGCGGCCGAAAAAGCGGGCTGGGGAAAACCTCTTCCGGCTGGGCAAACGCGCGGCATCGCCGTCGTCGAATCGTTCGGCAGTTTTGTCGCCGAGGTCGCCGAAGTCAGCGTCAATCGCAAGTCCGGTGAAGTCCGCGTGCACCGCGTCGTTTGTGCCGTCGACTGCGGCCGTCACGTGAATCCCGATATCATCGCGGCACAGATGGAAGGCGGAATTGTCTACGGCCTCACGGCGGCGCTGAAAGGACAGATCACCATTGCCAAGGGCCGCGTCGAACAAAGCAATTTCAATGATTACGAGATGCTCAGAATCAACGAGATGCCCAAGGTCGAAGTTCACATCGTGCCGAGCAACGAAGCGCCGGGCGGCTGTGGCGAGCCCGGCACTCCGCCGATTGCTCCCGCGGTGTGCAACGCCATCTTTGCCGCCACCGGCAAACCAATCCGCCGTTTGCCCATCCGCGCCGAAGATCTGGCTTGAAAGCCATCTCTTCGCATTCCCTTTGTAGGGGCGCAGCACTGCTGCGCCCCAGTCAGTTCCGAATCTATTATGTCGTGACTTAGAGCTGAAAACTGATTACTGGCGACTGGTTCTGTTGCAAAATAGCGCGTGCCTCTGACGCCGACTCTTATCGCCGCCATCCCGCTGGCCATTTGGATTTATCTTTTTTTCGCGCGCGGAAATTTCTGGCAATTGCGTGAAGACAAAATCGAGCCGAAACTCCTCGACCGCTGGCCGCGCGTGGTAGCGATCGTTCCCGTACGAAACGAATCGGAAACCATCGCTCGCTCGATCATTTCCCTCGCCAAACAGGACTATTCCGGCGAGTTTTCCGTGCTGCTCGTGGACGATCACAGCAACGACGGCACAGCTGAGCTGGCGCGGAAAGCTGCGGAAGAGTGCGGCGCAACCGCGCGAATCGCTGTTCATTCCGCGGCGGAACTTCCACCGGGCTGGACGGGAAAGGTTTGGGCCATGAACGAAGGCATTCGGGCTGCGGGGGACGAAGTGCCTGACTTTTTCTGGTTCACGGACGCGGATATCGTGCATGCGCCGGATACGCTGCGTCGTTTGGTCTTCCGCGCAGAAAGCAATTCGCTCGATCTCACCTCACTGATGGTTTTGCTGCAGGCGAAGACGATTCCGGAGCGGTTTCTGATTCCTCCCTTTTTGTATTTCTTTCTCATGCTTTATCCGCCGAGCTGGATCGCGGACCCCAAAGCACGCACGGCAGGCGCGGCGGGTGGATGCATTTTGCTGCGGCGCGCGGCGCTGGAACGGATTGGTGGCATGGCCGCGATTCGAGGCGAGGTCATTGACGATTGCGCTCTCGCGCGCGCGGTGAAAAAGAGCAGCGGGAAAATCTGGATGGGACTCACCCGGACGAGCGTGAGCCTGCGCAGTTACGGCAGCTTCGCCGAGATTCGCGACCTCATCGCGCGCACCGCTTTCACGCAGCTTCGTTATTCTTTCCTTTTGCTACTCGCCACTTTGGCAGGTCTCTGCGTAACCTATTTGCTTCCCTGGGTGCTCTTTTTTGCCTATCCGGGAGAAGCCTGGTGGTTTGTCGACACAACAATTGCCTTAATGGCGGCCTCGTTTGGGGTGACCGTGCGATTTTACGGCCTCCCCTGGCCCTGGGCCCTGACGCTTCCGGTCGCTGCGATGTTCTATGGCTATGCAACTTGCGTTTCTGCAGTGCGCTACTGGTTCGGCCGTGGCGCCCAATGGAAAGGCCGTTCCCAAGCCAAGAGAGCGTGAGGCAAGCATCGAAATCTGTGGTGCTTCGCATTCGAGTTTGCTATCCTTTGTGAATGTAAGGTACAGGGCTGCATCCCGTCGACTGCTCTGCGGTCGTCTTTGAGAAAGGGAGGGAGCGGCACCGGAGGCCAACATGAGTGTCGTTTTTAATCCTGGGAACGGCAAAATTACCGTCCCCGATCTCCTGCAGCGCAAGTATCAGGCTGCGGGCTCCCACTCGAAAGTACAAAAAATCACCTGCCTGACAGCGTACGACTATCCGACCGCGCGCTTGCTCGATGAAGCTGGCGTGGACGTGATTCTTGTCGGTGACTCCGTCGGCATGGTTGTGCTGGGGCATGAGAGCACGCTGCCCGTGACCCTAGACGATATGCTGCACCACACGCGCGCGGTGCGGCGCGGCACGCGGCGCGCGCTGCTCGTTGCGGACATGCCGTACGGCAGCTACCACACCGACACAGCAGAATCGCTGCGCAATGCCGTGCGCTTTGTGAAAGAAGCCGGAGCAGAAGCGGTGAAGATCGAAGGTGGGGAACGCCGCCTTGAGCTGATTGCGCGGCTGACGGAAGCGGAAATTCCGGTGATGGGCCATGTGGGGCTGACGCCCCAGTCGGTGAATGCGCTCGGCGGTTACCGCGTGCAGGGGAAGACGCCGAACGCGGCGGAACAGTTGATTCGCGATGCGCGCGCCGTGGAAGCTGCGGGTGCGTTCGCCGTGGTGCTGGAAGCCGTGCCGCGCGAACTGGCGGTGCAGATTACCCGTGATTTGCGCATTCCCACGATCGGCATTGGAGCCGGGCCGGATTGCGATGGCCAGATTCTGGTGATCCACGACATTTTGGGACTTACCTTCAACCAGACACCCAAGTTCGCGCGGCAATATGCCAACGTGGGAGAAGTCGTTTCAAATGCGGTGCGCGCCTATTGCCAAGACGTGCGCAGCGGCGGATTTCCTTCCGATGCGGAGTCGTACCACGCACTGCGGCCGGCGAAGGAGGAGAAGGAAGCGCCGGTCAATAGTGACGGCGATTGGTAGAAAGCGAACAAGCGGTTTCCTTGCTTCGCAAAACCATTCCCATCGCGAGCTGAACGGCGCAGGGATTCCACTCGTTAAGGGGGGCTGGTCATGACACCGGAAGAGATGCGCACCCTCTATGACTACAATGCCTGGGCGAATCATCGCCAGTTAGAAGCGGCTTCCCAACTCACCGCGGAGCAGTTCGTGAAATCCATGGCCTCGAGCTTCAGCTCCGTGCGCGACACGCTGGCGCATATCTATGGAGCCGAATGGCTGTGGCTGGAACGCTTTCAAGGACGCTCGCCGTCTTCTCTTCCGGACACGACGCAATTCAACGATGTTTCCAGCCTGCAGGAGCGCTGGAACGAGTTCGAGTCCAGGCTGCTGAGTTTTGCGCGCGGGCTGACGCAAGCAGACCTCGACCGCGAGATGGAATACAAGACGCTGAAATTCGGCGTGTATAAGAATCCCTTGTGGCAATCGATGCAGCATCTGGTGAATCACGGAACGTACCACCGCGGGCAAGTGACGACGCTTTTGCGGCAGCTTGGCGCGCAGCCAATCTTGACCGACCTGATGCATTTTTATCGCGAGCGCTCGCTGGCGGCGGGCGCATAGGCCTTTCGTCGGCTTTTTGTTTTTTGGAAGAAAACATCGCTAGACTTACCGGGATGCCAACTGGGGCGCAGCAGTGCTGCGCCCCTACAAGTGTTAAGGGGCTTGTGGAAACCATCCGAACCATCGCGTGGATGAAAGAGATGGCGCGGCAGGCGCGCGCGGAGAGCCGCATTATCGGTCTAGTTCCAACGATGGGTGCGCTGCATGAAGGCCACACCTCGCTGATCGCCAGAGCGAAACAGCAATGCTCTCCGCTGATTGCTTCCATTTTTGTGAATCCGAAACAGTTCGGCCCGAACGAGGATTTTGCAAAATATCCGCGAAGGTTTGAGAGCGACAGCGAGAAGTTAAAACAAGCCGGCGTGGACGCGCTGTTCGCGCCCGAAGCGGCGGAAATTTATCCGAAAGATTTTTCGACCTACGTCCATGTCGAAGGCCTCAGCGAGAGGCTCGAAGGAAAGTCGCGGCCCGGGCATTTTCGCGGCGTCACGACCGTGGTGATGAAGCTGCTGCAAATTGTGCAGCCGCATTTCGCGTACTTCGGGCGAAAAGATGCGCAGCAGGCGCGGCTCATCACGCAAATGACACGCGACTTGAATTTGGATTCCGAAATCGTGATGTGCCCGATTGTCCGCGAAGCGGATGGCCTGGCGCTTTCCTCCCGCAATGCTTATTTGAATTCCGAGGAGCGCAAAGCCGCAACGATTTTGTACCGCGCGCTAGACCGAGCGAGAAGCGAACTCGCCGCAGGAGTGCGCGACGCGCTGCAGTTGCAATCCGTGCTGCACCGTGCGATTGGCGCGGAACGGCTCGCGGCGGTGGATTACGCGGAGATCGTCGATGCCGAGTCCTTCGAGCCGGTCGTGAGAATCACCAGAGCGTGTTATGTGCTTCTCGCGGCCTTCATTGGCAAGATGCGATTGATTGACAACATGTACGTCGAGACGAAATCGCCAGGCTTCGACGAGCTGATGTTTCATCTTTAGCGCCCCACGGCAGGGCATTTCCACGCCTAGAAAGTCTTGTTCTGTTAGAATTTTATTTACAGCCCCAACTTGAGGTTTGAGGTGACGGAGATGAATTCTCGAATTCGTGCATTTGCCATTTTTCTCGCGGTCGTGTTCCTGGTGCCAGCCTTATCGATGGCTGGCGGGACGGTTCCCAAGGGCACGGCCATTTCTGTGGTAACCGACCAGACCGTCAGTTCCAAGACTGCGAAAGTCGGCCAGCCGGTCACCGGATCGGTTGCCAAGGACGTGACCGTCGGCGGCAAAGTGGTGATCCCAAAAGGTTCCCCGGTCAAG
>Ga0209377_1000815_pt1 | contig 21089 bp, 26 predicted proteins | sample GraSoiAngelo_141_FD_185898 | JGI IMG/M metagenome (GOLD analysis project Ga0209377, IMG submission 185898) | Grasslands soil microbial communities from the Angelo Coastal Reserve, California, USA - 14_0929_12_40cm (SPAdes) (version 2) | ecosystem: Environmental > Terrestrial > Soil > Grasslands ...
GCACAACCCCGATGACGCGGTATTGGGCGCCGAAGCGGCGGACCGCGAACGGAAACTTCGGGGCGTCGCCCGGTATGGCGAGGAACGTGTGCGCGTCGCCGATGCGGTTCGCGATCCGGTCCATCTCCACATAGACCTGATCGCCGTTGAGCCTATCCAGGTTGCGGTCGAGCGCCGTGACCAGGGAATCGAACCGGGGTCGCGCGAGTGAGTGGAACGCGTTCGCATGCCGCGCCGCAATTTCGCGCGCGAAGAATGCAAGATCTTCGTGCCAGCGCGCAGCGTCGAGGTCCAGAGTGGGGGCGTCCCAGCCCACGACACGCGCCTGTCCGATCCATCTGAGTGACATCACGCCACTGTCGCCCGAGACCGCGAAGCGTCCACGCAGCGTGTCGCCGCTCACCGTTGCCGCAATCGTGCCCACATCGGGCCCAGCCGCGAACTGAAGGTGGAGCAGGCTGGAAGCCGCGTCCCCGCCAGTGATGGCGAACGTCCCTACCGGGGTGACGAGCGTGCCGTCGTAGCGGCCATCGGCGCAGCGCAGGTTGAGCGACACCTCGAGCCGGCCGCTCTGTGGGCTGGTGGCCGTCCCGGTGAAGTAGCCAGTGGGATTGCCCAGCTTGCAGCGCCCCACTGCCTGACCACATGCCGATCCCATGCCGACTGCAGCGGCCAAGCCCGACAGTGCCAGTGCCCTGGCGCCCATGAGCCCCTTGGTGAGGGATCCTAGCGACATGCCGCCGCCTAACGGATCGCGCTTAAGCTGCGGCGCCGCCAGGTTCAAGCGCTTGTTAGGCCGCAACGTCATCCGAAGACCAGACGGGATTCTCGAACTCCAGTTGAACCTCGGGGCCCTGGGGTATGGCGCGCAACTGGGACAAGGAGCGCAGACCCCAGGTGGCAGCCGAAAGCTGCTTGGCGGAGTGGGTCGTGGTGAGTGCGATGGCTCGCATTCCGGCGGCCCGAGCGGCCTCGAGGCCCGCCGGTGCGTCCTCCACGACGACGCAATCCGGCGGTGGGACAGCGAGCCGAGCCGCAGCCGCGAGGTAGCCCTCGGGATCAGGCTTGCCGTGAGAGAGGTCCTCGGCAGTGATCAGGACCAGTGGCTCCGGTAGGCCGGTGTGCCGGAGGCGCAGCGTCGCAACGGGCCGAATGCCCGCAGTAATGACTGCCCACGCTGTGGGCGGGAGCCCCAGTAGGAGGGCTCGCGCCCCAGGGACCTCGTACACCCCTGCCGTCACATGAGCTTCGCTTTGGGCAAGAGTCGCTACTTCCGCTTCAGCCGCCAGATGCGGCGCAACGAGTCGTACAGTATCAATCGTGCGGCGCCCGTGCGCGACGGCGAGGATCGTCTCGGGGTCGAGGCCGTTCGCCTGAGCCCAACGCCGCCAGGTGCGCGTGACACATTCGGTAGAGTCCACCAGGACGCCATCGAGGTCGAAGAGCAAAGCGCGACAGGAGGTGCTCGGCATGGTGATGTCTGGCGGTGGGCTCACACGCGCTTGCGAAAAAACAAATGGGTCGCACGAACGCCCGGAACGTGCTTCACACATTCGTAGCCTAGGGAGGGCAGATCAATACCTGCCCACAAGGCCTCCCCAGTACCGAGTAGAACTGGCCTGATTGCCACGTGCACCTCGTCAATGAGTGCGGCGCGCAGATATTGCCGAATCGTAGACACGCCGCCGCCGAGCCGGATGTCGCGGTTGCCCGCCGCGTCCTTTGCCCGTTGCAGCGCAGCGTGCATACCCTCGGTGACGAACCAAAACTCTGTGCCGCCCGCCATCGTGAGCGGAGGCCGCGGATGATGCGTCAGCACGAAGACGGGGGTGTGACACGGCGGCTCTTCTCCCCACCAGCCCTTCCAGCTGCCATCCGGCCAGGAGCCCCGGATGGGACCAAACATATTGCGTCCGAGAATCCAGGCGCCGATTCCGGCCAAGCCTTCCGCGGCAATATCATCGTCGACGCCCGTCTCGCCAGCCTCAAACCCCTGCATGTGCCGCCAGGTTCGGGTGGGGAAAAACCAATCCATCAGCGCCATGCCGCCGACCCCGATCGGATTCTGAAGATCTTGGTTCGGCCCAGCACCGTAGCCGTCGATTGAGACCGCGAAGCTGTTGACTCGGAGTTTCGACACGGCGTTCCTCTGAGGAGTTGCCGGAAGATTCGATGGGCGCACGGTGGGCCACGTAACGGATCGCGTTTGAGCTGCGGGCGACTCGCTCGCCGGCGCAAGGGTAGTGGACGACAGGTCGCGCCCGCCAGGGCGCAAACACTCCGCTTCCCTTAGAACGATCACCGCGTTCCCTGGACGGCTCACTCACCCAGCTGTAGATTGGCCGCTGATTGAAATCTCTATGATCCTCCTGCTGCGCATCGCGGCGTCCACCCTGGTCGGCATCGCCGGCTTCGCGGGCCTCCTCCATCTGATCCCCCGACTCGGCGCCGCCGGGACCCGAATCGGCGCCTGGCTCTGCCGCGCCCCGGGGCTGGACCTTGTCGTATCCCTCGTTACCTGGATTCCCCCCACCGTCCTGGGAATCGTCCTCGGCTGGCGCGGCGTGGTGGGATCGATCATCGGGCAGGTGCTGGGGATGCTGGTCTGGATGTTCGCCCACGAACTTGCCAACCGCCAACGCGTGAACGGGCCGCGAATCGTCACCTTTCTCAACCGCACCGTCGGACGGCTCAACAACCACATCGCGCTCTGGGTGACCGCGGCCGCTCTCCCCTGCTTCATCCTCATCCGCGTGGCGGAACTGTGCATTTACCCAATCCTCACGCCGCTCGTCGGCCTGCCGCGATACCGCCACGCCGACTGGGTGAACGTCACCCGCCAGAAGTTCAACGGCTTGGTGGGACACGACCTGATCTGGTGCCTGTACTGTGACTGGATGACCGGCGTGTACGCCCTCGGCGCGGAAATGCTCCGCAACGTCGAGAGTTTCTGGTGCCCCATCCGCTTCGCCAGCGGTCAGAAGTGCGACAACTGTAAACTCGACTTTCCGGACATCTACGGCGGATGGGTCCCGCCGGAGGGGACGATGGGCGACGTCGTGGCGACCTTGGAAAAGATGTACGCTCCGCCGGCGACAGCGGACCTGCCGCGGGACCAGCGACACCCGTGGTTCGGGCACCCAGCGCGCATGACGGTGGAGGGAAGGGCGACGGATGTAACGTAAGCGGCTTGGGCGCACCTCCGCGATCGAGGCTTCTCCCTTGGCACGTGCTCACGAGTCGACTGCCGCGTATACGCCACGCCAAAACGCTTCGAGCCCGCCCGAGAACAGGAAGTCGGGCGATTGGGTCATGACGATCGCGACTAGATCGCGGCCGGGGTCGTTGACCCAGGACGTGCCGAAGCCGCCATCCCAACCGTAGCGACCCGGCACGCGTGAGACCGCGTCCGGAGCGGTGTAGATCGCCATGCCGTAGCCCCATCCGCGCGTCGCGAAGAAGCCGGGGAAGAAGGTCGAGGCGGCCTTCTGCTCGGGCGTGAGCTGGTCCTTCGTCATTTCCCGCACCGATTCGGCGCTCAACAGACGCCGGCCTTCGTGCACCCCGCCCTTCAGCAGCATGCGAGCGAACGCGAGATAGTCATCGACGGTCGACACGAGGCCGCCAGCGCCGGAGGGGAACACGGGCGGCGTGGCGTAGGCGCTGGCGGCGCCGTCCTGGTCCATGCGCGTCTTCGTGCCACGCTGCGGATCGGTGAAGATCCCGCAGCCGGCGAAGCGATCGAGCTTGCCCTCGGGGACGAAGAAGTCCGTGTCGCGCATGCCGAGAGGCTCGATGATGCGCTCGTGCACGAACGCCTCGAACGTCTTGCCCGAAGCGCGGCGTACGAGGACGCCCTGGAGAAGGCTGCCGGTGTTGTACATCCAGCGCTCGCCGGGCTGATGCATCAGCGGCAGCGTCCCGAAGCGTTTCATCCATTCGTCCGGTCCGTGCGGCGTCATCGGCACCGGCGGGCCGTTCACCAGGTGATTCTCGTCGATGGCGCGCTGGATCGGCAGCGCGTTATCGAACAAGAGGCCGAACCCCAGCGTGAACGAGAGCAGATCCCGCACGGTGATCGCCCGGCGCGCGGGCACCGTGTCCGTGAGCGGTCCCTCGATGCGGCGCAACACGCGCCGGTTCGCGATTTCCGGGAGCCACCGCTCCGCGGGCGCGTCGAGCGTGAGGGTGCCGTCCTCGACGAGCATCATGACCGCGCTCGCCGTGACGGCTTTCGTCATCGAGGCAATGCGGAAGATCGTGTCGCGGCGCATGGGGGCGCTGCCGTCGATGGCCGTCACGCCCACCGCGTCGACGGCCATATCATCGCCCTGCGCCACCAGCCAGACTGCGCCGGGGAACTCGTGCCGCGTGACCCGGGCGGCCATCGGGTCGCGGAGGGAGACGACCCTGCCGTGCAAGCGTCGACTCTTTGTGCACGCCCCCATGGCGGCCGCGGCGACCGCGGAGCCGGACACCAGGAGAAACTCCCGCCTTTTCATGGTCATGGACTCCACTTCAAGCGCATGTTAGGCCGGTGCCAGGTACATTCGCACCTGATAGGTAACACGTTGTTATCAGCTGATGGGTGACACTCTCCAACCTAGGTGCCTCCGCCACGAGGTGTTGCCGTGGGAAGAGAGGTCGCAAGTGGCTCGAGCGGTACGAGCAGTCGGGCCCGCCGGTCTGGTCGATCGCTCGCACCGACCATACGGGTTACCTATCATCTGAACGGTTCAACGCGCCGGACTGCTACGCACGTTGAATGACCACCGCCGTTCCGTAGCACAAGACTTCCGTGGCCGACCCTCCACGGCCAACTTCAGAACTCTCATAGCGAAGTCCTACTATGGCGTTCGCCCCCCGCTCTCGAGCGTGTTGAAGTAGACGGTCGTAAGCCTGCTGACGTGCTTGCTCGCACATCTCCGCATATGCGCCAATCTGCCCGCCAACGATCTGCTTGAGGCCACCAAGAAATCCTTGGCCCAGCGTTGGCGATCGTACCACGATGCCGCGAACCACACCCTTGTATTCGGTGATCCGATAACCGTCAAACGAAAAGGTCGTAGTGTTCTGTAGCGTGTCTTCCATCCTCGCTCCCGGTTTTGGAGTTCTCGATTGTGAACGCAGGCATTGGTTGCCGCCTAACGCTCGCGTTACGCTGCGAACGCGCGGGGCTGGAGCTATGCGTACGGTTGAACCGGTGCGCGCGTTCGTCAGCTTCAACGCAATGTTAGACGGCACCAGAACGAGAGACCGTTCCGTTCGCGTGGGATACAGCGTCATCAAGGTTGCTTCTGAACGCGGTAATGCAGTTGCACCACACCATCCTCGAAGCGATCAATGGAGTGCAAATCCAAGGGCACGTGACGATGACGCCGCGCTATCAATGGGATGCCGTCCCCAATGAAAACGGGGGCCACACTGATGACGAACTCGTCGATCGCCTGCGCGTCAAGAAACGAGGCGATGATCTCGCCACCGCCCATCAACCAGATATCCTTGCCAGGCTGCTCTCGAAGACGGCTCACGAATGGGCCGATTGCATCGTTCACGAACTCCACGCCTGACGGGGCGTCAGCTGGCGGCGGATGACCGGAGAAAACGATGTTCCGACTCTGTGAGTCGAACTTCGCCCCCAGTCGCAGGCTCACGTCGTAGGTCTTCCGGCCAAGCACCTTCGTGTCAACCGACCTCATGAAGGCGTTCATGCCATAGAAACCTTTTGGTGCCGGGCGGGACGTCAGCCATTCGAGATCGCCGTCGGAACGCGCAATATAGCCGTCCGCGCTGGTCGCGATGTGGACGATGACTTTGCGACGCTTCGTCACGAGTCCGAATCTCCGTTGCATGAGCCTAGGAGCGCGCCGATACGCGCAGCTGTCTAACGGGGTGCGCCTAAGCTGCGGCGCCGAGTAAGAACGATCAGAAATGGGATTCTACCACAGACGCCGTGCGCCGGCAGCTTCAGGCGCGGGTTAGGCGGCTGGACGCCCAAGCGCCAACCTGACTTGACTCAGGTGATGTTCGTTATGAGCGGCGACCTTATCGAATTCATCCCGCAACGTGCGCACGCCGTCTACGCTATGCACGAACTCAAGATGGCCGCTGCGCTCATAGTGCACGCCAGCATAATAGATGATTGCGTTGCGAACCGATTCATATACGCGCCGGGAGATATCGAGCGGCACGCGCGAATAGTCGAGACCCCGAGCCCATGCATCCTGATCCATCACCCATAGCACCTGACGAGGCTCACTGAGCACTCGACGGATGCGATCAAAGAAGACGGTCTCGCTATCGGAGAGGTGGTGCAGGATATAGCCGACTGACCACTTGCCTGGCGCGTAGGTGCGCGCCAGGTCCCCACGGTTGAGCGAGAAGCACTTCAGCGTCTCGTCCCGAGTCCGTTCAAGCTCTTGAATAAGGTGCGTGCGCCCTCCAGCCGCCTAACGGCGTTGATCAGTCTTCGTTACTTCCTCCGAAGCCGGTGGTCACGAAAGAACGTCCACATCTGGTTGGTGGCGTCAATGCTGCTGCTTGTCGGCCCAACCCACCATTCGGGAAGTGGCTTGCCGCCAGGCCATGAGTGACCTCCTTCCTGGACGGCATAGAGCACCACCGAGGCGCCTTCAGTACAGTGCGTGTATGCGATGCGCACACCCGGAGCGACGCCTGAGTCGACGGGGTTCGCTCCGCACTGGTTTCTTCGAGCCCAACTCGCCACCCAATCCCCCACCGGCGGAAACATCACTTTCACTGGGTTGAACCGATCGCCCGATGGCCCGCCGTTGTACGGCACAATTGGATCAGCCGCCCCATGAAACGCAATCATCGGCACTGGTCGCTTATCGGTACACCAGCTCGACGGTAGTGACTGCGCAGCCGCTACCATCCCGACCGCCGCGACCCGATCGGACAGCGTGCAGGAAAGCACAAACGCCATGCCGCCGCCAATGGAAAGCCCGTTGGCATAGATCCTCGTCGGGTCGATGTTGTACGCCGCCCGCAATGTGTCGATCAACTCGGAAATGAACCGGACATCGCGCATGAGGCCGGCTTCGGTCCACGTGCCAGATCTTCGGGACACCGCTTCCCGACGGGTAGACGACGATGAACCCGTTCTCATCGGCCAGCCGGTTCCACTGGCTCAGGTTCATCTGCTGGGCGGGCCATCCCGCCGCGCCGTGCATGCTGATGACGAGAGACGTCGCCTTGGTGAGATCGTAGCTCTTGGGGACGTAGAGCAGGTATTCCCGCTTTTGGCCCGAGGAGATGATGGTACCGTTGGTCTGGTCGAGGACGTAGATCGACGCGGCGGCGATCACAATCACCACCAGAGGCAGGCCGACGACAACCCGCGCGGTGCCGATGAGGACCTTCCTGATCGTCACGGGCCTCCTTGAACGAGTTGCCGCCTAGGCAATAGTCCGTGCCTGCCAGGCCGCAAGGACTCCGCTTCCCTTCGAGCGATCACCGCCCGGGCAGCTTCAGGCGCTTGTCAGGCGGCGGCCCTCTTTCTGCTAGTGCCACACGCTGACGATGATCGGTATCACCAGCGTTTTCACGAGCCAGTCACCGGCATGGATCGCGGCCACCTTCCACGGGATGTTCTCCCAGAGGACCGATCCCGTGAGAAGGATCACCGGGAACCCGATCCACAAGAAGAAGCCAAAGTGCACGGCGCCCATCCAGCTGCTGACGCCTAGGAGGGCCATGAAGCGCGCGATCACATAGGCGAGGACGAGGCACCGCGCCAACTCGATGAGCAGCTTCCCGCCGGGCATCTTCGCGCCGGCCATCGCCGCGACTGGGTCCATACCGCGCAGCCGCATCCAGGGCTTGTAGAACAAGAACGGACTATACCAGAGCCAGCCCAGGACGAACACCGCGAAGGCCGCCACGAGCACGGCTAGGTAGTTCACGTGCACCATCGCTCACCCTCTCCCCCCACTGTGGGAATCGCGGCCGCCGCCTAACGGGTCGGGCTTAAGCTGCGGCGCGCCCGCCGCACGGCGTCACCGCTTGCTCGGCTCACGTCTGAACTCGCCGCCCAGGACCGGGCTAAACAGGAAATCGTGGAACTCACCCGTCAACCCCTGCAGGCGGAGCAGCGTGGCGATTTGCGCCCAGTGACGGATTTCGTGCATGAGGATATGGATGACAATCTTTCTTGGGGTTGCTCTCAGGAAGGAATTCAGAATGGTGAAATCCTGCGGGACATCCCACTCCGAGTCTGGGAACGCTTCGAGAAATTCCCGTAGGTCGTTCCGGCTTTGCCGACTGAATTGAAAGAGTGTGTCCACGTTGTCAGTCGGGATCGAAGCCGAATCCGTTAACGATCGGCCCGAAAGCCTCTCAACGTATCGTTTCTCAGCAGAAAAGATGTGCCTCACCAATTCGCCCACGGCTCCAAAGCGACCATCACCATGAGGCCCGGTACTGATCTTGAGAACGTCCGCACCGTGCTGCAGGAACCACGCATGCCACTTCTGGCGCTCCCAATCGGTGTAATCCAGAAGATCGCTCAGATTCAGGTGATCGAGCACTCGTGACCTCTACCTGATCGTACGTGGGGCCGCCGCCGAACGGCTCGGCTTAAGCTGCGGGCGACTCGCTCGCAGGGCGCCGTGTCGTTGAACGATAGTTCGAGCGCGCCAGCGCACAACACTCCCCTTCCCCTAGGGCGATCACCGCCCGGCAGCTTCAAGCGCTTGTTAGGCCGCACCCTGCGATGAGCTCAACGTGCCCCGCGGACGAACTTCTGCACACGGCCGCCGGTGATATCCACGACGTACACGGAACCGTCAGAGGCCACGGCAATGTCGTGCGCCAGAGCGAATTGCCCGTCGTAGTTGCCGAACCGGCCGAAGCGCTCGAGCACACTACCATCGGGCCCGAGAACTACCACGCCGGACCGGTCAGGCGGCGCATCGGGTTGATCCCCGCCGTCGACGACGAAGACGGTCCCGTCGCGGCCCACCGCGATCCCATACGGGCGCCCGAGCGCAGGGCCCTTCCACTCCCTGAGGTAGCTGCCGCCACTGTCGAAAATCTGCACTCGCGCGTTGCTCCGATCGGCGACGTATAGGTTCCCCGTGGGGGCGAGGGCGAGGCCGTGGGGCAGGTCGAATTGACCAGGTCCGCTGCCCTTCGTCCCCCATTGGAAGAGAAACCGACCATCGGGGGCGAACTTCATAACGCGGGAGTTCCCATAACCATCGCTGACGTAAACGGAGCCATCCCGCGCGACCGCGACATCCGTAGGGCGGTTGAAGTGCGCACTGTCATCGGCAGGAACGCCGCGTTGGCCCAACGTCAGGAGTAGCCGCCCATCATGTGAGAACTTGAACACCTGGTGGAGCGCGACATCGGTCAGCCACACGTTGTCCTCACGATCGACCGTCAGCCCATGCGGCATGCCGAAGGTGTGTTCGCCCCACGCGGCGAGCAAGGTACCGGTCCGTCCCTCGAAGAGGAGCACCGTGGTGCGAGCAATCGGGATAGTGTCCAACTCAGCAGAGGCCCAGACGCGCCCGGCTCGGCGGAAGACGAACACGTTGTCGCGTGAGTCGACCCCGACACCAGCAACGGCGCCGAGCAGCTCCCCGACCGGCAAGTCGGGCCAGCCGTGAACCACTCGGTACGGGGGTGGCGGCGAAACGGGTCGAGGATTTGGCGACACCGCAGTCGTGCCGTGTTGGGCGGAGCCGGTGCTTAGGATCGGCAGACAGGAGAAGGCGGCGGCGAGTGCTGCCGGCCGAATGGCACTGAGGGACTTGCGGTAGCGTCCTGGACGCAGCGAATGCATGGGCAGCGCTCCGGTCGCGGTGCGGCCTAACGGATCGCGCTTAAGCTGCGGGCGCGATGCCCGCGGGCGCAAGGTAATGGCACTGCCGAAAGGATTCGCCAGCGAGGTAACACAATTCTTCCCTACTCGTGAGCGCCCGGCAGCTTCAAGCGCATGTTAGACCGCAGCCTTCCAGGCCGTGGCGTGCTTCCCCCGGGGACCCCCCGTTGTTGAAGCTCTACGCAGCCGCCGTAGGCGGTGGCGCGCACAAACTGCACACCCGGGAGCGCCGCGATCCGCGGAATAAGCGAGTCCGGAGACGCCGTCTGGAGTACCGGGATGGGCATCCGGGCGGAGTCGTACACGCCGAGCTGCCGCAGGGCCTCCTCGTCGGCATCGGTGATCGGGCGCTTGTAGAAGATCTGGACACCAGCATCGAAGTTCGACGGATCGGGCACGGTGAAAGCGGCATCTGCTATCGCGGCAGGGCCAGTGACAAGGGCGCGCACTGCTCCGGTGTCGAGCTCTGCGCGCAGAAGGGCGACGCGGAATTGGTAGAGGACCCGCCCCCCAGCTGCCTGGACTGCGCGAACGTCCTCCCCGTTTGGCGTGCGGTTGAACTGACCGGCGTGCAGCGAGAGGTCCACGATGACGCGTCTGGTGATCGGCGGCCGGGGTTGCCACTCACATACGAAGGCTAGGTCCGCGGTATCTCGTGTTTGGGGGGAAGTCTGCGCGCGCAACGGAGCGAGGATACACCCGCTGACAAGGAATGCGGAGAGGAGGAAGGAGGACGTGTTCTGATCCATATGGTTCGACACCTTCGGACGCTGCGGTCTAACGGATCGCGCTTAAGCTGCGGCGCCGAGCGGCGCCGGCGCCACGACGATTGGGACTAGCACTGAGCCCGCTCGCGCACAAGCGCAATTCCTCCCAAGATCGGGCGCCGTCAGCGTCAAGAGCTTGTTAGGCGCCAGCTTCCACTACTAGATCGGATCGCAGATCGGCTGGCCCTCATTCCTGCGCCGAGATATGGGACACCGATGGAAAAATGATTCCGGCGAGAAGAAGAGCGTGTGCTGGTTTCATCGTCCCTCCCAGTGATACCCAATGCATGACCGCCTGGCGCCTAACGGATCGCGCTTAAGCTGCGGGCGACCCGCGCGCCGGCGCAAGCGTAGTGGGCGTCAGTCCGTGCCTGCCAGGGCACAACACTCCGCTTCCCTGAGAGCGATCACCGCCCACCAGCTTCAAGCGCTTGTTAGGCGGCCCGCCCCCGAACCATGTGTCACGCCTCAATCTTGTAGATCGCGCGCCGACCGTGGTCGACGAGATCGTGATACCCCTTCATTATGCTCTCGAATTCCTTCATGTCTTCGCTGTTCTGGCCACCGCCTTGCATCATCCGCTCGAACTCGGCCATGTTCGCCACCTCCATCTCGGCTACGAGCGTCCAGTACCGGTCGGCGCAGAGGTCGGTCATCACACGCATCTTCGGCATGCCAACCTTGGCGCTCAGCTTCGCCATCGCGAGGAACTTCTCGACCAAGGGCCGTACCTTCCCAGGCTTGCAGTACATGATCTCGCGAATGAGGAGCATGCGGGTTCTCCCGTGTGTGGGTTGGGTACAAGCAGTGCGGGGCTGCCTAACGGATCGCGCTCAAGCTGCGGGCGACTCGCCTGCCGCGCGGACCGTCGTTGAACGATAGTTCGTGCGCGCCAGCGCACAACACTCCGCTTCCCTTAGAGCGATCACCGCAGAGCGATCACCGCCCGCCAGCTTCAAGCGCTGGTTAGGCGGCGCGCCGCGGTCCGTGCTCGCCGGGGTGCTCGCTCAGAGGTGAGCTCGAGGCGACGCCCCAGCTCACGCCCGGCGGCGTCGAGAGGCACCGTCAGGTTCAAGGGGTTGTTGGTGCCGCTCAGCAATTCAGTCGGCGATTCTTGGGTCCATTCCCAACAATCATTGACCTATGCGCGTCGCCGGATCCCAGTGTTCGTCCGCTTTGCCATCTTTGAAACGCCACATATCGAACCAAGTCGTGGTGTAGCTCTGTGAGGAATCCTTGGCGGCCTTCAGGTCGTGGACATACGCGACTACCACGAGATCGCCCTCCGCTACCACCGACACGACCTTCGTGTTCATCTTCCGCGGGATTGGCACGGGCTTGACCTTCAGGACCTCGGTGAAGAACGTCACCACACCATTGCGTCCCGACGCGGCGTTCGGATTGTGCTGGAGGTACCGCTCGGTCAAGTATTTGTCTGCCAGCTCCCAGTGTCCCGCCTCAAGCAAGTCTTTGACGATGTGGTAGGCAATCTGCTTGTTCCTATTGAGCGTCGGGTCGTTGCTGTGGAACAGGGCTTCCGGATCGCTCGCGCCGACAACGGCTTCCTGCGCGTGCAACGAAACGCTGCCCGCCAACAGGGCAGCCGCCAGTGGGAGGTGAAGACGACAAGGCATGTATTCCTCCTCTGCGGTTCAGAGAGCTCGCCGAGGTTGCGGGTGTCGTCGGCGTAACCGATGGCAGGTGCGGCGGCCGCAATGAACGTGGACGGCCGCGCCGCCTAACGGACCGCGCTCAAGCTGCGGGCGAAATAGCTGTTGGCGCAAGGAGACGGAGCTGCTGATGCAGCCGGTGAGCGCGGCAACGCAATTCCTCCCCACCTGCGAGCGCCCGCCAGCTTCAAGCTTGTTAGGCGGCGACCCTACGGGGAAATGACTTGACCAGTCGCCGTACCTTCGACGCCGCGGACATAGGCTTGGGCGACCGTAGCAGCTGGCAAGCCGCCTTGGAGCGGCATTCCGAGTGCCTGCAGGGTCTCGGTAACCCAGGGCGGGCTCACCACGTTGATCCGAATACCCCGGGGGGCCTCGAGCGCGGCCGTTCGGGCAAAGCCTTCGAGGCCCGCATTCACGAGGCTAATCGCACCGCTACCGCGAGATGGCTGCTGGGCCAGAATGCCGCTCGTAAGAGTGATCGAGCCGTTGTCGGCGATAGAGCCGAGTCCATATCTGATCAGGTTGACTTGGCCCATGAGTTTGTTGTCGAGGCTGAAACGGAAATCGGCGTCCGAGAGTTCGTCGAGGGGCTTGAAGCGAGCCTGACCGGCAGCGCTGACAACGGCGTCGACCTTGCCGACCTTCGCGTACAAGCCTCGGATGGATGCCGGGTCGGCTATGTCGACGTGTAGGGGCGCCTGCTGGCGACTCGCGAGAAAGAGCTCGTGTCGACGGCCGAGGGCCGCTGCGATGGCCTTGCCGATCGTGCCTGTGGCACCAACGAGGAGGATGCGCATGGGAGGAATCTACGCCGAGGCGTGGAAATCGGTCGCCGCCTAGCGGATTGCGCCTCGTGTTAGGCCGCAACAGACTCACATGACGCTAGGGATTGCGACGAATGGGTCGCACAAGCGGTACTCCAAGCGCTGCGCGCGCTACGTTCCGAAAGAGGGAGTCCGGGCCCCATGAGCTCGTGTTCGTCAGCACGGTGACAGAAAGCGTATCGTCAGGGAAAAACCCGTTTGCGCTGGTAAAGCCATTAATGCCACCGTTGTGACCGATCATGCGTCGACCGCCGAGGGTGTCGGCGACAAGCCCAAATCCGTAGCCGTGCGATTGAGCCGCGCCCTCTGGGGTAGTCATGAGTCGATACGACGATGGGCTGACGACGTTGCCTCCTGCAAGCAACACATTCCATCGGGCCAAGTCATCTACGGTCGAGCACAGAGCTCCCGCCGAATACGGCTGGGTCATGCTGAGGTAAGAAGCGCGGTGCCAGCCCGTGGAGTCTCGTTCGTAACCCGGCGCCCGACCCGGAAGTGCACGATTGAGATCACAGTAATAGGTGTTGAAAAGACCTAGGGGGCGAGCGAGCCTCCCTTCGGCAAGACTTGGGAATTGTCTCGCCGGTCACCCGATCAAGCAGTATCCCAAGCAGCAAATACCCCGTGTTATCGTAGCGCCAATTGGTGCCGGGAGCGAACCACATTGAGTCGCGAGCCGTGAGAGCGACAAGAGAATCCGTTGGCATGTCCTCTCGCCACCGGCGCACCCACCGCTCGCCGATATCAGTCATGCTGGGAATGCCAGATGTGTGGTTGAGTAGCTGACGCACACTCACTCGCCGCCACGGTAATGGCAGATCACCGAGATATGCAGCGATGGAATCGTCGAGCCGAAGACGTCCCGCCTCGACCAACCGCATCACAGCGGCGGCCGTGAACTGCTTCGTAATCGAACCGATCTCGTAGAGGGTTGATGGTGAAGCCGCAACACGCTGTTCCAAATCGGCGAAGCCATAGCCCGCTCTTACCAGCGTATCCCGGCCGCGGACGACTTCGATTGACAGCCCCGGTGAGCGCCGAGCATCCAGGTAGGCGTGGGCGAGCGAGTCCACAATGGTGCGAACTCTATTGGCTGCCGGTCGGGCTTGAGCAATCGCGCCGATCTCGGGAACAAACAGGAGAGCCAACGGAAGTAGGTAGTGAGCGCCCACAGACATGAGCCCTCCATGTTGCGGCCTAACGGAGTGCGCTTAAGCTGCGGGCGCAGAGCGGCGGGCGTGCCGCAGCCTCGTGCTGTTACCGTGGGTTATCAGGAGCACAAATGGAATTCTACCCTGCTTGCAGGCGCCCGGCAGCTTCAAGCGCTCCTCTGAAAGCGCAAAGCGCAAGAGGGCGCACGGCGTCGTGGGGCCGCGCCGCGGTCCCGGTGATCCGGAAGGGCGTTGGCCTCCTCCTCCCACTGACTCCCGACTCGATGGCGAACGATCTTCACGCGCCTCTTCGTGCGCTCACGGCACCCGAGCTTCCGTCCGAAGGAGGTGGCCCCCTCGTGTTACCGGCGAGTCGCGAGACTACGCGACGGACGCCACCGCTTGAATCGGGCGCACCTCCCGCTGTTGTCGCTGCCGGAGCCAATCGTCATAGCTCCGCCCTTCCTTCATCATCCAATAGACGTAGCAGCAGAGCTTGCGCGCCGCCGCCACGGTCGCCTTCTGCTTCCCCTTGGCCCGGAGCAACCGCTCATAGTGTTGGCGCACGGGCCCGGGCTGCCGCTTCAGGGTCTGCACCGCTTCGACGAACAGCCACTTGAGCCACGCACTCCCCGCGGGGCCGACCGACCCGTGTGCGGTCTTCCCGCCGGAGCTCCGCGTGCTCGGCACCAGTCCCGCATACGCCGCCAGCTCATGACTCGAACCAAACCGGGCGATCGTCCCGATCTCGGCGAGCAGCAAGAGTGCCCCAAACGGCCCGATCCCCGGAATCGTCTGCAGCCGCTCGGCCTCGGGAGTCGCCCGGGCGAGCTCCCGCACCGCCCGATCCTGCTCGGCAATCGCGACGTCGAGCTGCGCCACCAGCGCGAGCAGCCGATCGACCTGCTGGCGCACCGCGGGCGGCAATGCCACCGTCACCAGCCACGCCCGGCCGCCGCGGCTGAACAGATCGCTCACCGGCACCCGCTCGTTCTCCGCCGCGAGGTACGCCTGGATCCGGGCCTTGACTCGCGTCCGCGTCCGCACCACCCAGGCGCGCCCGCGCAACAGCGTCCGCCGCGCCCGCGTCTCGGCATCCGGGATCCAAATCGCCGGGAGGAGGTCCGTGCGCAGCAGGTCGGCCAACTTGCGGGCATCCACGGGGTCCGTCTTGCACCGCGCATGACAGATCAGCTTCACCTGCTGCGGGTGAGCCACCGCCACCTGGTAGCCAGCGGCCGTCAGCCGATCGTGCAACCACGCCCAATAGAGCGTCGCCTCGAGCGCGACTGCGGCCGGCTGCCCCACCGGTGCCAGCCAGCCGAGCACCGTCTCCCGCACCGGGGGGAGCCGGCGCTCGGTGGCGACCACGGCCCCCTGGCTGTCCAACGCGCACCCCGTGATATACTTTCTGTGCAGATCGAGCCCAACGTAGTACATAGGGCCTCCGAGGTTGAGGTAGCACGCGTCGTTGCATGTGCTCCTCGCAAGAGGACGCACGCATTTCAAATGTGCGCCTCCCTCGGAGGCTCTGCGCTTTCATAAGGTCGTGTTAGGCGGCGCTAGGGGTACATTCGCACCTGAGAGGTGCCATGCCGTGGGAAGAGAGGTCGCTCATGGAAGTGCGTTTGCGCTTCGTACAGAGGGGAAGTGTTACCTATCAGCTGATAACAGACTGTTACTGATCACCTGAACTGTTCAGCATGTCACGCACGTGGTGCCCTCGCCCAGCTACGCTGAAAATCGGTTCGTAGGGCGCCAGGAGCCAGCGTAAGCCACCGTCGTCCAGAAGAAGAGAATAGCCCCGTAGGCCCAGGGGCCTTCGGGATGAGGGCCCCAATCTGTGATGCGAAATTGCGGGAATCCCAACGCTTGCAACGGAATGCCCGCCACGTAACCCCAAACAAAGAATGGAAGGCTGAAAACCCCTTGGGGATCCTTGGATAAGAAGAAAGCCAACGGCCAAATGTTCAAGAAAACGAAGAGCAGCAAGAATCTTCTCAGTCGTGGGGTTCCACGAATCTCTACGCGTCGCCGCCCAATCGCGCGCACCGCAGCAGCGGCGTGATGGAGTCGAGCCACGATCCGCTCGAAAAGCGTCTGTTGGGGCAAAGACATGATCGCCGCTGCCTAACGGACCGCGCTTAAGCTGCGGGTGACCCGCGCGTCGGCGCAAGGTACGCGCCCTCGCCGTCGCGGGGTATGTTTCGCGAGTGTTTCCGCGACTGTTTTTCCGTAGGAAGGCGAAGCCCCGACGAAGCCAGCCGGGGCCTGGTCTTTCGATGCGCCAGCCGCGATTCGAACGCGGGACCTTCGGCTCCGGAGGCGGCACCAGCCAGCGCACACCAGCGCTGGCTGTTGCTGTTTCAAGCACTTAGCTGTGTGCTGCGTCGGGCAGCGCAGTTTAACGCTGGCCGTGTTGTTACCACTGTTGTTACCACGATCGACCTTGGACCCAGATCATGCATCTGGGCGTGAGCTGTCCTCACTCCAGAACTCTCGGAGTACACGTTGGCAGTGAAGCGGATCACGGGTTAAGAGTTCCCGTCAGGACCGGCACTCCCGTCCCTTGTTAGCGCGAACACCCACGAACGTAGGCACCTGACGACGGCTCGCTACCAGCTCGGGCCCCTCGGTTCGCGTACGGTTGACACAGGATTGACAAAGCGGCGGGTGCCGCGGCTACTTCTGATCTTTAAACAGCTCCGGGTGCGCGTCCGCCCACGCGACGATCCGCGCCTCGATGGTCTCGTGGCTGTCACTCGGGTTGTGAGCGAAAGCGAAGTAGGAAATCCCGTCGAGGACGACGCTCCACTTCGGTGCGTCGTAGTGCGCGCGGAGCGGCCGCCCCCGGTATAGCACTTCGACCATGTCGTGCCCGGGCCGCGGCCTCATCCATCGGACCAAATCGAGCGTGTCCTGCGTCAGGTTCCGCGTCGCCCGCTTGAACAAGTCGATCGTGTCTTGCGTCAGTCTCCCTAACATAGCCCCTTACCTCTCCGAGCCAGCCTCGGCCCCGCCGGAGCCACCGAGCCCCCACAGCAGCGCGGCGGCCACAGCGATCGTCGTGATGCCACGCACCTGGCGGCTATTCGCCTCGCCGGTCTCGACAAAGGACACGAGGTGCTCGCAGTTGCTGAACCCGGCATCGTAGCGCGGCTTGTGCTCTAGGACCCACCGGAGCCGAGCCATCGCGCCGGTTTCGTCCGCCATCATGTGCTCGATGGCCACGGACCCAACTCGTACACGACCTCGTGCTGGACGCCGCCGGGCGGCGTTGAGTGGCCGATGACGCCAAGCGGCCGCCGATCTTGGAACAGCTCCTTCGCCGAAAGCAGCCCGAGCAGGTTCCCAACAACGAGAACGCCCGAGTGGTCGACGAGCTTGCCTGAGGAGCGGCGTTTCACGACGTACAGCGGCATAGGCGCAAATCTCGCGAGGCCATCGCCCGAAGTGCAAGAGCGCGCAATCCAGCCACCCTCCGCTACGCCGGTACGACCTGCGGGTTGTATCTTAGGCTTGCTTAATTGGCGCTGTGAATCACGCGCATCGAGGAGCCCAAGTGGCCGCACCTATGCCCGGGCCTGCGTACCAAGGCCTGAGTCGCACGATCCAGATTCCGGCCAGCGTCCTCTCCGTGGATGACTTCCGGAGGTTATTTGTCGATCTCGATGCCCTGACGCGGGAGGTGACAAGCGTCCAGATCGACCTCCTTCAGCTACCGGCTGGCGTTGCCCCGGCGGACTTTGCCTCCCTGAAGCAGAAGGCCAAGGCCGAGGCTGGCGTAGTGATGTATGTCTACGGAAGAAACGGCGAGCAGGTCGCCCTACACGCCGCAGCCACGATCATCCCGGAGGTCCTCCCTGATAGACTCGCTAATATCACGTTCGACTCGGGGGCGCGCTTCAAGATACAGCTAAACTACGATTCCCTGAACCGCTTCCGTCTCATCTTTGACTTCACGGAGTCGCCGGTGGTCGTGGGCTATGATCCATGGAACCAGCCCACGCCCAATGGGAGCCAGTTCGAGATCATCGGGAGTAACCAGACTTGGGTCGCCGGTGTCAGTGACAGGGTTCTCAGCTTCCTCGGGGCACGGACGCGGTCGCGGCGGTGGCTTCACGGGGCCACCACGTTCACCCTCTTGAATTGGTTCATCGGCTTACCAGCGTCCTTTTGGCTCATCTATCGCCTGGATAGCGTTACGCAGCGACTAACGTCTGACCTCCCATCGGCGCTCCGCGTGGGTGTGTACGTATACATCTTTCTCCTCGTGCTCCTCGCTTTCCGCGCCCTCATCTACATCCTGCGCTGGCTCTTTCCGATCATTGAGCTCGAGGGGAGCAGAAGCAAGGCGGCGAGAGCAACCGGCGGCGTCGTCGCGCTCGGCCTCGTGACCGCGCTCATCTATTATGATGTTCTAAAGGCTGCCTTCAAGTAAGTGGAAAGGGCGCGATCCGGCGACCGCGCCCCCCGCCTTGCTCTAACGCAGGACGTCGATCAGCCAGCCGACGATGAGAATGAGCAGGCCGAGCGCCGCCATGAGCACGTAGAGGATGTAGTTGCGCGCTGCCCAGTCGGCGACCCAGCGCTCCCAGGGACGCAGCTCGCGCTTCGGCGGCTTCTCGACCCACTCGCCCGTCTTGGGGTCGTACTCGTACTCCCCCATTTGTGCCCCACTAATCAGGTCGCGAGATGTTCATGAAGAGTAATCTCGCGTTCATCTTCATCGGGATCGTCGCGTTCCTCATCGTCATCCAGTCGAAGATCGCCCTGCTGTCCTTCATCCCCGGCGGCTTCTGCGGCGCAGCCCTCACGGCGGCGAGTGGGGTGAGCGATGTGAAAGGCTATCTCTTGGTGGCGCTCTCGCTGGTCGCGGGCGCCGTGCTCGGCTACGTGTCGGAGCTGGGAGCGGGGGTGCTGGCCAAGAAGCCCAGTGCGTGACGTTATCGCATCCCGGATGCGCAGTGGGCTGCGCGGTGTTTAACGCGCAGTCCACTGCCCGCAACGCCGATTCAGAGCGCGCCGGGGCGAGTATGCGTTTCAGGACTGCCTCACCGCCCTTGCTCAATGCGGGACTCGCTGGTTCATTGGAATTGTGGCATTTGTGCATAAAATTGCGCATGAAATACGCCACGCCACGTCACAGTTGCTGCGGGGTGAGCTTATGGAAGCGCGCGTCACGGCCCAGTCCCAGGGCTTGAAACTCCGGGAGCGGATGGAAGAGGCAAAGATCCAGCACGGCCAGGAGGTCCGGGTCGACCTGCCCAGGATCGCGGTCACAGCGATGGCCGGGGGCACGGCCGGTGAGGTGTTCTTCTGCAAGCTGGGCGCGATCCGGGTGAGGGAGGTCCTCAATCCGGGCAACGATCGGCCCTTGCCGACTACCGTCAGGTTGGAGGGCCTAACTGTCCCGCATTCCGGAGGGTACGACCTGCTCAACGCCCTGGTGTACTCGAACGGGGATATCCGGCTCGTGGTGGACGCCCAGACCCAGGTGGTGCCCGCGGTCTGGGAGGTCGACGAGCCCGTCGTCCGGAGATACCCCTCCAGGGCGCTCGCTGACGTCGCCTGGTGATTTAGGCTTCCTCTCGACGGTGCCCGGGACGGTGGGCGGCTGGGCGTTGTCGGGCGGTTTGCAGCGTGTTACCTCCGCGACACTGCTGCAGCTGACAACCGCCGCGGGAATGAACGCTTCAGAGATTGCGTTCGCCCCTACTCGAGGATCGCCTGCACCGCGCGCCCAGCCTCCTCGAGGCGCGGCCGCACGCGAACCTGGTCCTCCTCCAGCCACTCCTCGGCCAGCTGCCGGAACGCTGTGGTGTGGTGGTCGAAGGCGTGCACGACGGCCGCTACCGCCGTCCACTGCACCCCTATGAGCTTCGCTGCGTCGGCGGCCGCCAGCGCCAGCCCGAGGAGGTTCGGGACCCTGCGGCTGGGGTCGCGCCGAATAGCCCGCACTAACTCCCTCGCCGCGCCGTACGCGCGGGCCAAGAAGCAGTCCTCCCAGGTGTGGCCGTGGGCGTCCAACAGCCCGGCCGCGACCCGCTCGGGGCCGAGCGCCTCGAACACTGCAGTGACGGCGGATTTGTCGATCATACGGTCCTCCTTGTAACGACTCCAGTCGAGCGGGTGTGTGGCTCACCCTTGCCGTGATACCCCGGCCAACGCCGGACCGGCGCACGGGCGCGCGCCTCGCCGGCCGACTGAGCATCCGTGGCTAATGGCGTTAGCGCCACCTGATTGCGATCCTCCAGAACCTGCAGCGTCTCCTCTCCACTTAACACGGTAGACTCTCGGTCGCCCTCACGTCCCGAAGACTTGATCTTAGATCAGCACCTCCCTGGCTCTCTTGATTCCGCATCGGACTCGCGAGCGCATTGCCAATTTCACGGGGGGGATCTCGTCTAGACTCCCCCCCAACAAACCGCGTGACACTTGCGTCCCCAATTCTCTATGCCGCGATCTCGAGCTCTAGCTCCCGAGCGCCGGCTTGACCTGCTGCCTGGACACCATCGCGGCACCCGGTCCGTCGGTTGTTGTCACACTGTCGACACAACTTGGGGCTTTAAGTGGTTTGATCGCAACGAAAGCGCTGGGATCTCAAGTCGTCCTGGTGCTCGGGACGACAGGATGCACGAGCACACCCGCACGATACCAGACGGTTAGCGGGGGCGCGAAGTACTGGTCCGCCTCCGGGTCATAAAGCTCATGGTCAGCAGGCACGGCCTCGAAGCCATCGGGCATCTCATCGCCGCTCAGCGCCCGGCAAAGCGTGTCCAAGTACAAAGGGTGGCCATTGATCAGCAACTCAGCGATTCGGT
>Ga0209377_1000819_pt1 | contig 21053 bp, 16 predicted proteins | sample GraSoiAngelo_141_FD_185898 | JGI IMG/M metagenome (GOLD analysis project Ga0209377, IMG submission 185898) | Grasslands soil microbial communities from the Angelo Coastal Reserve, California, USA - 14_0929_12_40cm (SPAdes) (version 2) | ecosystem: Environmental > Terrestrial > Soil > Grasslands ...
GCGCCTGGGCAATCAGCCTTCTTTCCGTTTCGTGCAGATCGAGCGGGCTGGTTTTTTCACCGAACGCCTCGGTTGGTGAAACTCCACCCGGCAATCCCGCGCGTGCGGGACCGGCCGCCTGACGCAGAGGCATCGGCAGATCGCGTAATCTAATTTGTTTGCCAGTTGCCATTACAACGCCGTGCTCGATTGCGGTACGCAGCTCGCGAATGTTGCCCGGCCAGTCGTAAGTCAGTAGCGCATCCATCGCATCAGGCGCGAGGTCGAGCAGAGGTTTGTTATTTTCCTTACAGAAATGACGAAGAAATCCGCGGACCAGAATCGGGATATCTTCCTTCCGTTCACGCAACGGCGGCATCGTGATACGCACGACATTCAGCCTGAAAAAGAGATCGTCGCGGAATTTTCCCTCGCGCACGAGTTGTTCGAGGTTCTTGTTCGTCGCTGCGATCAGCCGCACATCTGCGCGGAGCGTTTGATTGCCGCCGACTCGCTCGAAAGTGCGTCCTTCGCTCATCACGCGCAGCAATTTGACCTGAATACTCAGATCGATCTCCGCGACTTCATCGAGAAAAATTGTGCCGCCGTTGGCCTGTTCGAATCGGCCGATGCGCCGTTCATGCGCCCCGGTAAACGCCCCTTTCTCATGTCCGAATAACTCGCTCTCGAGAAGTTGCGGCGAGAGCGCCGCGCAATGCATCACTACGAATTTCGCCTTGTTGCGCCGGCTTAAATTATGAATTGCGTGCGCAGCGAGTTCTTTGCCCGTGCCACTCTCTCCCTCGATAAGAACGTTGGCCGACGAAGGTGCGACCTGTTTAATGGTCTCGAGCACTTCGTGCAAGGCTGGCGAGTCGCCCCAGATGTTTTTGAGGCCATAGCGTTCGTCCACTTGCTCCCGAAGCGCGCGATTTTCCTGCTCCAACTTTCGCCCCCCCATCGCGCGCGCGATCAGCATTTCGACTTTGTCGAGATTCAGGGGCTTGGTTACAAAATCGTATGCGCCGCGTTTCATCGCCTCGACTGCGACATCGACCGAACCGTACGCTGTCATCATGATGCAGATCGGCGGACGCGGCATTTTCAAAGCGCGATCAATTAAGGTCATTCCGTCTTCGCCGCCGAGGCGCAGGTCAGTGAGAAGCACATCGACCTGCTCGCGCTCGAGCACGTCCATAGCCCCTGCTATGTCCGCGGCCACATACACGTCGTAATCGTTCTCGAGCAAATGGCGCAGGCCGTCACGCGTATGCTTCTCATCGTCAACAACGAGGACGGTAGGCTGTAGGTTCATGGCGGTCGTGAGTCCTGAATGCTAGATGCTAGATTTTTGTGCAGTATCAAGTGTGCAATGCAATGACGAAGCACGAATGACGAATGATGAAAGAAGCACCAAACCCAAATGACAAGGAAAGTAGCGCCACAAGGCGCGCCATTTGATCGTTCGTCATTCCCTCGAGCTTCATCATTCGGATTTCGGCATTTGGAGGAGCAATATCCTCGTCGACGCGTCCGCAGCTGAGCGACAGTCAAACAAACGTAGCCATATTGGCTAAATGACGTATCATCGCGCGTGCGCCAGCGCATCTGCCAGGGTCTGATGGCGATCCTTTTTGCGGGCTGTCCCGGCCTCTTCGCTGCCGAGAACTCCGGCAGTACCGACACCAGCTGGAAACTGACTGTTCGCGACAAAGATCTTGAGATCTACAGCCGCGCACGCGCGGGCTCGCCGCACAAGGAATTCAAAGCAGTCGCCACGATTGACGCGCCTACTCGTGCGCTCGGCGCTGTGATCGACGATTTTGAGAATTATCCAAAGTTCATGCCTTTCACGACCGAGTGCCGACTGATTAAACAGGATGGCGATACCATGATTGGATATCAGCGGCTCTCGCCAAAAGTCTGTGCCGATCGCGATTATACGCTGCGCGTTTCGAAAAAGGCATGGCCTGTTCCCGATGGCCTTGTCTATACGAGCCGGTGGTCGCCAGCGAATGAACTGGGGCCTCCAGAACAGAAGGGAGTTGTGCGAGTAAAAATTTGCGAGGGCTCGTGGCGGCTCGAGCCTGAGGGACCCACGAAGACGCTCGCCACGTATTCCATCTACACCGACAGCGGTGGCGCTATCCCATCATTCGTCGGCAATCACATAAATGTGTCGGGAATACGGAGACTGTTCGTGGCTCTTCGCAAACAGGTCAAAGATCCGAAGTACGCCGCGGCCTCAACGGCATCGTCGATGCCCGCGCGGCCATAACGTAATCGGTTCTTGCAACGAGCGGGAATCGCTCTCTTTTGATGGTCATGCGGGTAAATCGTTTCCTGTTTTTACTTGGCGCACTCGCTGGACTTGCGCCCATTGAATTCGCCGCCGTCACACCAGACCCACAGACTCCAAAGAAACCCGTTTCCACCAAATATCAGGACGTAACTGTCGAAGATCCCTATCAATGGCTGGAACAAGACAATGACCCGCAGGTGAAGGCATGGTCGGACGCACAAAATCAGCGGACTCGACAGTATCTCGACCGTTTGCCTGATCGTGCCGCGATTGAGAAGCAATTAACAGGGTGGTACGCGAAAACGTCGCCGAGTTATTCTTCGCTCGTCACGCGACCGGGAATTTTGTTTGCGATGAAATTCCAGCCGCCAAAACAACAGCAGTTACTGGTGAGGCTCACTTCGGCTGACGACCTTAAGTCAGAGAAGGTGGTGCTGGATCCAAACGTTCTGGATGCGAAAGGAACGACGGCGATCGATTGGTTTGTTCCGTCATTGGATGGCAAATATGTCGCGGTGTCGCTTTCCAAAGGCGGCAGCGAGGACGGGACGCTTCATTTTTACGAGACTGCGACTGGCAAGGCCCTCCCGGACACGATTGCGCATGTTCAATATCCCACGGCAGGAGGGAGCGCGGCTTGGAATGCTGATGGAACGGGCGTTTATTACACGCGCTTTCCGCGGAAAGGCGAGAGGCCCGATGCTGATCTGAATTTTTATCAGCATGTTTACTTTCACAAAATTGGAACGCCCGACTCGGAGGACACCTATTCGATCGGCAAAGACTTTCCACGAATTGCAGAGATCGCTCTCGAAGCCGCGCGCGACGGCAAATACGTTCTGGCGACCGTCGCGAACGGCGATGGCGGGGACTTTGCGCATTACCTCCTCGCCCCAGACGGAACCTGGAAACAGATCACGCAATTCAGCGACGAGATAAAAATCGCGCGCCTCGGTCGAGACAACGCGCTCTACCTCGTTTCACGCGCGGGCGCGCCGCGCGGCAAAATTCTACGACTGCCACTCGACGTACCGGAATTGAAGAACGCAGCCGAGATCGTCGCGGCAGGCGACGCTGTGATCGAGCACATCGTACCCACCAGCGACGCGCTTTTCGTGGGCGATTTGCTCGGCGGCCCCTCTCAAATCCGGCGCTTCGACCTGAATGGCAAAAGCGAAACGATCATCCCACTTCCACAAATCTCGGCTGTGCAGGAGATGCTCGCGTTGGAGGACGGCTCACTTCTTTTCCGCGACATCAGTTACACCGAGCCGGCGGCATGGTTCAATTGTCCGAACCAAAAGACAGAGCCGGTAAAGACGGCGCTGCGCAGCACGTCCCCAGTCTCCTTCGCGGACATCGAAGTTCGCCGCGAGTTCGCCACCTCAAAAGACGGCACAAAAGTTCCGCTCAACATTCTTTTCCGAAAAGAAACCAAGCGCAACGGGCAGAACCCGACACTGCTGTACGGCTACGGCGGCTACGGAATCAGTATGTCGCCTAACTTTGAGTTTACACGGCGACTCTGGTTCGATGGCGGCGGCATTTATGTCGTGGCGAATATTCGCGGCGGCGGCGAGTTCGGCGACGAATGGCACAAGGCAGGTAACCTCACAAAAAAGCAAAACGTGTTCGACGATTTTGCGGCGGCTGCAGAGTATCTGATCAAAGAGAATTATACGCGTCCGGAAAAGTTGGCGATCCAAGGTGGAAGCAACGGCGGACTTTTGATGGGCGCGATGATTACGCAACATCCTGATTTGTTCCGAGCGGCGGTCTCTTCAGTGGGGATTTACGATATGCTTCGCGTCGAGCTGGCGCCGAATGGCGCGTTCAACGTAACCGAGTTCGGGACGGTTAAAGATCCGGAGCAATTCAAGGCGCTTAACGCCTACTCGCCCTATCACCATGTCGTCGATGGGACGAAGTATCCTTCTGTTTTGATGATGACTGGCGCAAACGATGGACGCGTTGCGCCGTATCACTCGCGTAAAATGACAGCGCGCCTGCTTGCCGCGAACAAATCGGAAAATCGGATTCTTTTGCGCACCAGCTCCAGCGCGGGACACGGCATCGGCACCGCACTAAGCGAGCGGATCAAACAATTGGCTGATACTTACGCATTTCTCTTTGCGCAACTGGGAATAACAGAAGAACTGACGAAGCACTAATGACGAAGGAATGACGGAGACAGAATGAGGGAAAGATGTTCTTCGGGCTTCGTCATTCGTTATTGATTCGGATTTCGTCATTCGATATTCGTCATTCATCTTCGCTCAATGCCGCTATGCGCCCATCCGACGCACCAGCGCATTCACCGCGCAAAGCGACAGTTTTAAAGCGCGTACTGGAGAAACGCGTTGCGCGGGCTCAATGCGGTCTGCTTTCGCCGGCTTCGAGCATGCGAACGCGCTTGTCAATGTATGGCAAGCGAATCGTGACTGTCAGACCTTTGCCGTGCGGGCTTTCGATGGAAAGTTCGCCGCCATGTTCGCGCACGATGCGGCGCACAATCAACAACCCGAGACCGGTGCCAGCGGGCTTGGTCGTAAAATAAGGTTCGAACACACGGCTTAAGCTTTCCGCCGAAATGCCGCCGCCGGTATCGACGAATTGGATGATCACATGCGTATCGTCCATGTCGGTGCGAATGCGCAACGTGCCGTGGCGATGCATGGCTTCGAGGCTGTTCTTGATCACGTTGTAAAACGCCTGCTTCATCTGATCGCGATCCACCTGAAGCACCGGCAGGTCCGAGCGCAGTTCTTGTTCAACCACGATTTCCCGGTCCTGCAGCTCGGGCGTAAAAAACCGCACTGCCTCCTCGACGATTGTGTTCAGATTTTCCGGACGTAGTTGCGGCCGCGATGGCCGGATTGCCCGCAAAAACTGGGTGACGATAGAATCAAGCCGGTTCACTTCGGAACGGGCGATATCGATCGAGTGCTGAAGCTCCGCCTTTGCCCCGTCATCCAGGTTTTGCAGGCTGCGCTCCATCAATTGCAAATGAATGTGGAGCGAGTTGAGTGGATTGCCGATCTCGTGCGCTACGCCTGCTGCCAGCAACGTCAGCGCGTTGAAACGTTCCGATTCGATGGTTTGCTGGGCCGTGCGCCGGCTCTGAGTGATGTCACGCAAAATCATGACATGCCCAACTTCCTCCGCAGCCGTAGCCCGGGTCGGCGACCCCGGCGTGCTTTGTCGCCCTCTCGTCGGCTCGTTCGGGCCGGACTCATCCCGAGGGATCGTGACTACAGCCTCACGATGCTCTACCACGAGCGGCACTATGTAAAAATTGATGAAGCGATTTTGCGGGTAAAAAACTTCCATGTCATGGCTGACTGGCCCGCCGCTTTTTGTTAGCGATTCCCAATCGAGGCCTCGGATGCGTTCCGCAAGCCTGTTGCCGATCGCATCGGCGGATTCGAGCCCGAACAGTGCACAAGCCGCATCGTTCAGATAAGTGATGCGTCCGTTGGAATCGGTCACAATAACGCCTTCCTGAATGGCGTTGAAAACCGTTTCCAGAAAGCCTTTCTCCTGCGCCAGGCGCAGAAAATAATTCTGCACCTCTTCCGGTCCGATCCGCCCAAGCCGCTCGATGAGTTTTTCAATGAAGCCGGCTTTCATGTTTTAGAAGCTCCAAACTCGAACGTCCAACATTCAGTGAATCATCAAGCTCCAACGTTTGAAGGCTCGAGCTTATTGGGAGCTTGGATGTTGGAATTTGGCGCTTCCGCCTTGGGGACCTCCACCGTCAGCATCTCCACCCTCAAATAGTTTAATACCACCGGCGCAAGGATCAGGCCGGGGATACCCATGAGTCGTTCGCCGAGGATCAGCGCGATCAGCGTCAGCCACACGGGATTGCGAATCCGGTCGCCGATGATCTTGCTGTTTAAAAGATATTCCAGCTTGTGGATCACGACGAGAAACACCAGGGCCGAAATCGCCAGCTTCAGCGAGACAGTTAACCCGACGAAAACAATTATCGTGTTACTTACCAAGTTACCGACAATGGGCACAAGACCACACAGAAAGGTGACTGCAATGAGCAGTGTCGCGTGCGGCATGTGCACTGCGAGAAGGAAAATAGCAGTCAGTGTCGTATTAATCAGCGAGATCGTGAGTTGCGCTCCCATCACCGTGGCAAAGCTGCGATAGAAATCACGAAACCGCGTCGAAACTTCATCGCAGCAAACAGAGTAAAGGTTGTTCTTTACCCGATGAGTCGCACGGTGTGGATCAAGGCCAGTTTTAAAAAAGAGACTTCCGGCTGCGACGATTCCGAGAATACTGAAAACCAGCGCCGCCGTAACGCTCTTGGCAAAATTAGCGACGTTTCGCAGGTAATGCCCTTCCTGTCCAAGGGTGTCAGTCACGACTTGTCTGAGGCTTTCAAAGTCGGTGAATGGTAATTCGATCGCGCGCTTCTGAGCCCAGGCGCTTGCCGGGGGAATGGACGTATCAGCCACGTCCGGCAGCGCAAGAATCGCAGCGCGAGCAAAGTACGCGGCTGCCGCCGCAACTCCCGCCACGCCGACGGCAAACAAAATCAAGGCAAGCCACTTTGTTTTGGTGAGGTAATAGAGCTGCCCTAATGCAAAATAGGAGAACAAGACGACCAGCAGCGGTACTCCGAGATTTAGAATTCCCGCGAGGACAATCGTGAGTGCGAGTACCGCATAGGAAAGTCGAGTGGGAGTAATCATGGATCGCTCTCCGCTTTTACCTCAGCCCGTGGCCAAGATTGTCAACTCATTACCCCGTCGGAGAGACAAATCGTGCTTTGCGAAGTGTTGGCTAGAGCATTCGAGAGAGTTGTGATTTGTTAGTCGGATGAAACTGGTGATCGCCGCTACGGGGGCCAGCGGCACTATCTATTTGGAAAGATTGCTCGCGCAGATCGATTGCTCCGCGCACGAGATCCACCTCGTCATGAGCGCGTCTGCAATTGATGTTGCAAAGCAGGAACTCGATAAGTTTGAAATTCCCAAAGGCGTTTCACAGCATTCTGAAAATGACATGTCCGTGCCATTCGTCAGTGGCTCCGCGCGTTTTGACGCCATGGTGATTGTTCCTTGTTCAATGGCCACGCTCGGACGAATCGCCTCCGGTTCCAGCGACAATGCCCTGTTACGTGCGGCGGATGTTTTCTTGAAGGAAAGGCGCAAGTTGATTCTCGTCCCGCGCGAGACACCGTGGAATTTGATTCACGCGCGCAATGTCATCACTGTGCTCGAAGCGGGAGCGATTGTTCTTCCAGCCATTCCATCCTTCTACAGCCGTCCCAGTTCCGTAGCCGCAGTCGTGGATACAGTGGTGTGGCGCATCCTTGACCAGATTGGGTTGCCTAGTGCACACGCATATCGTTGGGGACGCGAAAGCGCATCGGTCAAAAGCTCGGGAAAGAAACGTTGAAGATCGAAGGCCGGCTTGCGCGATGGTTAATCGCGTTTGGAGTTCGCTTGCTGCAGTTGTGGGCGCGCACGCTGCGTTACGAAATCGACGACCGCGCGGGCATCGTTGGGAGACCGGTCACGGAAAATTGTATCGGCGCGCTCTGGCACAATCGATTGCTAATTTTCCCGGCAGTTCTACGTCGTTTCTTTCCGCAACGGCATGGTGCCGCCTTAATCAGTGCCAGCCGCGATGGCGATTTGCTGACGGACGCCGTTCAGCGTTTCGGGTACGATGTGATTCGCGGCTCCAGCTCACGCCTGGGAGCGAGCGCCATTCTTCAACTCACACAGGTACTCGCGTCCGGTCGCGATGTGGTGATCACACCGGACGGTCCCCTTGGTCCGGCGTACGAACTCGGACCGGGAATAATTTTTCTTGCGCAGAAGTCAGGTGCAGCAGTGTTGCCGATAAATCTGGAATATTCGCGCTGCTGGCGCTTGAAAAGTTGGGACCGGTTCATCATACCGCAGCCTTTTGCTAAAGTCCGTGTGCTGGTCAATCGGCCACATCATGTCAAAGCGACTACGACATCGGAGGAATTTGAATCTGAACGTCTGGCCTTGCAGGACGCCATGATGGAGCTGGTTGAAATGCGCTGAGTCTTTGTCATCCTGAGCGCAGCGAAGCGGAGAAGGATCTCGCGAACTTACCCTTGGGTTTGGCAACGGTTCCTCGACTACGCTCGGAATGACGAACACAATGGCTAAATTGATCGATGGGCGTGCAATCGCTGAGAAAGTATATGTCGATCTTCGGCGCGAAATTGCGGAGCTAAAAGCAAAAGGCGTCACGCCCGGCCTCGCGGTAATTCTTGTCGGCGACAATCCAGCTTCGCGGGCGTATGTGCGTTCGAAAGACAAGATGTGCCGTGAGTTGGGATTGCACTCAGTGAAGCTGGAGCTGCAGGCGTCAACAACCCAGGCAGAGCTGCTCGGTCGTGTCGAAGAACTGAATCGTGATCCCGGCATTCACGGCATTCTGGTTCAGTCACCGCCGCCCGAGCACATCGACGAAGCAGCGATCGTGCGCGCGCTCGATCCCCGCAAAGATGTGGATGGGTTTCACCCGGCAAATGTCGCAAAGCTCGTGCTTGAGGATTCCAGCGGTTTTGTGCCGTGCACGCCGCTTGGCGTGCAGCGGTTGCTCCTCGAAAGCGACATCGATATCAAGGGCGCGCACGTCGTCGTTCTTGGCCGCAGCATGATCGTGGGAAAACCGCTGGCCCTGCTGCTCATGCAGAAAAACAAGAACGGGAACGCCACCGTGACAGTGGTGCACTCGCACAGCCGCGAACTGGCAAACATTACCCGGTCGGCCGACATCATCATCGCAGCGATTGGTCGCGCGGAATTTTTAAAAGCCGATCATGTACGCGAAGGCGTGGTCGTAATCGACGTCGGCATTAATCGCGTCGAAGACCAAGCAAGCGAGCGCGGTTATCGCCTTGTGGGGGATGTCGCATTCGATGAAGTATCAAAAAAAGCGAGCGCGATCACGCCGGTTCCTGGTGGCGTCGGGCCGATGACCATCGCGATGCTGATGGCGAATACGGTAAAAGCGGCAAGACAATCGCTGTAGTCACGTGTCTGTGGCACGTCCATATCCAGACGGCCCACAGGGCCGTGGCTACAACTCGCGTGAGACAACTTTTGCGGTGAGAAGCTTTAAGATCGTCGGCTGAATTTGTGCCGCTCGCACAAACATGGATCCGACACGCGGCCATAATACTGCTGCACGCGCGAGGCGGTTGATCCAGAGTCTTCCGCGATACATTTCCGCGCACGCGTCAGTGAATGCGCGCAAAACTGAGTGCCGATCTTCACCGCGAACAATTTTGCTTATCGCGGCTGCGGCTAGTTCTCCCGAGCGAAGCGCGTAATAAATTCCTTCGCCGGTAAACGGTTCTACTACGCGGGCGGCGTCGCCGACGAAAAGAACATTTTCGTGTCCGCACGGAACGGGCGAACGAGTAAGCGGCGTTATGGTGCGCCAGGATTGATCAGGCGCGATTTGAAAATGGCGTTGCGCCCATTGCCGCAATTCGGAAATGGTGGGCGGCGTGCCGACGAGGCAGAGATTTAACTCGGCGTCATTCACCGGTGCCTGACCCGAGTAACCTTGCGGAAGAAATTGCAGAACGATGCGTCTGCCAAAATTTTGCGGCAGCGGGACGTGCGCTTGCAGCGCTACCCGCTCACGTGTGGGATGCGGCAATAAATTGCACAGGCGAGCAACTGTAGAATTGCGGCCGTCTGCGCCGACTAATACCTGCGCGGAAAAACTTTCGCCCGTGGCAGTCTCAATTTTCCAGTTACCATTATTCGCTAACGACGTAACTGTTGTCTCTTCCCGAATCTGCGCGCCGACATCGCATGCGCGCTTGAGCAAAACATCGTCAAACAAACAGCGCTTAACAGAAATTTCACACTGCTCGCCATTTGGAAGGTCGACAATTACCTGGTGACCGTCGATTCCTATAAACTCTACGGACTCGAGCTTCGAGTGGGGCAAAGCGCGCACCTGCTGCGCGACACCGAGATGCTCCAGCACCGACCAACACGACGGATTCAAACAATCGCCGCACACTTTTTCGCGGGGAAATTTTTCCCGCTCAAGAACAAGCGCCCGCAGTCCAGCGAGCGCACAAAACGCCGCGCAGCTCGACCCAGCCGGTCCGCCGCCGACGATTGCCACGTCGAAGATTTCCATGTTGGATCACATTAACACTCCAATGTCCATGCCGCCTGAATCTGCTCGCGCGCGATGTGATATCGGGACACATTCCATTGCATGAGCTGGTCGCTTCCAATCGTCCGCATCGCCGGCATTCAACTGCGGATTCACATTACATTCCTGCTTCTGATAGTCTGGCTTGCGTTTGGTTATTATTCGCAAGGCGGTTCCGCAGTAGCGGCCAGCCGCGTGATATTTATTCTGCTCCTTTTTCTTTGCGTGGTGCTGCACGAATTCGGCCACGCCTTCGCTGCCAAGGCGTTCGGAATTAATACGCCAGACATCACGTTGCTGCCGATCGGCGGCGTGGCGCGATTGGAGCGGATGCCGGAAGAACCGGTGCAGGAATTGATCATCGCGGTCGCAGGGCCGTTGGTAAATGTCGTGATCGCGCTCGGTCTGTTTATCGCTGGCGGAGCGCAAGCTCTCCTTAATCCCGCAGCAGTCGAAGCCGGTGGCCTTATTGCGCAATTACTGACGATTAACATCATACTGGTGCTTTTTAATTTGCTGCCGGCATTCCCAATGGATGGCGGACGAGTGTTACGTGCGTTGCTGGCCACGCGGATGAGCTATGCTCGCGCTACGCAGGTCGCCGCCACTGTCGGCCAGGGATTTGCGTTCGTCTTTGGCTTCCTCGGATTGCTCTGGAATCCATTCCTGATCTTCATTGCGCTATTCGTTTACATCGGCGCGTCGCAGGAAGCGGCCCTGGCGCAGATGAAAGATGTCGCGCGCCGCTTTCCAGTCTCCAGCGCGATGGTGCGCGAGTTTCGCACGCTTGCTGAAGACGCCACGTTGCAGGAAGCGGTGGACGCATTGCTTGCGACTTCGCAGCACGATTTTCCAGTCGTGGACGAAACTGGTAACGTCGCCGGTCTGTTGACGCGTCACGATCTCATCGCTGCGTTGCGCAAGAACGATCCCGACCTCCGCGTGGGCGATGTGATGCGGCGGGACATTCCTACGGTGACAACGGGCACACGTTTTGAAGATGCATTTCGAATTATGCAGGAGTGCAACTGCCCGGCAGTGCCGGTGCTTGATCGCATGAAGCGCCTGGTCGGTTTGCTTACGCCGGAGAACGTTACTGAATTGATGATGGTGCAGTCGGCGATGCCGCAGCGGCGGGTTTCGTGAGCTCGCTTACGAGCTGATGCGCATCGGCATCAGGACGTACAGAAACGGCGTCTGAATTTTTAAAACGCCCGGGCTCATCTCGTCGATGAGATCGAGAAACACTTCGTCCTCGGTCAGCGCGCGCAAAGGCGCCATGAGAAACTCCGGGTTAAACGCGATGGAAAAATCGCGCCCTTTGTACGCGACGGCGAGCGATTCCTTCGCTTCGCCTACCTCTGGTGTGTTGGCAGTAATGTCGATGTTGTTCTTGCTGCGCTCGAGTTTGATTCGCTCTTTCGCCTCGCCGGGAATGACCTGCTTGTAGTTCGGATAATTGCCCTCGATCAATTTTGAGACGAGCAGCGTTTTGTTGAGATCGAAAGCGATCTGGCCGTCGCCCATGCTCACCTTGACTTCACCGTCATCCGTAAGCAGGCGTTGCAATTCCGTCACCGCTTTGGTCGGAATGATCAGGTCTGTTTCGTGGCTGCGCGGGAATTCCAGTTCAATCTCCGCCATGGCCAGACGCCGTCCGTCCGTTGCGACCAGTGTCAACTTGTTGTCCTTGAAACTGAACAGAACGCCGTTGAGCACGTAACGGGTCTCGTCGGTCGATATGGCATAGGAAGTTTTGCGCAGGCCATCGCGTAAATCTTTCTGCCGAATGGTAACCACCTTCGCGTCCTCGAATTTCGGCAACGGCGGAAATTCGTCCTCGGGCAACCCAAGAATTTTGAAGAAGCTTTGGCCGCTCCGGATGGAGGCAGCATTCTTTCCATCGACATCGACCTGAATTTCGCTCGAAGGGAGTTCGCGAACGATGTTGAAAAGGCGGCGCGCAGGGAGAGTGGTTGCGCCGGTTTTGTCCACGTGCGCTTCGCAACTGCCGCGCACGCCGACGTCAAGATCAGTAGTTGTGAGATGGATTTCATCCTTGTCCGCCTGCAGCAAAACGTTGGAAAGAATCGGAAGCGTGGTGCGAGTGCTGACGACGTTTTGGACCTGTTGCAGACCTTCGAGCAGTTTTTCTTTTGTAACGCTAAATTTCATGATAACGGAAGCGCTTAAGATGTAACGCGTTGGATTTTATTCGGCAACCGCAATCTCTCTGACGCAGGGCAGTCTGTAGCTTAGGGTGCCCTAATCGCAAGTTGGAAACTGCGACGTGCGAGCTCAACGCTGCAGCGAACTGTCGATGAATGATATCGTCTGGCGAATGTTATCTTGCTCGACCATCCGTCTCTTTACCAATTTGCACGCGTGCAACACTGTGCCGTGGTCGCGTCCGCCGAATGCGTCTCCAATTTCATTCAAAGACGCCTTGGTCAACTCGCGCGCCAGATACATCGCCACCTGTCGCGGGAAGGCGATGCTGGCCGGGCGGCGCTTACTAGTCATATCGGCGATGCGCACATCAAAATGTTCCGCCACACGCCGCTGAATTTGTTCGATCGTGACAGAATGCCGTCCTTCTTCCTGCAAAATATCCTTTAACAAATGCTCCACCACTTCCTGCGTCAGTTCCTTGCCGCTGAGTGACGCAAACGAGGCTACCCGCATGAGCGCGCCTTCCAGACGGCGGACATTTGTGCGAATGCGGCTGGCGAGAAATTGAAAAACGTCATCGTGCAATTGGATCTGCATCGTGCGCGCTTTTTTCCGCAAGATTGCCAGGCGCGTCTCGATGTCCGGCGGCTGAAGCTCAGCTGTAAGTCCCCATTCAAACCGCGAAACCAGGCGGTGTTCCAGATTTGCGATTTCCGAAGCGGGGCGGTCGCTCGATAGGACGATCTGTTTGTGCCCGTCAAAAAGTGTATTGAATGTGTGAAAGAATTCCTCCTGGGACCGCTCCTTGCCACCCAGAAATTGGATGTCATCAATCAAAAGAAGATCGGCCTGGCGATAACGCTTCCGGAACTTGACCAGATTGCTGTGCTGGATCGCGTCGATGAACTCGTTAATGAAGAGTTCGCTCGAGACATAGATGACCTTCACGTTTTTTTTCTTCGCCCAAACGTATTGACCGATGGCCTGCATCAAATGGGTCTTGCCAAGACCCACCCCTCCGTAAACGAACAGCGGGTTGTACGTACGCGCCGGAGCCTGCGCCACGGCAAGACTCGCCGCGTGCGCAATCTCATTGTTCGGACCGACCACAAACGATTCAAATGTGTTCCGTGGATTGAGTCCAGGGACTGTTGCACCTGGTTTTGTGGCGCCCGGCAATTCTTCCAAAACTTCTTTCAATGGCGTGGACTCCAGAGATGTCTGCGCGCCGACTCCTGACGGCGAGCAAAAGTTCACTGAGCGTGGGCCGCCAAAAGTGGTGACGATCGCAGTCTGCAATGCCGGCATGTAGTTACTCTCGATCCAAAACTGATAAATGTTGTTTGGAACACCAAACGTGAGGGATTTCTCTTTGGCCTCAACTAATTCGACAGCAGAGAACCAGCGTTTAAAACTATCGGCGCTAATCTGCGGCTTGAGTGCGGCCGACAACCGCTGCCAAAGCTGCGCACATTTCTTGTCCATAGCAGACTTGTTAACAGTGTTACACAAATGCCACACTGGCTGGCGCCACGGGAAATCGCCCACGAAAACGGACACAAGATGGGGCTATTCCCCAGCGTAAGCCGGCTTGGAAAAGTCGAAAAAAAATGTCAAAAACGCGCAAATACGAGGGAAGACGCACAAATCGACACTTCAACATCGCTTTGGCTGCTACCTGCCGCCGGTGCACAGTAGATTGTCGCTGTGGGGAACTTTCAGTGTTGTTCATTCTTGCCGGTGGAAGTTTCTCAGAAGTGTTCACAACTTATTCACATGCGCTTTGTTCCGTCCTCGCCAGCAGGCTTGAGAGTAGAAATCCGCTTTAAAATCGACAAGAAAAAAATTGCATTTTATTTTTTGCGATTGAAAAAAATTCCTTGACTAAAAAACGGAACGCGCGTGTGCGAGGGAAAACAGAAAACATTCACTGCAGTTGAATTCACAGCGACGGGTTGGCGACCGAATAGAGTTCCTGCCGCACTGACGTGATCTGACTTGCTCAAATCGCAATGGTCACTCCAGATTTGACCTGACCGACTGAGGTACGCAATTTGCGGCCCTGCAGAATCCAGGCGGGAACGCGCGGTAAATCGACAAAGTAGATGACAAACAAAAAGGCGAGCTGGCTGCTAACCTTTGCAAAGCAATGCGTCGTCGGACCAATGTGCGGGTTCTCGACGTCTCACTACTGCTCGACCTTCTTGAGTGTTAAATCGCGCCGACCACCGGGCCGCATCCTCGCAAGCAGTTTAATCATCTTCCTCGTCTGTGCGTCACGTGCACATGCAGTGGATGAGCTGGTGCCGCCGTTCGGCTTTCGGTGGAACGATTCGATGGCACGTGTGGAGGCAGTGCTTCACGGGGCGAAGGCGAAAATTACCTCGCGCGAAAAGAAACAAAACCGGGACGTCTGGACCGTGGAGGGCCTTCTTCATCCCGGATTAAAGCGCACCCTGTTTACATTTAAGCAGAGGTCGCTTGTCGCGGTGGAGCTGCAATACGAATACCCAGAGTGGTCGATCGAACGTTACAACCAGAGGATGGGAGAAATTCGCAAATATTTCGACGAGAAATATGGAACTGGAAAACTGGTTTCACGTGCGCGCGACAACGACACGGATGTGATTCAAACGCTGGTCGGCTACCAATGGATGGTCGGCGCGACATTGCTTGAGCTTTTTTATTTCTCAGCACAACACGATAGCCTCCTGTACCGCACGATCACTGTTGATTATAAAGCGCTGTAAGCGGTCGAGTATCCTTGCCGCGCGCGCGCATTTCACCATCGCGTTCTCAGCTCTTTTTTCGATTCTCTGGGGACGTGCTACGATTACGCCTGGATTTCAGCCAGGGTGGCGAAATTGGCAGACGCGCCAGACTTAGGATCTGGTGGAGAAATCCTTAGGGGTTCGAGTCCCCTCCCTGGCAGTTCAACAAACAACCAACCTGGTCGACATAAAGAGGTAAAAAATGTGCCGATGTGTGAGATGCTGCGACAATCCAGCGGTGTTGACGAGAATGGGGCTGCTCTCCTCCGCCGACTGGAACGTCAAACAATTTTCTGACCCGTTTTTCGGACGAGCCACTTAAGGCTCGAAAGATTTCCGAATTCAATCCAGAATCAAAACAACCCATGAAAACAAAAATAACCAAATCAAACATCATCCTCGTCTTGGCTGCAGCTGCTGCCGCTCTCTTTGTGGCCGGTTGCGCCGGGATGGAATCAGGTAATACAACATCTCTGCTCACCGCGGCGGGCTTTCGGGCACGCACGCCGCAAACCGCGAAACAAAAGCAAGTCTATGCCTCGCTGCCGGCGTACAAGGTTCACCGTGCGACCGTGAACGGGAAGGTCTTCTATGTCTATAAGGACGAGAAGGCAGGCCTGGCCTACATCGGTCGCGAACCAGAATACCAACGCTACCAGCAGCTAGCCATCCAGCAGCAGATAGCTCAAGACCAATACATGGCAGCGGAAATGGATCGTCAAGCCGCCCTCGACTGGTACGGCGGGTTTGGCTTCAGGCGCTTTTGGTGGTGAAACTAACCGTAACGGGCAATAACTCGAGCAAGTGAAGTAGCTCAACTACCCGGCGGGCTGAAAAGGGGGAACATGGAAGGCAGTGTGATTCTGATGAAGAAACTACCCGTCCTCGCTGTTTTCGCGACTCTCTTACTCACGCACCTAACGCGAGCGGACGATCCGCTGTTATCCTGGAACGACACCGCGCCGAAGAAAGCGATCATCGCCTTCGTTGAAAAAGTAACAAAGGAAGGCTCGCCTGATTTCGCTAGGCCTGAGGAGCGCATCGCGGCCTTCGATAACGACGGCACGCTCTGGGCGGAGAAGCCAATCTATTTTCAGTTCCAGTTCGCGATTGACCGAGTGAAAGCGCTCGCGTCGCGACATCCCGAATGGAAGCAACAACCACCATTCAATTACATCCTTGCAGGCGACATGAAAGCGCTCCTCGCTGACGAGAAATCAATGATGGCTTTGATGGCTTTGTCGCACGCTGGTATGACCACCGATGATTTCAACAAAATTGTGAAGGACTGGCTGCACACTGCGAAGCATCCCAAGACCGAGCGACTCTACACGCAGATGGTTTACCAGCCGATGCTTGAGTTGCTCGCGTATCTGCGCGCAAACGGCTTTAAGACGTTCATTGTGTCCGGCGGCGGTGTTGAGTTCATGCGTTGCTTTGCCGAACAGACGTACGACATTCCGCCTCAGCAGGTGGTTGGTAGCAGCAGCAAAATGAAGTACGAAATCCGCCATGCGAAGCCGGTGCTTTTGAGATTGCCAGAAGTGCAATTCGTCGATGACAAACAGGGCAAGCCTATCGGTATTGAAACTTTCATTGGCCGCCGACCTATTGCGGCATTTGGGAATTCCGATGGCGATCAACAAATGCTCGAGTGGACAATGGCTGGATCTGGCGCGCGCTTCGTCTTCATCGTCCACCACGACGACGCTGAACGCGAATGGGCTTACGACCGCAAGTCGGATGTCGGAAGACTCGACACAGCATGGGACGAAGCATTGGCCAAAGGCTGGATCGTAGTCAGCATGAAAGATGATTGGAAAACGATCTTTCCACAACTCAGTGAGTAACTCGACCTAACCACAAATAACAAACCAACTCAAACTTATGAAAATCAAAGTAGCTATTATGGGGCTTGTCATCGTTGCTTTTGCTGTTTCGGGAACAAGCTCTTTCGCGTAGGCGAAGAAACCGAACATCGTCTTCATCATGGGCGATGTTACGAGCCCCGCCACCACCCAGTACGCAAAATTGCAGGCCATGTTGACTGACCATTCGCCACTGCATGTTTCGCTGTTCACGTAACGCGCCGCCGCCGCGAAGTGGCTTGGCGTTCCAGTCGAAGCACTGACAGTGTAGAATATTTCTGCGCTTCCTGCGCTTCCCCAGCCTAGTCGAAGCCCTCGGTCATTTCGTTATCATTACAGTCTCGCCGGTCCATGTTTCGGGAACCCCGTCTTTCAGACATTGTGCCGCCTGCACCAGGAAATGCCAGGCAACTTTGTCGGTCGGGTTCCGTCCTAGAACTTTAAAGAGCTCGACCTGTGCATCGACAAACCTTTTGTCGTAATACAACTCCTGGGCTCTGGCCAGGTCCGCTTGCGTTTCCATCTTCAGCATTTGCAGTTCTGGAGGATCCCCATCAAAGACTTCATAAAGCTGGATCACTTCTTCTTTACCTTTGACGCACACCTTATCCAGATATCGAATTTTGTAATTGCTCGGATCTAGCAACCTTTGCTGCGTTGCAGAGCTGATGACAATAGAAGCATCATAGAACTTCGTCAGGCCTTCCAACCGAGAGGCAAGATTAACATGATCGGAAATTGCATCTCCTTGCATCCGATCAACCTCACCCACTACTCCCACCATCATGTGTCCCGTATGCAAGCCAACACCAATTTGAATAGGAGGATCTCCTTTCTTAACCCGGTGCTCATTGTATTCTGCGACGCATCGCTGTTTGGTAATCGCGGCTTGAAGCGCATCATCCGCGCGGTTCGGGAAGACTGCCATAATTCCGTCGCCCATGTATTTAACAATAAATCCCTTGAAGGTTCGGATGATCGGGCTGACCTGCTCATAATAGCTGTTTACAAAATCGAACACTTGCTGGTACGTCATCTTTTCAGAAATCGATGCAAAAGAGCGAATGTCGGTAAACATGATAGTCATCTCTTTGCTCAAGTGATCCCCAAGCGCGATATCGACAATGCTTCCCTTTTGAAAGAACTCGAGAAACTCCTCAGGAACAAAACGTTTGGAGGCCTGGTAGAACCTGAGGTTCTTCATGATCGTGGTGGCTTGATTCGCGAGGTTTGCCAAACTGATAATCGCTTCGCTTTCCGCCTCGACACGTTCTTGGTTCCCGGCCATTTCGGCGCTATTCCCAGCGATCAACAGTCCGATCGGCTCTTCACCCTTTCCGCCCAAGGACAGAATGGCATATTCAGCCATGTGAAATCGGCGGCCAAGCTCGCGCAGAGCTTCCTGATCGGAATTTGACGGGCAGATAATCCGTTCTGCTCTTGTTATTAGCGGTAACAGGGCAGGCTCCGTCGCAGACAGTTGAAATTTCGATAAGGCTTCCTGTTCCCCATCGGTGTAATAACCATCCAGTGCCTGAACTTGAAAAGCCTTTCCCTCCAAAGTTGGTAAGAGCAGCAGACAGCGCTCGAAGTTGAGCTCGTAAAGCACGAATTGAATGACGATTTGGAGGACTTCATCGAGATCGAACGTAGCGTTAAACTGCTTGCTGACTTCGTACAATTGCCGGTAGAGCCGCAGCTTTAGATCGAGCTTCGATTGAATTCGATAGAGCTCGTTTTCAGCAGCAACCAGTCGCCTGACTTGCTCAGTCAGCTGCTGATTTTCTCTTTGGAGTTCTGCTATCCCCTTTTCAGAGTTGGCTGTTGTGTCCAATGGATTCCGATCCCCAATGATTCAGTAAATGGCAGCCATGACACAGGTATAGTTGTGCACCTGGTTAATTCCTGCCAGGGGTCCAATTTCACCATACGTAAAGAACCCCAACCAGGGAACATCGGACCCGACCGTTTCATGAAGCGATTTGAGCAAGGCTGATTGTTGTTCTTCACGGATGAATACCTTGCCTCTCCCGCAACACTCAAACTGAAAAACCAGTTTCGGCTGTTTATCACCAATCTGCTGTTTGATTTGATGCCCAAGCCGATCGATGCCGTTGACCATTAGCCCGTAGTCCCTTCGGGTCATGTAAAAAGTCTCGTCTTGTGAGACCTCCGTTGGCAACGTAACGGCGCCGGTTTGATCATCCTTTGACATCATAGCGCGAAGGAAAAATTGGCCGTAATCCTCCGTAACGGAATCAGGGAGCTTAAAACCGAGCGGGAATTGCATATTGGAAGTTCCCCAACCCGTTGTTAGCTCTGCTTCACTCAAATATTTTCGGAGTGTTTCTACGCTCGGTTTGCCATCGATCTCGTAAATAACATTTCCGTCACTTCGAGTAATCCTGTGAGAAACCCCTAACGAGACACAACCATGGTTGACGGCACCGGCGATTTGGAGGTTGCCGGATAACAGGGCCCAGGCCGCGCTATCGGAAGTGACTTGATCATTGCAGTACTGGTAGGTTTGTTTCCATTGCCAGTTGTCTGATGCCAGACCGCCGAAGAGCGGCAAAAGATGGTCGAGATTTAATTCAGTCTCCATTGCCGTCTTAAATCGTTCAAAATTGATCGTAAGAGCGTCAGGGAACAGGAACAGTCCTGCCGTATCTGCATTTAGTCTGTCACGGATCGATTCCGCCACCGCGCGGCCGGCTTCCGCCGAGTTCAACTTCAAGCCTCCTACAATGCCATTTGTGAACCGAAGCTGATCCGAACGAACGGCCATGACGACAACAGAAAAATTCGATTCATCTGTTTCCCAGCCGGCAATCGTCCCTTCAGCGGAACAGCCGCACAACGGGGCACCGCCGAAAAAATCATAAACGTATTTCACTATCGTTTTCTGATCGTATCCAACGGAAGAAAACATGAATACAAAATCGGCCTTCTCGATCGCGCCAGTTTTGAGCGCCATCTCAACTGCCTGGCTGGCAGCAATTTTAGGGTTGCGATGGATGCTCTTTCCAATACCGACTTGTGTACTCATCGTGTGGATCTGTGAAAAGTTGTTCAAATTATACGGCGCTTGCCAAATTACGAGTGAATTCAAGAAATATAGCCGTAAAGTCTTATAGGGGCTTGTTAGGAAGCACTGCGAAATTGCAACTGAATAAGCGAACGTCACACAATTGTAACTTGATCGTGCTCGGGCGATTACCCCAAGCTTGTACGACCAAAGTCCAATATCATATCAGGGCCGAACTGCGCATTTTACGGTTCAGCTCAATGAAACCATAGCCAAACTGAAAGTCCAAGTAGCGTAGGAGATCACACAATGAAAAGAACACTATCCATACAATGCGTCGTCGCGTTGTGCGCAGCGTTTGTCGCTGTCGCCGCGTTGGCGCAAGACAAAAAAACCAACATCGTCTTCATCATGGGTGACGACGTGGGAATGTGGAACATCGGCGCCTACCATCGCGGTATGATGGCCGGGCGGACGCCCAACCTCGACAAGCTCGCCAAGGAAGGAATGTTGTTTACCGACTATTACGCTGAGGCGAGTTGCACGGCGGGTCGGGCAAACTTCATCACCGGTGAACTTCCGATTCGCACCGGCATGACCACGGTCGGCCAGGCGGGTGCCAAAACCGGCCTGCCGGCAGAAGCCTGCACGATCGCCACCGCGCTCAAAGCGCAAGGCTACGCCACCGGCCAGTTCGGCAAGAACCACCTCGGCGATCTCAATGAGTTTCTGCCCACCGTCCA
>Ga0209377_1000823_pt1 | contig 21019 bp, 24 predicted proteins | sample GraSoiAngelo_141_FD_185898 | JGI IMG/M metagenome (GOLD analysis project Ga0209377, IMG submission 185898) | Grasslands soil microbial communities from the Angelo Coastal Reserve, California, USA - 14_0929_12_40cm (SPAdes) (version 2) | ecosystem: Environmental > Terrestrial > Soil > Grasslands ...
ATCAAGGCGGTCGGGATCTCCGCCGGGGCTTCGGCTCCGGAGGTGCTGGTCACCGAGGTAGTGGAGTACCTCAAGGCGCACGGGGGTGAAGTGGTCGAGGAGGTGACGGTGGTCGAGGAGGACGTCGAGTTTCTCCTGCCCAAGGAGCTGATCTCAGTCGCTGAAATCCCCTGGTCGTAGAGGAGCACACCGCGTGGGCGCGACGCGGCAACTCCGATCAGACGTCAACACGCCATCTTCCCGCCGACGGCGAGCCGGAGTTTCGATCCCGGTTCCGCCCGCTGAGAAGCGCAAATTCCGGGAACGCCTGCTCAAGTGGTACGCCCAGCATGCCCGCGACCTGCCTTGGCGCAAGACCAGCGATCCCTACAAGATCCTGGTGTCCGAGATCATGCTGCAGCAGACCCAGGTGGAGCGGGTCCTCCCCAAGTACCAGGAATGGCTGACCAAGTATCCGACGATGGAGGAGCTGGCCGAGGCCTCGCTGTCGACGGTGAAGAAGTCCTGGTACCCGCTCGGATACAACATCAGGCCGGTGCGTCTGCACGCGATCGCCAGGGAGTCGGTCGCCCGCTACGGGGGGGCGCTGCCGAAGGACCCCGAGCGTCTGCAGGCCTTCAAGGGCATCGGCCGCTATACGGCCGGCGCGATCCGGGCCTTCGCGTTCCGCGAAGATGCGCCCATCCTGGACACTAACGTGATGCGGGTCCTGCATCGGGTGTTTGTGGGTAAGGGGGATCCCAAGAAGCAGAAGTCCGCCTTGTGGAACCTCTCTGAGGCCTTGATCCCCAAGGGCAAGGGCTACGATTTTAATCAGGCGCTCATGGACTTCGGCGCCATGGTGTGCACGGCGCGCGACCCCTATTGCCTGCTGTGTCCAATGAAGGATTTTTGCAAGACCTATCCGTTTACAGCTCGCTAATGGCCATTGCGGAGCCAGTGCAAGTCGCCGCAGCGCTGATCGTGCACGAGGGTCGCTATCTGCTCACGAGGCGTAAGGCCGATGTCCATTTGGGCGGACTCTGGGAGTTTCCGGGAGGAAAGCGAGAGCCGGGCGAATCGCTGGAAGAATGTCTGCGCCGGGAACTGCGAGAGGAGGTGGGCATCGAGATCACCGAGCCGGTGCCGTTTCAGATCATCCGCCACGCGTATCCGGAGAAGACAGTCGAGCTACATTTCTTCCGGTGCTCGATCAAGGACGGGCATCCACGCCCCTTGGGCTGCGACGCCCTACAGTGGGTGCCGCCGGAGGAGTTGACCCAGGTGCCCCTGCCGCCCGCCGACCGGCCCCTAGTGGACGCGCTCATTTCGCTTCGCGCTGCGACGTAGTTTGATCAGGCTATGGACTTCCCGATCGAGGCGAAACTCAAGGACGGCACGCCTATCCAACTGACCCTGGCTGACCACAGGGACAGCGAGCCGCTGCGCCAACTGTTCCAAACCATCATTGAAGAAGGCGCCTCCTATCCCCACGATCGGCTCCCCGGCCAGGACGATTTCATGGCGTACTGGTTCACGGGCACCAGCACCATCGTCGCCTATCAGCAGGGTAGCCGGCGCGGCGCGGACCTGCTCGGCGCCTTCTATCTCAAGCCGAACTGGCCGGGCCGGGCCCGCCACGTTGCCAACGCGGGGTTCATAGTGGCGCCCCAGTGGCGCAACAAGGGGCTGGGCTGGCTCTTGGGGGCCGTGATGTTGCAGTACGCGACAGAACTGGGATATCGGAGCGTGATCTTCAACCTGGTCTTTGCGGAGAACCAAGTGGCCCGGCGTCTGTGGCGGAAGCTCGGGTTTTCCGAGCTTGCGGTCCTCCCCGGCGCGGTGCTCAAGAATGATCGGACCTACCAGGACGCGATCATCATGTGGAAATCCCTGCTCCCGTGAAAGTGGTGCTGGACATCGAGACTGTGCAGACGCCGAAGGAGGAGTGGGCTCGGCTGGTTGGGATTTCTCTAAAGGACCCGCAAGACCTCCACGAAGCCAGCGATGCGGAGCAACAGGACAGGGACTACGAAAGGTCCTCCTTCGATGGGACCTTTAGCCGTATCATCTGCGTCGGGATGATCGCTTTCTCGGATGCGATGGAACCGCTGGGAGCTACGGCCTGGTACGGCAGTGGAGAGAAAGAATTGCTCGCCCGATTCTGGGGCCAGATTGGTAAGACCAAACCGACGCTCTTCATCACCCACAACGGTCTCGGCTTCGACCTGCCCTTCCTCAAGAAACGGTCCATCATCCACCAGGTAAGGCCCACGATGGAGATCAGCCTCGCCAAGTACCGTACGGAGCCGGTGTACGACACTCTGGCGATCTGGAGCAATTGGGAAACTCGGGGATGGGTCAAGCTGGACGTGCTGGCGCGCGCGCTGGGGGTGGAGACCAAATCTGGCTCAGGGCGGCAGGTGGCCGAGATGTGGCATGCCGGGCGCGGGAAGGAGATCGCCGACTACTGCCTGCAAGATTGCTACGTGACCTACGCCTGCTATTCGAAGATGACCTTCAAAGAGCCGCTGCCCTCCGATCGAGTGCTGGCGAACAAAGACCTGATCGAGATCGCATAGGCGGGTCCTGTCGCCGAATTACCCTGACGTGCGACGGGGAACCCGTTGCTCTCGGAGTGGGTCCTGTCGCCGAGCAGCCCCGCCGAGCGGCGCCTTTCGGCGTTGCAGCCCCGCAGACTCGCCTGTAGGCGCCCTGGCTCATCGGGGCGCCCCGCTCGGCGCCACCCACTCCAACTGCAACGGGTCGAAACCCTGTCGCAGCCCCGCCGACTCAGGTGTGCCGTCTTCCGCTCCGCCCGGGTCCCATTCGGCGCCACCCGCCTGAATTACCAAGCTCTAAGCCTTCGGATAGACCTGCAGGAAGGGATGGACTTCGTGGCGGGCGAAGACGCCCTGGGTGACATAGGGATCGCCTGCCGCGAAGGCCTTGGCTTCCTCCAGAGAGTCGGCTGTGATGACGATCAGGCTGCCGGCGCCGTCGGTGAGCGGCCCCGCCAGGACCACCTTCCCGGCCTTGTTCAGCGGGTCCATCCGCTCGAGGTGGGCCTGGCGGTACAGCTTGCGCTTGGCCTGGCCGTCCGGGCCGTCATACCCGATGATGACAAAGATCACCCTTAGTCCTCGGAGAGGGTCTCGATCGGCTGGCGTCCCGCGTACCCGTCTTCGACTTCGTGCCAGAAGCGGATTTCCGGCTCGCCCAGCTTCCAGCAGAGGTAGACGATCCGATCGTCATACTGGTAAGGGAAGTCGCAGAGGCCGATGTCGAGGTCCTTGACCAGGACCCCCATTTCCTGGATGGCCTCGACGCTGTCGCTGATCCGCTCGAGGGCCCGGATGTAGCGAGGGCCGACGACGCTCCCCCCGTTGGCCTGGGCGTTCGCGCTGGCCCGCTTGATTTCTCCATGGCTTCGGACCAGGACCTCCTTTTCCGTCTTGACGGCCAGCAACTGCTCTTCGAGCCGGGGGAGGAGCGACTTAGCTTCGGCCAGTGTAAAGGTCCGTCCTTCCATAGGGTCTTCATGATAACAAGGGGCGGCGAGGCGCGTCAAACCACCTAAATTATCTTGGTAGTTGACATTGGGCTTCTCTGCGGTTATGCTGATATTCAGATCGGGCTATTCAAAGCCGACCACCCCTGTGATTCTTTCCCCAGGCCAGTTCTCAATGAAATCAGAGCGGTTCATCCAGTAGAGAGTTTAGGTACCGAGCAAGGACATCCGGCTGGTTCTCCGTAATCCGGTTCATTTTAGGAGGGAAGGGAGTGTATGTCGCAAGTGACGACAACTAAAGAAACGGTCATGTATCTGACCCAGCTCAAACAGCGCAATATCACCGAACTGAACGAGATCGCCAGGGAGCTGAAGATCGAGGGAGCGGCGAACCTGCGCAAGCAGGAGCTGATCTTCACCATTCTCCAGGCCCAGACCGAGAAGAACGGGGTCATTTACGGGGAAGGCGTGCTGGAGACGCTCCCGGACGGCTTCGGGTTTCTTCGGGCTCCCGACTCCAACTACCTCCCCGGACCGGACGACATCTACATCTCCCCGTCCCAGATTCGGCGCTTCAACCTGAGAACCGGAGACATCGTCTCCGGCCAGATCCGCCCCCCGAAGGAGAGCGAGCGCTACTTCGCGCTCCTCAAGGTCGAGAAGATCAATTTCGAGGACCCCGAAGTCGCACGCGACAAGATCTTGTTCGACAATCTGACCCCGCTCTATCCTGAGGAGCGGATCAATCTGGAGCACGATCCGGGCGAGTACTGCACCCGCGTCATGGACCTGATCACGCCGATCGGCAAGGGCCAGCGCGGGCTGATCGTTGCGGCTCCCAGGACCGGCAAGACCATGATGCTGCAGGCGATCGCCCGGGGGATCCTCAAGAACCACCCCGAGATCATCCTGATCGTCCTGCTGATCGACGAGCGGCCCGAAGAGGTCACCGACTGGCAGCGCCAGGTCAAGGCCGAGGTCATCAGCTCCACCTTCGACGAGCCGGCCCAGCGCCATGCCCAGGTGGCCGAAATGGTCATCGAGAAGGCGAAGCGGCTGACCGAGCACAAGCGCGATGTAGTGATCCTGCTCGACAGCATCACGCGGCTGGCCCGGGCCTACAACACGATTGCCCCGCCCAGCGGCAAGGTCCTCTCCGGCGGTTTGGACTCCAACGCGCTCCAGCGCCCCAAGCGGTTCTTCGGCGCGGCGCGGAATATCGAGGACGGCGGCAGCCTGACGATCATGGCTACGGCCATTGTGGACACCGGCAGCCGCATGGACGACGTGATCTTCGAGGAGTTCAAGGGGACCGGGAACATGGAAGTCCATCTGGATCGGCGCCTGGCCGACAAGCGGATCTTCCCGGCGATCGAGATAGCGGCCTCGGGCACCCGCAAGGAAGAGCTGCTGGTGGACCGCGAGCGGCTGAACAAGATGTGGATTCTCCGCAAGGTCCTCAGCCCGCTGGGGAGCGTGGAGGCCATGGAATTTTTGATGGACAAGATCGGGAGCACCAAGACGAACAAGGAGTTCCTGGACTCCATGAATCGTTGAGGGAGGAAGCGAGGATCATGAAAGCCGGGATTCATCCGGAGTACCGGGAGGCGACGGTCAGTTGCGCGTGCGGGTTCAAGTTCAAGACCCGCTCGACGGTGGGCGACATCAAGTTGGACATCTGTTCCAACTGCCACCCCTTCTTTACGGGCACGCAGAAGATCGTGGACTCCGAAGGACGTGTGGAGCGCTTCAAGAAGAAGTACGTGCGCAAGAAGACCGCCTGATCGCATCTGCGGTTCTAGAAGGACTCCCGGCAACGCCTGCCTCCTGTGGGGCAGGTGTTGTTGTTTTTTGAGGGGGACGCGAAGGTCATGACCGCCATCAAAGAGTCACTCCTACTGACCAAGTTGGAGGCCGCCGCGCAGCGGGTGGAGGAGATTGACTGCCAGCTGTCGGGCGCCGCGGTCCTGTCGCAGCCGGCCCAGATCCAGAAGCTCAACAAGGAGCGTTCGGAGCTGGTCGCCCAGGCGGAGCTCTACCAGGAGTTCTGCGCCCTGCTCAAGCACGTCGTCGAGGCCGAGGAGATGCTGCGCGATCCGCGCGGCGAGCCCGGCGTCAAGGACCTGGCCCGGGAAGAGCTCAAGGAACTGGACGCCAAGCGGGTCGAGCTGGAAGCCCGCGCCCGTGAGCTGTTGACCCCTAAGGACCCCCGGGATGAGAAAAACACCTTTCTCGAGATCCGAGCCGGCACCGGCGGGGATGAGGCCGCGCTCTTCGCCGCCGCACTCGTTCGCATGTACACACGCTACGCCGAGCGGCGTCGCTTCCGGATCGAGATCGTGGACTCCAACCTCACCGAGATCGGCGGCGTGAAGGAAGCCGTCCTCCTGATCGAGGGGAAAGGGGCCTACAGCCGGCTCAAGCACGAGAGCGGCGTGCACCGGGTCCAGCGGGTGCCGGCGACGGAAGCCAGCGGGAGGATCCATACTTCCACGGTCACGGTGGCGGTCATGCCGGAAGCGGAGGAGGTGGAGGTCCAGATCGATGCCAAGGACATGAAGATCGACACGTTCTGCTCCTCCGGGGCGGGCGGGCAGAGCGTCAACACGACCTATTCGGCCGTCCGGATCACGCACATCCCCACCGGGATCGTCGTGACGTGCCAGGACGAGCGCTCGCAGCTCAAGAACCGGAACAAGGCGATGCGCAACCTCCGGGCTCGGATCATGGAACTGGAGCGGGAAAAGCAGGAGAACGAGATCGCCCAGCAGCGGCGGTCCCAGGTGGGCACCGGCGACCGGAGCGAGAAGATTCGCACCTACAACTTCCCGCAGAACCGGGTGACCGACCATCGCATCGGCCTGACCCTGCACCGGTTGGATCAGGTCCTGGACGGCGATCTGGACGAAATCGTGGACGCGCTGATCGCCGCGAACCAGACCCTGGAGTCGGTGGGGAAATGAAAGTAAGCACCTTGCGCCGGCAGGCGTGGGACGTTTTGCAGGCGGCTGAGATCGCCGACCCGGTCCGGGAAGCCGACTGGCTGCTCGCGTCAGTCTTGGAGTTCCCTCTCCATACGCTGATCGTCGAGGGAGATAGGGCGGTCTCCCCCGTGCAGGCCGAGCGGGCCTGGACCCTCATCAGGCGTCGCGCGGAACGCCAGCCGCTGCAGTACCTGCTCGGCACGCAGGAGTTCCGCGGCCTGGACATGGCAGTGACGCCGGACGTCTTGATCCCACGACCGGAGACCGAGCTTCTCGTCGAGGCAACCCTCCAGGCTGTTCTGGACATCAGGGGGCCGCGCGTGCTCGATGTGGGAACCGGGTCAGGGTGCATCGCCGTCTCGCTGGCGCGAGGGCGCTCCGACGCGACAGTGGTGGCGGTGGACATTTCGGCGCCGGCGCTGGCAGTAGCGTGGGCCAACGCGCTTTGTCACGGAGTGGGCGATCGCATCAGGTTTGTCCAGGGCGATCTGTTGACGGCGTTTTCGGTCTCGCCAGACGGGGTCTTCGACGTCATCGTCTCCAATCCGCCGTATGTCCCCGCTGGTGAGCTTGACGCGCTGCAGCCGGAAGTCGCGTGGTATGAGCCGCGCCTGGCGCTGGCGGCTGGAACGGACGGGCTGGACTATCACCGCCGGCTCCTGCGCGGCGCACCGGAGCTGCTGAAGGGGGGCGGGCATCTGATCCTGGAACTTGGGCGCGGCCAGGCTGATCAGGTGCGGCGCTTGTCGCAACAGACTGGCGCGTTCATCTCTCTTGAGTGCCGGAAGGATGCGGCCGGCATCGAACGAGTGCTTGTCGCACGGGTGGGTGCGGGAGGGGCGCTTCGGGTACCCGTTGCTCCCCAAAATGCAACGGGTGATGGGCCCCCTTCCGCTATAGTGGGTGCGGGAGGGGCGAGGGGGACGTGATGGACTGCATGGTTCTTCAGGGAGCCCGGCGTCTCACAGGCGAGGTCAGCATCAGCGGGGCCAAGAACGCCGCGCTCCCTATCCTGGCCTCCATCCTCCTGGGCAAGGGAACCTGCACCCTGATCAACGTGCCGGCCGTGCGGGACGTCCTGACCATGTCGAAGGTCCTCACCCACTTAGGCGCGAGCGTCGAGGCCCGCGGGGATCGCTATACGATCACGCTGACTGGGGTGGCCTCGTGCCAGGCCCCGTACGAACTGGTCAAGACGATGCGCGCGTCCGTCCTGGTGCTCGGCCCGCTGCTGGCTCGGTGGGGCGAAGCGATTGTGGCACTGCCAGGAGGCTGCGCCATCGGCGCCAGGCCCATCAACCTCCACCTCGCCGCGCTGGAGAAGATGGGTGCCGAGATCCGCATCGAGCACGGCAACGTGCATGCCTGCGTCCGCGGGCGGCTCAAGGGTGCACGGATCAACTTTGACATCCCAACCGTCACCGGAACCGAGAATGTTATGATGGCGGCCTCCCTGGCGGAGGGGACCACGGTCCTGGAGAACGCCGCCAGCGAGCCGGAGGTCTCTGACCTGGCTAGTTTCCTGATCAAGCGGGGCGCGCGGATCTCAGGGGCCGGCACGGATGTCATCACGATCGACGGTGTGCCGGAACTGCGCGGCGCCGACCATGAGATTGTGCCAGACCGTGTTGAGACAGGCACGTATCTCATCGCAGGGGCCATCACGGGTGGCGAGGTGCGTGTGGTCCGGTGCCGGCCCGACCACTGCGATGCCCTGCTCGCCAAGCTCCAGGAGGCCGGGGTGGCGCTCAAAGTCGAAAAGGAGGCGATCCAGGTGCGAGCCGGCGGACCGCTCAGGGCGGTGGATGTGAAGACCCTGCCCTATCCGGGCTTTCCGACCGACATGCAGGCGCAGATGATGGCGCTGATGGCGCTTGCCCGCGGCAGCAGCGTGATCACCGAGACCGTCTTTGAGAGCCGGTTCCTCCACGTGCTGGAGCTTCAGCGCATGGGGGCGGACATCCGGATCGAAGGGAACCATTCCGTCGTCACCGGGGTCGAGCATCTGAGCGGGGCGCCGGTCATGGCGTCCGATCTAAGGGCCAGCGCCTGTCTCATCCTGGCCGGCCTGGCGGCCGAAGGCGAGACTCGCGTGTCCCGCGTCTATCACCTGGATCGCGGCTACGAGCGTCTGGACGCCAAGCTCGCTGGTCTGGGAGCGCAGGTCCGTCGTGAAGCGGAGCGGGTATGAAGGACACCCTCACCATCGCTCTCTCCAAGGGCAAGCTGCTGGAGCCCGCGATCGACCTCTTCAAACGCGTGGGCTTGGCGCCCAAGGATATTTCGCCCGAAAGCCGCCGGCTGATCTTCGAGCATCCGGCCAGCGGGACTACGCTCATGATCGTCAGGCCCAGCGACGTCCCCACCTACGTGGAATACGGAGTCGTGGATGCGGGGGTCGTCGGCGCGGATATCTTGATGGAACAGGCGACGGACGTCTTCGAGCCGCTCGATCTGGGGTTCGGATCCTGCCGCCTGGCCGTGGCCGCGCTGCAACCTGAACGCGGCTCGGCCAAGACCTCGCCGCTACGGAAGCCGCAGGCGCGCGCCGGCGATGTTCCTAGCGGCAGGCATGCGACGCGTCTGCGGGTGGCGACGAAGTACCCGAACATGACGGAGCGGTACTTCACGCAGAAGGGCATTCCCATCGAGATCATCAAGCTGTACGGATCTGTGGAACTCGCCCCGCTGGTCGGCTTGGCGGATCTCATCGTGGATTTGGTCTCGACCGGGAAAACCCTGAGCGCGCACAACCTGGTTGTGACAGATGTCATTACGGAATGCACGGCCCGTCTCATCGTGAACCGAGCCAGCCTCAAGTTGAAGTACCGCCGGATGAACGACTTGATCGAGGCGCTGCGGGCCGGGCTTCAGGGAGGGCGCTCATGAGGGTCATTGCGACGACTGATCGGACGTACAAGGCGGCCATCAAAAAGATCGTCTCGCGATCCAACCTCGGCGGCGGCAGGATCGAGGCCGCGGTGAAGACGATCCTCAAGGCCGTAGAGCGGGGTGGGGACGCCGCGGTGAGCCGCTATACCCGCCGGTTCGACAAGTTCTCGTTGAAGCCGGGCCAGTTCCGGGTGAGCCCCGACCAGATCAAGGAGGCCTACTACAAGATCCGCAAGGAGGAAGGCGACGCGTTGCGGTACGCAGCCCACCGGATCATGGTCTTCCACGAGCGGGAAAAGCCGCGCACGCAGACCTGGATGTGGCAGGACGGCACCATCACGCTCGGCCAGACGATCCTGCCGCTGGACGTGATCGGGCTCTACGTGCCTGGTGGCAAGGCCGTCTATCCGTCGTCGGTGCTGATGAGCGCGATCCCGGCCAAGGTGGCCGGGGTCAAACGGATCATCATGTGTGTGCCGGCGCCCAAAGGCGAGCTGAGCCCCTATCTCTTGGTGGCGGCGGACATCGCCGGCGTGGACGAGGTGTACCGCATCGGGGGCGTGCAGGCGATCGCGGCCATGGCGTACGGCACGAAGACGATACCCCGCGTGGACAAGATCTTCGGGCCGGGCAACCTCTTCGTGGCGACCGCCAAGCGGCTGGTATACGGGACCGTGGACATCGACATGATCGCCGGGCCGAGCGAACTGCTGGTCATAGCGGACGGCGGGGCCAATCCGGCCCACGTCACTGCGGACCTGCTCTGCGAGGCGGAGCACGACGAGAGCGCGGCGGTGTGGCTCGTGACCATGTCGGCGCCGCTGGCGAAAGAAGTCGTCAGGATGGTCAAGGAGCAGGTCAAGGCGCTCGCACGGCGCAAAATCGCCGCCCGCGCAATCGAGCGCAATTCGATGGCTTTCATCGTGCCCACGATGGAGGACGCGCTCGCGCTCGCGAACGAGATCGCCCCGGAGCACCTGTCGCTCTCCGTGGACAATCCCTTCGAGTACATCGAGAAGGTCCGCCATGCCGGCGCGCTGTTCATCGGGCGGTACACGGCCCCGGCCGTGGCCGATTACGTGGCCGGCCCCAACCACATCCTTCCGACCGGCGGCGCGGCCCGCTTCCACTCTGCCCTGTCCCTGGAGTCGTACGTGAGGAAGTCCAACATTGTGTCGTACGCCAAGGAAGACCTGGCCAAGGCCAAGGACCACATCGTCCGCTTAGCGCACATGGAGGGGCTCGGCGCGCACGCGCAGTCCGTGGAAGCCCGCATGAGATGAAGACCGCGCGGCGGGCGACGATCGAGCGGAACACCACCGAAAGCCGGATCAAGATTGGGCTGACCCTGGACGGGACTGGTAAGCGGCAGGTCAGCACGACGATCCCGTTCCTGGATCACATGCTGGACCTGCTGGCCAAGCACGGCTTCTTCGATCTGACGGTCAAGGCCAGCGGCGATACGCACATCGACGATCACCACACGGTGGAGGACATCGGCATCGTCCTGGGCGAGGCCCTGAAGAAGGCGCTCGGCAAGAAGGAGGGGATCCGGCGGTTCGGGACCGCCTGGGTGCCGCTGGACGAGACGTTGGCGCAGGTCACGGTGGACCTCAGCGGCCGGCCCTATCTTGTCTATAACGTCAAATTGCCGCACCGGCGGATCAAAGGCTTCGACCTCTACCTGTTCGAGGACTTCTTTCAGGCCTTGACAACGCACGCGGCCATGAACCTGCACGTGAACGTGCCGTACGGGCGGAACCCGCACCACGTCATGGAGTCCATTTTCAAGGCGCTGGCCAAGGCCCTGGACCAGGCGGTGGCGATCGATGCCAGGGTCAAGGGCGTGCTCTCCACCAAAGGGAGCCTGTGAGCATGATTGCGATCGTTGATTACGAAATGGGCAACCTGAAGTCGGTCCACAAGGCCTTCGAGTCCGTCGGGCACCGCGCCACGGTCACGCGCGACCCGCAGGCGATCGCCGACGCGAGCCACGTGGTGTTGCCCGGCGTGGGCGCCTTCGGCGATTGCATGCGCAATCTGGAGCGGCACGGACTCGTGGAACCGGTCCTGGGGGCGATTCGCGCCGGCAAGCCGTTTCTCGGCATCTGCCTGGGATTTCAACTCCTGTTCAGCGAAAGCGAAGAGTTCGGGACGCACCGGGGGCTCGGCGTGATTCCCGGGCGGGTCGTCCGGTTTGCGTCAGGGGGCTCCCCGACGCCGATGAAGGTGCCGCACATGGGGTGGAACTCGATCGCGATCGGGAAGCGCTCGCCCGTGCTCGACGGCGTGCCCGATGGCGCGTTCATGTATTTCGTCCACTCGTATTACGTCGTGCCCGATGATCAGTCCGTCGCGTGCACGATGACCGACTATGGGCGGCCCTTCGTTTCCAGCGTCGCGCGCGACAACATCTTCGCCTGCCAGTTCCATCCGGAGAAGAGCCAAAGCGAAGGGCTGCGGATCATCCGGAACTTCGGAGCCCTCTCGTGAGGCCGTCGAGACTGCCCCTGGCCTTCATCGCGGCAGGCGTGATGTTCGGATGCGGCGGCACGACCAACGAAGCGATCACCTCACCGAAGCTCGAGCAGTACCGCGTCGTTCGGATCGCGGTGCTCCCGTTCACTGTCACCCCGAAGACGCCGGGGCAGGGACGCGGATACGCGGAGCCGGCACCGCCTCCCATCGCTGCCGAAAAGCTGGCCGAGTTGTTCTATCGGAAGCTGAACGCTCGCGAGGGCATTGCGGTCAGCCCGCCCCGCTCTGTTCGGGAGGCCATGCCCGCCCTCCGGGCGTCGGTAGTCAGCCGCGCACAGCTTCGTGAGCTCGGCAAACGGCTGGAGGTGGAAGCCGTTCTGGAAGGCAATGTGGAGGTCTACAAGGAACGAAAGGGCAGCGCGCTCGGCCTGGAGCGGCCTGAAGACGCTGCCGAAGTCGGATTCACCGTCCGGCTCGTCAGCGTGAAGGACGGCGAAGTCCTCTGGACGGGCGACTACTACGAACGCCAGCGGCCGATGATCGAGGACATCACAGGTTTCCTCGAGCGGGGGGCACGCTACCTCACGGTGGAACAGCTGGCGGATTCCGCCGTCGACCACGTGCTGCGTGGCTTTCCCCTGGGCAAGCCGATGCAGACCAAAGCGGGCGTCGCGGAGAGTGCACCGTGATCGTGATTCCGGCCATCGATCTGAAGGACGGACGCTGCGTCCGCTTGCGCCAAGGGAGGATGCAGGAGGAGACGGTCTATTCGCCGGAGCCGGCGGATGTGGCCCGCCGCTGGGAGGACGAAGGCGCTCAGCTCCTGCATGTTGTGGACCTGAACGGGGCCGTCGAGGGGACCCCGCGGAACCGCAAGGCGATTGAGACAATCATCAAAGCCGTGTCCATCCCGGTCCAGGTCGGCGGGGGCATCCGCACGGTGGAGACGGTCACGGGGTATCTCTCCTCTGGGGTGGAGCGGGTCGTTCTAGGGACGGCCGTCGTCCGCGATCGGGCCGTGCTCGAAGAGGCCTGCGGCCGCTTCCCAGGCCGCGTGCTCGTCGGCGTCGACACCCAGGGTGGCAAGGTTGCGGTGAAGGGATGGACCGAGGTCGCCGATCAGGACGTCGACGACTTTGTCGGCCGCTTGACGGGGCTGGCCGTCTACGCCGTGGTCTATACCGATATCGCGCGGGACGGGATGCTGGAGGGCCCCAATCTTGAGGGCCTGCGGCGCATGGCGGGAGCCTGTCCGGTGCCGCTGATCGCCTCCGGCGGCATCATGCGGACCGAGGACCTCCGGCAACTGCGCGCGCTGGGGCCGAAGGTGATCGGCGCGATCGTCGGGAAGGCCCTCTACGAAGGTGTGCTCGATCTGCGGTCGGCGATGGCCGCCGTGAACTGAGAGAGGTGTGGCGTGCTGGCCAAGCGCATCATTCCCTGCCTGGACGTCAAGGAAGGGCGTGTCGTCAAGGGGGTGGGGTTCGTCAACCTCAGGGATGCCGGCGATCCGGTCGAAGCGGCGCGTGTCTACGATGCTGAGGGGGCCGACGAGCTGTGCTACCTGGACATCCTCGCCTCGCACGAGGAGCGCAAGATCTTCCTCGATGTGGTGTGCCGTACGGCCGAACAGGTCTTCATGCCGCTGACGGTGGGCGGCGGCATCCGGACGCTCGATGATATCCGCGACCTGCTGCGGGCCGGCGCCGACAAGGTGAGCATCAACACGGCGGCCGTCTCGAACCCGGAGTTCGTCCGGCAGGCGGCGGAGCGCTTCGGCACGCAGTGCATCGTCGTGGCTATTGACGCGAAGCGGGTGGGGAGTGACGCAAAGCAGCCCGGCAGCGGCTGGGAGGTGTACACGCACGGCGGACGGCGGCCGACAGGGCAGGACGCCGTCGCGTGGGCCAGGCGGATGGCTTCGTTCGGCGCGGGAGAGATTCTGCTCACCAGCATGGATCAGGACGGGACGAAGGCAGGGTACGACCTGGCGCTGACCGCCGCCGTGTCGGAGGCCGTCGAGATTCCAGTGATCGCGTCCGGCGGCGCGGGCACGCTGGAGCACCTCTATGAGGGTTTTGCTGTGGGCCAGGCGGACGCCGTGCTGGCAGCCTCGATCTTCCATTATCGGCAATACACGATCCGCGAGGCCAAGGACTATCTGAGGGCTCGCGGCATTCCTGTGAGGGTGGTCCGCCCGTGAGGAGAATCTGATGGATGACGCCGCCATCTCGGCGCTGAAGTTCGACGAGAAGGGCTTGATCCCCGCCGTCCTGCAGGACTGGCGCGACGGGACGGTGCTGATGGTGGCTTACATGAACCGCGAGGCCCTGGAGAAGACGCTGGAGACCGGGATCGCGCATTTCTGGAGCCGCTCGCGTCAAGTCCTGTGGGAGAAGGGCGCGACGTCAAGCCACCGCCAGCGGGTCCGGGAGATCTTCGTGGACTGCGATCAGGACACCCTGCTGATCACGGTCACGCCGGACGGGCCGGCCTGCCACACCGGCGAGCGGGCGTGCTTCTTCAGCCGCCTCTCGGATCTGGTGGTCTCGTGCGAGGGCGGCGCCAAGACCACCGAGTCGCATGGGGGCGTGCTGGACCGGCTCTACGAGACCATCCTGGAGCGCAAGCGCGCTCCGACCCCGGAGTCCTACGTGGCCTCGCTGCTCAAGGCCGGCCAGGACAAAGTCTTGAAGAAGGTGACCGAGGAGGCTGGGGAAGTGATCCTCGCTTCCAAAGGGCAGAAGCGCGAGGAGATCGTGCACGAGGCGGCGGACCTCCTGTTTCATCTGCTGGTCGCGCTCGGCTATCACGAGATTCCACCGGCCGAGATCTACCAGGAGCTGGCCCGGCGGTTCGGCAAAGGCGGACTCGAAGAAAAACAGTCTCGGGGGAAGTGACTCGTGGCGGATTGTCTCTTTTGCAAGATCAGCTCCGGGCAGGTTCCGTCCAAGGTCGTCCTGCAGGACGACGAGATGTTCGCGTTCGAGGACATCAACCCGCAAGCGCCGGTCCACGTGCTAGTGGTTCCCAAGCGGCATGTCGGCGGCTTGAACGACGCGGGCGATCGGGCCCTCCTGGGGCGTCTCCTGGAGACGGCGGCGCGTGTGGCCAAGAAAAAGGGGATTGCCGAATCAGGCTATCGGGTGGTGGCGAACTCCGGCAGGGAGGGTGGCCAGACGGTCTTCCACCTGCATGTGCATGTGTTGGGAGGTCGCCAGATGACGTGGCCTCCTGGTTGATCACGAGATTCTTTGACAAGTTGTCGATTCTTCTGTTAGTTTAAAAGGTTCGGATAGAGGCTCGCTTGGATCGGGGGGCAGGGTGGATCGAGGGTTGATCCCGGAAGAGATCATCAATCGGATTCGAGACCGGGCCGATATCGTCGAAGTCGTCAGTGCCCACCTCTCGCTCAGTAAGGCAGGACAGAACTTTAAAGGCCTCTGCCCCTTCCACTCGGAGAAGACTCCTTCCTTCATCGTCAGTCCTTCGCGCCAGATGTTCCACTGTTTCGGCTGCGGCGAGGGGGGCAACGTCTTTACGTTCTTGATGAAGGTTGAGGGGGCAAGCTTCCCGACGGTGGTGCGGAACCTCGGCGAGAAGTATGGCATCCGCGTCGAGGAGAAGCCGGCCTCGCCGGCGGCCAAGCAGCGGGCGGAACAAGTGGAACGACTCGTCGAGCTGAACAAGGCGGCGGCCGAGTTTTTCCACAAAACCTTGCTGAAAGATCCGCCCGCCGAGCCGGCGCGCGTCTATCTGAAGCAGCGGGGGATCACGGCGGAGACGATCGAGCAGTTCGGCATCGGCTATGCGCCCCAGGCGTGGGACGGAGTGCTGAAGGCGCTGACCAAGGGTGGCAAGCAGGCCAAGGTTGGATGGACGGTCGAGGATCTTGCCGCGGCCGGCCTGATCGTCGCGCGGGATCAAGGCGGCAAAAAGCCCGGCGATGCCTCTGGCTACTACGACCGCTTCCGCGGGCGGGTCATCCTGCCGATCCGCGACCTCCAGAAGCGCGTCATCGGCTTCGGTGGGCGTGTGATTGATGAAGGGGTGCCCAAGTACCTGAACTCGCCGGAAACTCCGCTCTTCCGGAAAGGCCGCACGCTGTACGGGCTTGAGATCGCACGCGAGGGCATCACGCGAGAGGAGCAGGTCGTGATCGTCGAAGGGTACTTCGACGCGATCGCGCTGCATCAGGCTGGTGTGACCAACGTGGTCGCCACCCTGGGCACGGCCCTCACGTCCGAGCATGTCGATCTTGTCCGGCGCTTCACCCGGCGGGTCGTGTTGCTGTTCGATCCAGACGCGGCCGGCGTGCGCGCGGCGCTGCGGACGCTGGATCTGTTTCTCGGATCGGCCCTCGCCGTCCAGGTGGGGAGCCTTCCGCAGGGCGAAGACCCGGACACGTTCGTCCGCTCGCGCGGCCCGGAGGCCTTCACCACGCTGATCCGGCAGTCACCCCCGCTGCTGGACTTCACCATTGCGGGTAGCCTGGCGACCGGCCTTCAGGGCAGCGTGGAGGACCGCGTGCGGTGCGTGGAGGAGGTCCTGGCATTGCTGCAGAAGCTGAGCAATCCGGTCGAGAAGGCCGCGGCCCTCCACCACGTCGCCGACCAACTGGGGCTGGATGAGAAGGTCTTAGTGGAACGCTACCGGCAACTCACAAGCCATGCCTCAGTTGTTGACCACGCGTCTGGTGACGCCTCTGTGGGTCCGGTCGAGAGCGCGCCGCTTCCCAAGGATGAGGAGGTGCTCGTGCGGCTGCTCCTCCACGACAAGCTGACGCCGCCGATGCTGGCGCAACTGGCGGCAGACGACTTTACGGATCCCCGGGCTCGGCGGCTGATCGGGCTGATCCTGGAGCGGCGGAACGAGCGCGGCGAGCCGGCGGTGAACGAGGCCATCATCAGCCTCCAGGACGATCCCCAGTGCGGGGGCGTCGTGCGCGCGCTGTCGCTCAGCGAGCTGCCTTACGACGACGCCGGCACGGCGTTTCGCGACAGCCTGAAGGCCTTGAGGCTCAGACGCATCGTGGACGAGATCCAGGAAGTCAAGGCGGCCCAGATGGCTGCCGAGCGGGCCGGGCAGGCGGAGGCCGCGCGCTCGCTCATGCTCCGCCAGAACACGTTGCAGCAGGAGCGACAGCGCCTCCTGAGCGCCGGACTATTACCGCTGAGCGAGGTAGGGAGTGTCAACGCGTAAGGAAGACAAGACGGACGAAGTCAAGCGCCTGATCTCCATGGGCAAGGAGAAGGGCTTCCTCACGTACCGCGACCTCAACACGACCCTGCCCGCCGACATGGTCTCGTCTGAGCGGCTGAGCAGCCTGATGACCATGTTTGGCGAGATGGACATCGAGATCATCGATTCCCCCGAAGGGGAGCGGTACCAGCAGATGATGTCCGATGGCGAGAGCACGACGGAGGAAGCCGAAGAGGTCGGGGAGGCCGAGGAAGAGGAGAAGAAAATCGACCTGACGCCGGGCGACCTAGCCCGCACCGACGATCCGGTCCGGCTGTACCTCAAGGAGATGGGCAGCGTCTCGCTGCTCAGCCGCGAGGGGGAGATTGAGATCGCGAAGCGCATCGAGGAGGGCAAGCAGGACATCTCGACGGTGGCCCTCGGGATGCCGATGACGATCAAGGCCGTCTTCGCCCTCATCGATCAGGTCAAGGCCAACAAGGTTCCGATCCGGGAAGTGGTCTCGGCGGGCGTGGAAGAGGAGTTCGATGAAGTCGTCCAGCAAGACGACGAGGAGCTCCGCAGGCACACGCTGGAGGGCGTGCGCAAAGGCAAGGCGCTGGCCAAGGGGCTGCTTGCGCTTTACGCCCGGAACCGGAAGCCCAACCTGAGCCCGGCGAAGCGGAAAGAGATCAAGACCAAGCTCAACGATGCCCGCCGCCAGGTCGCGGAGAAGCTGGACAGCCTGAACCTCCATCCGGTCCAGCGCGAGCGCCTGATCCAGCGGGTGCGGGATCTCGCGCAGGAGATCGCGGCCTGCGAGCGCGAGCTCGCGTACTGCCGGCGCCGGCTCGGCGTGGCGGGCGAGGAAGGCACCGCCCTGCTCCTCAAGCTGAGCCGCGGGCGGCAGGGGCTCATCGCGGTCCGCCGCAAGACCAGCGTTCCCATGGATGTCCTTCACGAGATCGAGAAGGCCGCCCAGAACGCGCGGCGCCGCATCCGGGGCATCGAGGCCGAGTCCCTGGTTCCCGCCGAGGAGCTCCGCGAGAGCGTCAAGCTGTTGGACCAGGCTGAGGAGAAGGTCAAGCGCGGCAAGGCCGAGCTGGTCGAGGCCAACCTGCGCCTCGTGGTCAGCATCGCCAAGAAGTACACCAACCGCGGCCTCCAGTTCCTGGACCTGATCCAGGAGGGGAACATCGGACTCATGAAGGCCGTGGACAAGTTCGAGTACAAGCGGGGCTACAAGTTCAGCACCTACGCGACCTGGTGGATCCGCCAGGCCATCACCCGCGCCATCGCCGACCAGGCCCGGACCATCCGGATCCCGGTGCACATGATCGAGACCATCAACAAGCTGATCCGCACCTCACGGCACCTGGTCCAGAAGCTGGGACGCGAGCCCTCGCCTGAAGAGATCGCCGAGAAAATGGACCTCCCGCTGGACAAGGTCCGCAAGATCCTCAAGATCGCCAAGGAGCCGATCTCGCTGGAGACGCCCATCGGCGAGGAGGAGGACAGCCACCTGGGGGACTTCATCGAGGACAAGAAGGCCATCTCGCCACTGGACGCAGCCATCCGTTACGACCTGCAGCGCCAGATCAACAACGCGCTGAAGACCCTCACGCCGCGCGAGGAGCGCGTCCTGCGTAAGCGCTTTGGGATCGGCGAGAACACCGACCACACGCTGGAAGAGGTTGGACAGGACTTCGCCGTCACGCGGGAGCGCATCCGGCAGATCGAGGCCAAGGCGCTGCGCAAGCTGCGTCACCCGAGCCGGAGCAAGAAGCTGCGGAGCTTCGTGGAGAGCCTGTGAGGAAGGGGCCCATAGCTCAGATGGTCAGAGCGGCGGACTCATAATCCGTTGGTCCCAGGTTCGAGGCCTGGTGGGCCCACCACACCATGCCGCTCGAGGGGAGAGAGTGACGATGCGCCGTCCAGTTCGTCCATGAAAGAGCACCTCGACCGACTGATCGCCCTCCAGGAGGCCGACCTTCGACTGGAAGAAATAGCCGAGCGCAAGCGCCGCATCCCCGAGCTGGTCGAGGCTGCCCGCCAACCTCTCCTGACCGCACAGGCGACGCGGGACTCCCTCAAGCAAGAAGTCGACAAACTGAGCAAGGACCGCAAATCCTGCGAGCAGGACCTCGCCGAGCAGGAGCAGGCCATCAGCAAGCTGCAGGACCGGACCACCAAGGGCGAGATCAAGACCAACCGGGAGTACCAGGCGCATCTGGTCGAGATCGAGCTCGCCAAGAAGAAGAAGGGCGAGATCGAGGAGCAGCTCCTGATCCTGATGGACCAGGTGGACACGAAGAAGAAGGATTTGGCGCAGGCCGAGGCGGCGGCGAAGGAGGCGGACAAGCGCCTCACAGCCGAGAAGGCCTCCCTGGAGGGGTCAGTGGGCGCGCTGGAGGAAGAGTTGGCCGCGCTCCGGCAGAAGCGCGAGACGATGGTCGTCGCGATTGAGCCTTCGCTCCTACGCACCTATGAAAAGCTCCGGCGCAGCAAGAAAGGCCATGCCCTGGCTGGTGTCAGCAAGGATGGAAGCTGCATGGCCTGCCGCCTGCACGTCCAGCCGCAGGTGGTGGCCGAGGTCAAGCGCGCGGCTACGATCCATACCTGCGAGCATTGCCAGCGCATCCTCTACTGGCCCTGGGAGCCGGTGCAGGTCGTTCCCAAGCAGGAGCGGAAGACTGACGAAGTCGAGGTGGAAGAGACTGCCGAGACGACCGACTAATTCGCACTGTCACCCTGAGCCCTTCGCTTGTCATCCTGAGCGGAGCGAAGGATCTCTCTTGCAAGCTCAGGGTAAACTCCGCGAAGGGTCTAGATTCTTCGCGTCGCTCACAATGACATCTGTTCTGTTACGGTTCCCCTAAGACAGCTTTCGTGGTTTTGAAGTGGAGCTTCGCCACTCTTGCCAGGCCTTCCTGCCCGTGCTTGCGCACCACCGACTTCGCCGCCAGCTCGACCGCCTGTGAGGCGCCCTTCGGCAGCGGGATGCCGACCTCCGAGGACAAGCGTCCCAGGCGGTGCACGAACTCGTCGCGCGCGACGATGGAGGAGGCGGCGACGGCGATGTCTTCTTCGCCCTTGTGTCGCTGCACGAGACGGATCTTCCGTCCCTTTTCTTGCAGCGCGCTCAGGATCAGCCGTTCGTCGCCGAACTGGTCGGCAATGGCAAGCTCGCAATTGGGCACCTGCTCGAGGAGATTCTCCAGCACCTTGGCGTGGCCCCAGGCCAGGAGGCGGTTGAGGTTGCGTATCTTCTTGTACAGCTCGTTGTAGCGCTCCGGCCCGATGGCGACGATGCTGTGCCTGCACAGGACGCGGATGTCCACCGCCAGCTTTTTGATCATCCCGTCGGAGATCTTCTTGCTGTCGCGGACGTTGAGGGCCTCCAGATCCGCAGCCGCGCGGGGCGTGACGTGGACGGCGGCGATCACCAGCGGACCGAAGTAGTCGCCCTTCCCCGATTCGTCCATGCCGATCCATCCCGTTGTGGTCGTCATAGCGGCGAAACATACCAGAGAATCGATTGAGAAGAAACTTCTTCTTCTGAGTTTTGCGGGTGGTGGCGAGTGGGCCCCGGGCGAAGCGGAAGAGCCTACAGCCGAGTCTGCGGGGCTGCGACGGCGAAAGGGTCTGAGCACGTCCGGGTAACTCGCCGACAGGACCCGCTCTTGATTTGGAATCTGCTATAATGCCGTTCGCGTGTGGGAGTCGGGCAGGTGGTCGCCGGTCTCGTAAGAGATCGGAGGAAAGTCCGGACTCCCAGGGCAGGGTGCTGGGTAACGCCCAGGCGGAGCGATCCGACACCGGCGCAACAGAAAGCACACCGCCGATGGCCGGCGTTCTCACGAATGTCGGATCAGGCAAGGGTGAAAAGGCGGGGTAAGAGCCCACCGCGGCCGTGGCGACACGGCTGGCCGGCAAGCGTCACCCGGAGCAAGGCCAAATAGGAGGGCGTGAGGAGCGGGACACCGGTGCTGCT
>Ga0209377_1000831_pt1 | contig 20958 bp, 15 predicted proteins | sample GraSoiAngelo_141_FD_185898 | JGI IMG/M metagenome (GOLD analysis project Ga0209377, IMG submission 185898) | Grasslands soil microbial communities from the Angelo Coastal Reserve, California, USA - 14_0929_12_40cm (SPAdes) (version 2) | ecosystem: Environmental > Terrestrial > Soil > Grasslands ...
TTGCAGGCCCGCCACTTCGTGGCAGTGCAGCGTGGAGGTCGGGATGGGCCGGGGAGCGGACATCAGCGGTGCCTGCCGATGATGGCGGCGACGCGCGCGCGCAGCATATGGCGATCGGCGGACGACAGTCCGATGGCGAATGCGATGGCACCGGCGAGCGCGAAGGTGAGCGACACGCCCGCGATCATCGGCAGCCATCCGGACACCACAAGTGCCGAGCCGGCGCCGGTCGCTGCGGCGAACAACGCGGCCAGCACGATGATCGGCCAGAATGGGCTGGCTGTAGCGGTCTCTTCCCCGTCGAGACACGCGCGCGCGACGCGCGGGTAGCCGATGCTTTGCACTGCGCGCCCGGCGAGGATGCTGACACACAGGCCAGGCAGTCCGAGGAGCGGGGTCAACGTGATCATGCCGGCCAAGGTGAGGACCGCAGCGGCGGCGCCGATCTGGACGCGGCTCCTGGGGCGCAACGCGGCGTCGATGACGTACGAGTCGGCCCGGATGAACGCGCTCTGAATCGCGATGAGGACCAGGAGCAGATTCACGAGGGGCCCGGTCCACTGTTGGTCACCCACCCACAGCGTTAGGAATGAGCGATTCCACACGAGAATCGTCGTCCCGGCCGCTGCCGCGAACAGCCACGTCAGCACGAGAACCTCGTGACGTACCAGCGCCGCCCATTCGAACTGCTTGCGACCGATCAGGCTGCCCAGTCCGGGCATCGCGGAGGTTACGGCGGCGCTGTACAGGATCACCACGGTGCGCGCGGCGTAGCCCGTCAGCACGTACATCGTCACGACCGTCGGGGACAGCATCGCCCCGATGATCACCAGGTCGCTGGCGAGCAGCAGCTTGGCGACGAGATCGCCGATGGACAGCCACCCGCTCATGGCGAAACACGACCGGATATCCGCGCGCTCGGGTCGCGCCACACCGAGCCAGGCGACGTACGCGCGCGCGATCAGCCAGTAGGCAAGACCGGTGAGTGCCGCGAGCACCAGCTGCGCCCCCGCGACGCCCGCGAGGCCCAGCCCGGCGTACGCCGCGCCCGCAGTGAGCAGGCCGCCGACGAGGCTGAGACTGGCCTGCAGCTCCATGCGCTTGTAGCCGAGGTTCATCCCGTACAGCACCGACTCGGGGATCGCGAGTGGACCGCCGAGGAGCACCGCCGCGACCATGAGCGCGCACGCCAGCCGCACCACACTCGAGTAGGCGGGATCGACGCCGGTCAGTGCCGGGGCAAACCACGTCAAAGCCGCTCCGCCCAGGACGGCGAGCGGCAGAAACAGCAGCCACACCAGGAGCGCGCCGCCGACGCCGCGCCGTTGCGCCGCCGTGTCGTTCGAGCGCTGGCGGCTGGCAACCAGCAGTCTGAGCGCTTCGGCGGGCCGGCCACTGATCGGGGTCAGGTAGCTCGCTAGCCGGATGAGCACCTCGTAGACCCCGTACAACATCTGGCCGAGATGGCTGACGAGGATCGGCGTGACGATCAGCCCGACGACGGTTTTCGCGCCGTACTCGAGCGCGTACGCCACGGTCGTGAGAGACGCCCGCTTGGTGAGTGTCGGTGGCGCGGGGGAAGCCGCGGAAGTCGTCGTCGCGTTGGTCATGCCGCCTGCTCCTGCCCGTGCAGGCGCATGTCGATCTGCTGCCCCAGATAGGCGGCGAGCGAGAGCGCGCACGTGAACGCGGGTGAGACGGCGTTGAGGATGTGGAACGAGCGATCGTCGCCCTCGTAGCGGAAGTCCATCTCGAGGCGGCGTTCGCGCAGATCGTAGAGTTGCGCGCGGATCCCCGGCCGGCCCCAGCGCTGGAACGCGGCGGGGTGTAGGCCATCGACGAGCGCCGCGGCGCGGCGCACCAGGCCACCGCGCCCACCGGCACCGAGTTCCGCGACGGCCAGGCGACGGAAGACCGGGTCACTGGCCAGCATCATCAGCTCGCGCCCGGCAATCGTCAGACATTCGCTGACCGAGAAGCCGCGCAATCCGCCGTAGTGCTCGCGCCAGAGGGCAGGCATGGCGCTCGGCCCGATCTTTTCGCTGCCGTCGAGGCAGCGGGTCAGATGCACGCCGAGGAATGGATTCGCCAGCGTGGGCACGGGATAGATGTGCGTGCGCAGGCGGAGGGCCCCGGGCTCCCCGAGCAGGTACAGGCCGCGGAAGGGGAGGATACGGTAGCGCTCCGAGAACCCGTAATCGCGCGCGACGCGGTCCGCGTAGAGACCGGCCGCGTTGACGACATAGCCAGGCTCGAGCAGGCCGCTCGTCGTGTGTACGCTGCCGGCGCCGCGCACCCGACCGCGGTACGCGGTGCCAGTGCGAATCGTGATTCCGGCAGCGCGCGCGTCAGCGACGAGCGACGCCATGATGGCCGATGGCGACACCGTAGCGGTGCGTGGGGAAAAGAGCGCCCACTCGTGCGTCCGAGCCCGGGGCTCGATGCGCCGCGCTTCCTCGGCGGTGAGGAGCTCGAGCGTGACGCCGTTCGCTGTGCCGCGACTCTGCAGCTCCTCGAGGCCTGGCAGGTCCGCCGCGCAGGTTGCCACGACGAGCTTGCCGCACCGCAGCAGGGGCAGCTTCCGCTCGACGCAGTAGGCCGCGAGCTGGCTATTGCCGTCGCGGGTGAGCCGCGCCTTCAGCGTGTCGGCGCTGTAGTAGAAGCCGGCGTGGAGGACGCCCGAATTACGGCCGCTCGCATGCAGGCCACACGCCTGCTCCTTCTCGAGCAGGGTGACCGAGCAGTCTCCGTAGCGTTGCTTGAGGTCGAGGGCGAGCGTGAGTCCGAGGATGCCACCGCCCACCACCAGAAAATCCGTGGTTTGCACGGACGGTCAGTTGCCTCGCTGGGTCACACGATCGCCGCCTCACGGTGCGCAGGCGACGGGGCGGGGTGAGCAGGAATCCAGTCGGTGCGGCGTCGCCGAGGCTTCGTGAACGCCTGCTGCAACGCCTGCACATTGTGATAGGCCGCGCTCTGGTAGGCGCGCAGGCCCGGCTCGGCGGACACGGCGGCCGCGACTTCCTTGATGCCGGCCGCAACCGTGTACTCCGGCTCGAACCCGAGCGTGCGCCGGATCTTCTCGAAGCTGACGCGATAGTCGCGCGGATCGGGGACGTTCGCCTGGTGCGTGACGTGCACACCCCCGACGATCTCGGCCACCATGTTGCCCAGGTCGGCGATGGTGTGGTTCAGGTCGTCGCCGCCGACGTTGAAGATCTCGCCGGCCACCAGCGCCGCCGGCGCTTCGAGTGCGCGGATGAACGCGCGGGCGGCATCGCGGCAGTGCACATTGGGACGCCACTGATTGCCGCCGAAGATGGCGATCTTGCCATCGACCACGGCGCGCACCGTGAGGGTGTTTACCACCAGATCGAAGCGCATCCGCGGCGACAGACCGAACACGGTGGAGAGTCGCAGCACCACCGGCTCGACGGCGCCGGCGCGGTCGAACAGGATGCTCTCACTCAGCACCCGCGTGCGGGCGTACAGCGACACCGGGTTGAGGCGCGACTGCTCGGTGAGCAGGTCGTGATTGCTCGCTCCGTAGACGCTGCAGCTGGAGGCGAACACCACGCGCTGCACGCCGTAGAAGTTGCACGCCTCGATGAGCACCTTGGTCGCGGTGTAATTGAGGTTGATCGTCTCTTCGGGATCGAGGTTGCACGCCGGGTCACCGACGATCGCGGCGAGGGCGATGACGCCGTGCACGTCGCGCAGCGCCCTGCTGACGTCCCGGCTGTTGCACACGTCGCCCGTGATGATTTCAAGCCGCGGATCGGAGAGGCCGTGCAGCCCTGCGTGCCCATAGTCGAACCGGTCCAGGACGCGCACATGGTAGCCGCGCTCCAGCAGCATGCGCGTGAGATGCGAGCCGATGAATCCGGCGCCGCCGGTCACGAGGACGCGGCGCAGGCCGTTCGTCGCCGTGTGCCGTTTCGCCCCGGCGGGCATCAAGGCGAGCAGCTCATCGAACGTGACGCCGCCCGGCCGGTGAACGTCCCGGCCCTGGACGAAACGGGCGATGCCGCCGACGGCCCGTACGCGGATGCCGACATCTTCGAGGCGCCGCCCGAAGGTCCGGATCACCTCTCGCTGGGCGTCGGGCATGGCAACGATGACCTCGCTGACGTCCTCACGCTCGGCCAGCTCGAGTGCATTCTGCAACGTCCCCAGCACCGGGATGCCGTTCACGACGGCGTCCTGCTTGGCGGGATCGTCGTCCAGGAAGCCGACGAGCTCTACTCCGGGTACCCCGCCCGCAGTCAGCTCGCGGGCGATCGACAAGCCGTGTCGTCCGGCCCCGGCGATCAACACGCGGCGGGCAGGCGACCCGTCGGTCACACGCCGGCGGAGCGGGGCGTTCGCCAGGAGCGACCAGCGGCGCAACCCGCGCGCGCTGACGCTCAGCAACAGCATGAACGAGACGATCAGCAGGACGGTCGCGAGTGAGAGGTCCAGCGTGCCCGCCGCCCGGAGACCGAGCAGGGCCAGCAGCACGAGGCCGCACGACGCGGCGAGCGCGAACGCCTCGGACAGGCTGGTGTAGCGCCAGATGCTGCGATAGCTGCCGCTGAGCGTGTCGGTGACAACGAGCAACGCGCCCACGAGCAGTGCGAGCATCGCCGTCTCAAGCAGACCGTACCGGGCCAACCCTTCGCCGGCGGCAACCGCGGCCAGCACGGCGCCCGCGGCGCACAGGAGGTCCACCGCGACCTTTGCGAGACGCCGCATCGCCGGCTGGCGCAGGGCGTCATCGAGGGTGCGCGCTCCCGTAGCGAGGAAGCGCGCCGGCCAGGCGACGCGGCGAGCCAGATAGTCGAATTCAAATCGGAGGGATGTCATGCGTGCGAGTCCACATCAGGTCTCGTGCCTTGGGGTGTTGCGCGCGTGAGCACGACTAACTCACAACCGTGCTGTGGGTTGCTTCGCCATGAGCGTGCGCCGCGCTCGTGCGCGTGAGCACGCTTTGCCACAGAACGGCCACACTTTAGTCCCAGCTGCGTCACAGGAAAATGTCAGATGGGCATCCGGCCGGCGCGCAACGCGCGGCGGACGGTCATGAACACCTCCGCGGCGTCCATGCAGACCTGGTTGCCCCACGCGCGGCCGCGATTGCGCAGCGCGTCGATCGAGCGCGGATGTGGGTAGGGTCGCACTTCGCTCTCATAGCACGCCATCGCGCAGAGCTTTTGCTCGAGCGTCTGCGAGATGTCGACCCACGTATCCGGGACGAACGAGCGCGGGTAGCCCCACTCCGTGCTGCTCGCCGTGTCGAACACGTATACGGCCTCGATAAACGATTCGAGCGGCCGGGTGGCGACGAGCGCCGCGCGGAACAACAGCTCGTGGTCGCGGTTGGCATCGCTTCCGAATTGGCAGTAGACGACGGACGGCCGTACGTCCCGCACGACGCGCTCCAGCGGAGCGATCAGGTCGAGCAGCGAGAGCGTATCGAGCCGCTGATCGGGGAAGCCCAGCTGCCGGGATTCGACCAGGCCGAGGACCTCGGCGGCACGCTGCGTATGCTGGGTCTGTCCCACGCCGTCGGGCCCGTACCGCAAGGATTCCCCTTCACAGGCAATGACGGCCGTGACCGCGTCGCCGGCGCGGGCATGCAGCGCGAGGGTCCCGCCGCACCCCAGGACTTCGTCGTCCGGATGCGCGGCGATCGCCAGCACGCGGCGCGGTTCACCGGCGGGAACCGCGAGCGCGTTCATCGGCGGTACCGCCGGACGACGTCGAGCACCGCCTCGATGACATCCGTCACGTCGGCGTCGCTGAGCCGCGGATTCAACGGCAGGCTCAGCATCCGCTCATAGTTGCCGAACGCGATGGGGAAGCTGTCGGGCCGGTACTGGTATTTCGCGCGATAGTAGGGGTGCAGATGGATCGGGATGAAGTGCACCGACGTCCCGATATTGCGGTGCCGGAGCTCCTCGATGAACGCGTCCCGGCCGATCGTGAGCGCGTCGGGCCGCAGTCGCAGCACGTACAGGTGCCAGGCGTGCTCGACCTCGACGCGGCGCGCTGGCAGCTCGAGCGCGTCGTTGTCGCCGAACGCGTCGTCGTAGGCGCGCACCACGGCGTGGCGCCGCTCCTGAAAGCCGCCGAGCTTGCGCAGCTGCCATAGCCCGAGCGCCGCCTGGATGTCAGGCATGTTGTACTTGAAGCCCGGCAAGACGACTTCATAGAACCAGTGACCGCCGCGGTCGTAGCGTTTCCAGGCGTCGCGACTCATGCCGTGCAGCGCGACGATCCGCGCGCGCTCCACGAACGCGGTCTCGCCGGTGAGCATCCCGCCTTCGCCGGTCGTGAGGTTCTTGGTCGCGTAGAAGCTGAACGCCGCCGGATTGGTGCCGGACCCGATGCGCCGGCCGCGATAGCTTGCGGGGAGGGCGTGGGCCGCGTCCTCGATCACCGTCAGCCCATGCGCGCGCGCGATCTCGTTGATCTCATCGAGCGCCACGGGGTGGCCGGCGAAGTGGACCGGCAGGACGGCGCGCGTGCGCGGCGTGACGGCCGCCGCGACACGCGCGGGGTCGATGTTCAGCGTATCAGGCTCGACATCGACCAATACGGGTCGTGCCCCGACGTGCTCGATCACATTCACCGACGCCGCGAAGGTCATCGGCGTCGTGATCACCTCAGCGCCCGGCTCGATCCCCGCCGTCACCAGCGCCGTGTGGAGCGCGGCCGTGCACGAATTGAGCGCCAGGGCGCCGCCCGTCGGTGCTCCGACAAAGCCGCCAAAGTCCTGCTCGAAGCGTTTCGTCTTCGGTCCGCTCGTGATCCAGCCGGACCGCAGGGTATCGACCACCTCGGCGATTTCCTCTTCGCCGATGAGCGGGGGTGAGAACGGGAGAAAGTCGCGCCGCGCCGGGGGTGCAGAGGGCGGGGACGCGGGAGGAGTCGTCGTCAGATGTGCCGGAATTGCCATGGCCTCGTCGTCGTTGGTTGCCGCCGCACCAGAAGCAACCCGTGCGCCGCCGACGATGTTGTGTGATCAAACGGGTTACGGCATATGGCGGGGGGGAGACGGACGGCCGCTTGCCACGCACGCGTTACAACTGCGCGGGCATTCTGCGACGCCACACGCGCGCTGCGCGCGCACGCGTGGCGTGGTGGTCAGCCGGGATTACTTGTCGGGACCGGCCAGCAGATCGCGCTGCAGGCCGTGGCGCTCCATCAGACGGTAGAACGTGGTGCGATCGACTTTGGCGAGCCGAGCCGCCTTCGACAGGTTGCCGCCGGCGCGGATGACGACGCGGGTGAGATAGCGCTTGTCGAACGCCGCGAGCAGCCGGTCGCGGCCCGCGTAGTAGCCGTCGTCCTCCGCTGGCTGCGCCTCGGTCGCCTCGGTGAGCAGCTCGTCGTCGCTGCGTCCCTCGTAGATGAACGGGATGTCGTCGACGCCGACTTCCGCGCCGGCCTCGAGCATCACGACCGCGTGCTCGATCACGTTCTGCAACTCGCGCACGTTGCCGGGCCACGGATGCGCGCGCATCGCCCACAACGCGGCCTTGCTGAACGTCGGCAGGGCCTCGTCGGGGTTGCGATGGCGGCGCCAGTACTGTTCGAGGAAATGCGTCGCCAGGAGCGGAATGTCTTCGGTGCGGTCGCGCAGCGGCGGCACCTTGATCGGCACGACGCGGAGGCGGTAATAGAGGTCGTCGCGCAGGATGCCCTGGCGCACCGCGGTCTCCGCATCACCGTTGGTCGCGGCGATGAACCGCACGTTTACGACCGCGTCGGTCTGCTCGCTGCCGACGCGCCGGACGACGCCGTCCTGAATCACGCGCAGCAGCTTCGCCTGGATCGGCTTCGACATTTCGATGAGCTCGTCCAGGAACATCGTGCCGCCGTGCGCCGCCTCGAGCAGCCCGGGTTTGTCGCGGATGGCGCCGGTGAACGCGCCCTTCACGTGCCCGAACATTTCCGATTCGAGCAGGGCCTCGGGGAGCGCCGCGCAGTTCACCGCGATGAGGGGACGGCTCGCCCGCCGGCTGTGGCGATGGATGAATTGCGCAATCATCTCCTTGCCGCTGCCGCTCTCGCCGGTGATGAACACCGAGGCATCGGTAGTTGCGACACGACGGGCAAGGGCGATCGCCTCGCGGCAGGCGGGCGCGACCCCCAGAACCGGCGGGCCGTCTTCCTCGGCCTCTTCAGTGCCCGACTCGCGCAGCGCTCGCGTCTCGCGGCCGACGAGCACGGTGTGGGTCGCGCGGCCGACGAGCACCTGCAGCTGGCTGCCGGTGAACGGCTTGGGCAGATAATCCCACGCGCCGGCGCGCAACGTCTCGAGCGCGGTCTCGACCGTCGGCTTGCCGGTCACGACGATGACGATCGCGTCGGCATTCGCGGCCAACGCAGCGGCGAGCAGCTGCATGCCCGGAACACCGCTCATGTACAAGTCGATGAGGACGATGTCGAATGCGCGGCGCTGCAATGTCTCGAGCGCCTCTTCGCCGCGGCCACAGGTCTCGACCTGATAGCCTTCGAACCGGAGCGCGGTCGCGCAGCTGTCGCGCAACGTGCGCTCGTCGTCGATCACCAGGATGCGCACGCTCGTTTTCGTCGCTGCATCGATCGGGAGAAGGCGCGACACGTCCGCGGCGGTGGTGCCATTGTTGCGACGCGCCGGAGCTGCGAGTCCGTGGGGCGAGGAGCTCTGCATTCTGTCTCCGACTTGGTCCCGACAGCGACGCGTCATTCGGCGCGGGCGATTCGGGAGTGGTGCGCGGTCAACAGGTGTTCGGGCTCACGGGTCGCGCGGGCACATACGTTAGCGAATTCAGTGCCGCAGTCCTAGCCCCTATAGAGGCAATTCTAACACGCAATCGCGTCTGCGCGTGACATTCAACCTTGTCGCAATTGTGTTACAGAGCACATAACGGCCTTGCGCCCGCTCACGTCGCAGCGTCGCATCCCCGCCTATGCGGGCGGGTTGCGGCTCCGGCGCGCACGCCGGCCCACGGTATCAAGCTTGCACCAGCGTCTTCCGTTCTGGTCGGAGCGTTCGCGAAAGCACCCCTACGCCAACAGGATATATAAAATCGGTATGCCCGTGATGCCCAACGCGTCATGATCGGAGAACTGCCTTCACCGCGGCCGGAGAACGATCCGCGCACGACCACAACCGTCATCCAGCCGCACGGGACCCGTCCTGTCAGCATCGCGTCCGCGCAGGAGCCGCCGCCGCTCGCCCAGTGGCCACGCTATGTCTCTGCCGCCCTGCGCTATAAGTGGCTGGTGGTGGGCGCCACGCTGGTCGCCACTGCCGCCGGCGTTGGCGCGAGCTTCTTGCTGGCCCCCGAGTATGTCGCCCGGGCCACCGTGTGGATCTCGATCTCGGCGCACCCGGCGCCGCGCGATCAAGGGCCGATCTGGTCCGGCCAGCTGCCGATCTCCACGGGTTGGACCGATCTGCTGCGCACGAACGTCGTCCTCGAAGAAGTGGTGCGCGCGCGGCAGCTGTACCTGACGCCGAAGGAACCCGCCGACTCGGATCTGTTCAGCGGTTTCCGCGCGGCCGACAGGATCCGGCCGGGGAGGTACTACCTGGTGATCGATGCCACCGGTCACCGATTTGCGCTCCAGGACAAGCACAAGACCGAGCTGCAGCATGGCGCGACCGGTGAGCCGGTCGGCACTGCGCTGGGATTCCTTTGGACGCCCCCCGCCGAGAAGCTGACGCCGGGACGCCGCGTGGAATTCGACGTGGACGCGCCGTACGAAGCCGCCCGCAAGCTCGGCAAGCATCTCAAGACGAGCCTCGATCTGGACGGAAACTTCCTGCGGCTCGAGCTCGCGGGTGACGACCCGGTGCAGATCACGGACATCGTGAACACCGTCGGGCAGCGCTTCGTCGCGGCCGCGGCCGATCTGAAACGTCAGAACCTGACGGAGCTGTCGCGCATCCTGGGGGACCAGCTGGACAAGGCGCGGACGGAGCTCACGTCCGCCGAGCAGTCGCTCAAGCAGTTCCGGATGTCCGCCGTCACAGAGTATACCGAGGGCACGGCGTCGATCGCGCCCAACATGCAGTTCCCCCATGACCCGGTGTTTGCGGGGCTGTTCGACATGAAGGTCAACCGCGAGGAGCTGCGGCGCGACCGGGCGGCCATCGACCGCATTCTCGCGCAGGGCTCCGATGCCGACCTCGCGGTAGACGCGCTGACGATGATCGGCTCAGTCCAGAAGTCCACCGAGCTCGCCCAGGCGCTGCGCGATTTGACGAGCAAACAAGCCGAGCTTCGGGCCATCCGGAGCCGCTATACGGATGCCAGCCCGGCGGTGCAACGGATCGCGTTGGATGTCAAAACGCTGCAGCGCCAGACGATTCCCTCGCTGGCGACGCAGCTCGCGAGCGAGCTCGGGTTGCGCGAGACCGAGCTGGCCCAGCGCATCAACGCCGCCTCAACCGGCTTGCGGCGCATTCCGCCGCTCGCCGTCGAGGAAGAACGCTTAGTGCGCGAAGTCACCCTGCGCGACCAGGCGGTCTCCAACCTGACGGCCCGCTACCAGGAAGCGCGGCTCGCGGAAGTGAGTGCCATCCCCGATGTGCGGCTGATCGATCCCGCCGTCCAACCGGAAGACCCGGCAGCGAGCTGGACCAAAATCCTCATCGCGCTCGCATTGCTGGGCGGTCTCAGCGCCGGCATCGCGGGAGCGGTCGTGCTCGATCAGAACGACAAACGCGTGCAGTACCCGGAGGAGGTGACCGGCGCTCTCGGACTCACCATCCTCGGCGCCGTGCCGCATCTCGAGCGCAACGGCAACGGTCGCGCGAAGGCGGGCGCGCTCGAGGCGGTGGAGGCCCTACGCGCGATCCGGCTCAACCTGCTGCATGCGCACGGTGCCGGACCAACCGTCGTGACGGTGACCAGCCCGGGTCATAGCGACGGCAAGTCATTCGTTGCATCGAACGTCGCCGTGGCGTTCGCGGATGCCGGTTTTCGCACCCTCCTCATCGACGGGGACGTGCGCAAGGGTGTGCTGCATCGCACGCTCAAGGCGCCGCGGTTACCGGGACTTGTTGACGTGTTGATGGGGAAGGTCCCCGTCGCGCAGGCCATCCAGTCAACCACGTACCGCACGTTGTCCTTTCTGCCCTCGGGGACGCGCACCCAGATAGCGCCGGTCCTCGTGAGCTCGGCCCCCTTGCCACGACTGCTCGCCGAGTTGCGGCCCAACTACGATGCGGTAATCGTCGATAGCCCGCCGCTCGCCGCCGGCGTGGACGCCCTCGCCCTCGGCACCGCGACGGGAGCCATGGTGCTCGTGCTGCGGACGGGCTACAGCGATCGGGAAATGGCACAGAACAAACTCCAAGCGCTGACGCACCTCCCGATTCGCGTGCTCGGTGCGGTATTGAACGACGTCCGCGGCAGCCGCTATAAGTACTACTCATACTACCTCGAGGGCTACGAAGCGCGCGACGAACAGCCCGCTTCGCGCCTCATGCGAGCACCGGAGTAACACCATGCGTTCCATGTCACTGCTCGCTCTCGCTGCGTGCGCTGCCCTGGGTCTTCCCCGGAATGCCGTCGCGCAAAAACCGCCACAACCGCTGTCGCACCGTCTGATTGTCGCGCGACCGGAGCTCGAGCGGTATCTCGGCCAGCTCCGCGAGCAAGCGCTGACGCCAAAGCGCGGCGGTCTATCGGAGGATTTCCTGCGCGGCGAGACCACGTACGTGCAGCAACGGCTCACGGAGGGAGACTTCCGCGTCGGCGACCGGTTGCTGGTCATGGTGGAAGATCCGGGGCCCATCGCGGGCGTCATAGCCGGCGCGGGCTTCCCGCCAGCCAAGACGCCGGAGCAGCAGCTCTCAGACACGTTTACGGTGGGGACCAACCAGGAAGTGCCACTGCCGGGCGTTGGTATCGTGTCGCTGCGTGGCGTGCTGCGCTCCGAGCTGGAGCCGTTCCTGACGGTCCAGATCGGCCGGTACATCAGAGATCCGGTGGTGCATGTGCGCCCGCTCATCAGTCTCGCGGTCAGCGGCGGCGTGTTGAAGCCCGGCTATTACACCGTGCCGGCCAATTCCGTGCTCCCCGCGGTGATCACGGCTGCCGGCGGAAGCGTGAAAGGCGGGGCGTTGAACGACGTCGCTGTCAGACGAAGCGGTCACGTCGTGATGGATAAGCACGAGGTTCGCACGGCGGTCGCAGCAGGGCACACGATCGACGAAATGGACCTGCATCCCGGCGATGAAGTGGTGGTTCCGGAGAAGACTGGTGGTGCCTACGACGCCGTCAAATTCACAGCGGTGCTGCTGTCAATCCCGATTTCGCTCTACACACTCGGGCAGATCTTCAAACATTAGTTGATGCGTAGGGAGATGCCCGAGCTGGTCGTTCCTGTCACCGCGTAGGCTTCGACGGCGAGTGCGCCGATCAACCACCAGCGGCGCGCACGCGCTGGCAGGACCGCGGCGACGCCGAGCGTCGTTACCGCGGCGGCGGCGGTGTAGGTGTTGACCTGGCCGACGGTCGGCCGGGGCCCGATGATCGGGTTGGCCTCGTGGAATCCCCTCCAACTCCCTCGCGCAACGGACCGGGTCTGCGCCGCGTCCACCCACAAGACTGCCAGGAAGCCCCCCGCCAGGCCGATATCCGTGGCGCTCCAGGAGGGGGCATGGCGAGTCACGCTAGTGATCGGCAAGGACCAGCGCACCCCGACGGGGCTCGACGAGTAGGGCGTCTGCGCCTGCTGGGCGCGCACCACGCCGGGCGCGAGCGAGGCGAGGACAGCCGCGAGGGGGATTGCACAGCGTGCCATGCCGCACCGCTCGGGCAAGGGCGGTGCCAGTCAAAGTGTGCGGGGTTTTGGCCTCAGAATCGGGTAGTGTAAGTGACCCGTGACAGATGCGTGGAGCTTATATAGAGGAAGGAGACTAGGCGGAGTACCCCTGAAGCCAACCCTGGCTCGAGTCGGCGCGGGCTCGCTGCAGCGCCATATCCGCCTGCTGCATCAGGGCCGCCACGTCGACCGACGTCTTATCCGCCGCGGCAACACCATGATAGCCTGCCCGTACCCGCAGCTTCGGGAGCGCCGGGACGTTTGCGCTCGCAGGCTTGGCGACGATCGCAGCACCCAGCCGCTCCGCCAGCTGCCTTGCCTGTGCCGCGTCCGTATCGACCGCGACCACCGCGAACGAGTTCGTGCTGAGCCGGCCGATCGCGTCCGAATGTCGGGTTGCTGAGCGCAGCGCGCTGGCGATGCTCCGCAGGACCCACAGCGGAGGAGAGGGATGGTCGCGAGGCTCAGTGGTGGCTGCTTCATCCGAGGACTCCACGTAACCGGCGCCGTCAATCTCGGGCGCCAGGAGCACGCAACACAACGCCACATGGCGGCGCGTGGCGCTTGCGGCCAACTCGTCCGCCCGCCGCAGCAGACCGCGCATGTTGTAGACGCCCGTCGCCTCATCTACCAGGCCCTGCGAGCGTGCCTGATCCGCCTCGAGCTTGGCCGGTACGTACACTCCGAGCATCGCGACGAGCTCTTCGGCATCCACCGGTTCTCCCAGGCATGCCCAGGCACTGGCCTGCAGCGCTGCAATCCGGTCGCGCCGCGTTGGCGGCCGCGACAACGCCAGGAAGATCGGCGTGCTGGGGGAAACGAGGTTCTCGTCGGTGAGCTGGCGGCACAGCGCATAGCCATCGCCATCGGGAAGCTGCTCGTCGATGATGACGGCGTCGGGTGGGTTGGTCCGGATGCGCTTGAGCGTCTGGGCGCGATTGAACGTCTTGCCCACGACATAGCCGTACGGGGCGAGGATGGTCGCCAGAGAACGGCTGGTCCACTCATGCGTGCTAGCAATCAAGAGGTCGACAGGCCGTGCTGCCGGTCCCCGTGTGGGCATTACCAGTCCTCTCATCACAAGCGGTGCTGCACTCATGGCCGCGCTCCAGAAGTCATAATTCATCTGCACGATGCGTGCGCGGCGTTCCAGCGCTAAGATGGCCCCCTGCAGCTAATTGGCCGAACCACTGTTTTTCATCTTTTCAAACTGCAGCAGGAGGCCCACAGCGCTGTGGAATCGTCGCGCAGTGCGGTCGCCGCAGCGGTGTTGGAAAAGCGCACAATTGTGACGGGTCCGCAAGGGTGAATGCCCAGCAGGGGTTGACACCTAGCAACTTCCCTAGGAGCGTGTAGCTTACACTCGCCCTATCGACCACGGTCTGATGCCTTTAGAACGCTCGTCACAACTGATCGGTACTGAGTCCGCGCCGGCCAGTAAGCGCAGCGGGCTTGTGGACATCCCGCCAGAACTGCTGCAGTTCGCCGTGCGCCACGTCACCTCATCGCCGCAAGAATTTCCCCATCCGTCGCCGGCCGACGTGAGCGCCGTCGCGGCCAGCGTCGTGGACGCGGTGTCGGAGATGCAGGTCACACCGGCCGCGGTTATGGACGCCCGGGCTTTGTCGCATCTGGGGGGCCGTCTCCTCGATGTGATGCGTGGTGAGGTGATGCGTCGGTGGAAGGCGTACGGGATCACGGAGACCCAGTTGCCGGTGTTGTTGCTCGCGATGGAGCGCGCGCGCGACGCGGTCGCGAATCGCGCCGCGCATCAACTCGTGTCGCAACTCGGTGGCACCGCCGGCTTGGAGCTGCTCGGCGAAGTCGCGCACGACATGCACTCGCCGCTGGCCTCGATCCTGGTGCTCGCGGAGACGCTGCAGCGGGAGGAAAGTGGTCCATTGACCGAGATGCAGCGCCGGCAGCTCGGACTGATCTGCACCGCCGCGCTCGGGCTCAGCTCGGTAGGCAGCGACATCATCGATCTGAACCGCAGTCATCTGCTGCTGGAGCCGAAACCGATTCCGTTTTCGGTCGCGAGTGTGCTGGAATCGGTGGCCGACATCGTGCGCCCCATCGCCGAAGTGAAGCGCCTTGCCGTTCGTCTGGAGCCACCGCATATCGACGAGCGGGTGGGACACCCCGTGGCGCTGAGGCGAGTGCTGCTGAATCTCACGACCAACGCGCTGAAGTTCACTGAGAACGGATTCGTCGAGATCGGCGCACTCGAAACCAGCCCGGGTCGGGTGGAGTTCGCGATTCGCGACAGCGGGCGGGGCATCGATCCGGCGATGATGCCGACGTTGTTCGATTCCGTCCGCGATGCGCCACGCGGGTACGATCAGCGTGCTGGAAAGATGTTCTCCACCACGGGATTGGGACTCGCCATCTGCCGCAAGCTTGCCGAGGGGATGGGTTCGGAGCTGAAGGTCGAGACGCAGCTGGGCCGGGGCACGCGCTTCTACTTTGAGCTGGACCTACCCGAGATCACGTCGCGGCGCGATGCCGGCCGCACTAGCGATCCCGAACGCAGACGGCAGGAAACCCCCGCGGCCTAGGCGGCCGCGCCAGACGAACCCGGTCGCCAGACCGAGTCCCACCGCCACCCACTACAGCAGCGCAGGTCCGATGTGCTGTGGTTACTGTATGCGAAGCAGCCCTACCAGGCGCCGAACTTCCCCGCGACCACCGGTAACGTGCGCAGCATGATGCGTACGTCTTCCGTCAGCGAGCGACGGCCGAGGTACTCGAGGTCGAACGCGAGTTTGCGGCGGACGTCATCGATCGAGCTGTCGTAGTGCTGGTTGATCTGCGCCCAGCCCGTGATGCCGGGCCGGACGCGCTGGCGCGCCTGGTATCCGGGAATCTGGTCACGCAGCTGGGTGAAGATCGCCGGCTGCTCGGGGCGCGGGCCGACGATATCCATGTCGCCGAGGAGAACGTTCACGAGCTGCGGCAGCTCATCGAGTCGATAGAAGCGCAGGATGCGACCGATCCGGGTAACGCGAGGATCGTCGGGCGTGGCCCAGACCTGTCCGGGCTCATCGGGTCCCCTGGTCTCGCCGTTGACCCGCATCGTGCGAAACTTGAAAATCGTGAACGGCTTGCCGCCGAAGTCGGTCGAGCGGTAGCGCTTGCCCCACGGCAGCAGCCGTCGGCGATTCAGCCCGACACGGGTCTGGGAGTAGAAGACGGGCCCGGGCGAGCTCAGTTTGACGGCGATGGCAATGATCGCGAGCAACGGCAGGGCGACGATGAGCGCGACCAACGCGAGCGTCACGTTGAGGACACGGCGCGCGACGTCGACGGCGGAAATTGCCGCCAGGCGTCGCCCGTATCTCCGCCGCGGGACGTCGGGTTGCTCGAGAGCAATTGGGAACGTAGTCATCTGCGCGAACTCGGGGTTCGGTTGCCCCCTGCAAACGCACGCGCCATGCCTGATTCAGCGGCGCTGAAATCAGGCACAGAGCGTCAGTTTGTTGTCGTGAGCAGACGACAGGCTGTTGTGAGAGGGTGCTACAGTAACGCGTGTGGCGCGGCTGCTACACCGAGTTCTCCTGCCCGACGGCGTTGCCGCTTGTATCGGTTTGCGGCTCGGCCGCGGTGAGCACCCGGCGATCCAGCCCATGGCGCTCCATCAGACGATACAGGGTCGTGCGATCGACGCCGGCCACGCGCGCGGCGCGGGACATGTTGCCACCCGCCTGCGCCAGCAGCTGCCGCAAGTAGTGCAGCTCGAAGTCGGCGATCAGCCGGTCGCGTGCGGCGTAATACGGCTCGTCCGCCGAGATATTGGCCGGCCCCCACGCGGTGGACGCTTCCTGCGGGCGGTCGCCCAGTGACGGAATATCCTCGGGCCGGATGTCGCCGCCGGGTTCAAGCAACACCACCATGTGCTCCATGACGTTCTGCAATTCGCGCACGTTCCCTTTCCAGGAGCGGGAGCGGAGTGCGCGCACGGCGGCATCCGAGAATTTCGGAAGCGGCGTCGTCGAGCCGCGGTGGCGCGTCCAGTACTTCGACAGGAAGAACTCCGCCAGCAGCGAAATGTCCGACGGCCGCTCGCGCAGCGGCGGCACATGAAGCGGCACGACCCGCAGCCGGTAATACAGATCCTCGCGCAACACGTGCTGCTCGACGGACTCCTCCGGGTTGCGATTGGTGCAGGCGATGAACCGCACGTTGACGACCGCGTCGGTGTTCTCGCTGCCCACGCGACGGACTACACCGTCCTGGATCACGCGCAGGAGCTTGGCCTGGATCGATTTCGGCATCTCGACGAGCTCGTCGAGCAACAGCGTGCCGCCATTGGCCGCCTCCAGGAGGCCGGGCTTGTCGCGCACCGCGCCCGTGAATGCGCCCTTCACATGTCCGAACATCTCCGATTCGAGTAGCGGCTCGGGCAACGCGGCGCAGTTGATCGCGACGAGGGGCCGGCTGCTGCGGCGGCTGTGGTAGTGGATCAGCTGGGCGATCAGCTCCTTGCCGCTGCCGCTCTCCCCCGTGATGAACACGGAGGCATCCGTGGGAGCGACCCGCCGAGCGAGATCGACCACGCGCTTGAACGCCGGCGCCGTGCCCAGCACCCGCACGAGGTCGCTGTTGCCATTCTCCCGCGCGAACGCCGCCTGCATGGCGTACGATTCGCGGGCGACCATCACGGCGTGCGCCGCGCGACCGATCAGCACTTGCAGATGGGTCGCCGAAAACGGCTTGGGCAGGTAGTCCCAGGCGCCGGCGCGGAGTGCTTCGAGACTCGTCTCGACACTCGGGTTCCCGGTGATCATGATGGCGATCGTGTCGGGATGCGCATCCAGACAGCCACGCAGCAGCTTCATCCCCGGGACGTCGGACATGTAGAGATCGAGCAGGACGACGTCGAAGGGCGTGCGTCGCAACAGGTCTTTCGCCTCTTCGCCGCGGCTGCACATGCTCACCTGATAGCCTTCGAATTGCAGCACGCTGGCGCAGCTTTCACGCAGCGTGCGCTCGTCGTCGACGATCAAAATGCGAATCGTCGACTTGACGTCCGGCGTCAGCTGCGAGATGGCGATGAGTTCGGGATTGCGATTCGACCGGCTCGCGGGTCCCCGCGAGGCTCGGTCAGACGGCAGCGGTCCGGCCATGGCTCTCTCCGATGGTATTGTTGCACCGAACGGCACAGATTGGGCCTGCTGCATCGACGTCGGCAGCTTATGGCCTGACAACGAGTTACGTTTCCCACGCCCAGGGAGTGTGGCGCCGGATCAACAGTGCGGTTGTATCAAACCCGCGAATGTGGCAAAGGTGCCACACGGTGGCCTAGCTGGGGAGCGCTGCCTGCGAATATCCGGGCTCCATCTGGGGGATCCGCCGCGCCACCGTGGTTCTGGGTGCCCGGTTGGCTGGAGCGGGGGCATGGAGACGCTCGCGACAGTACGCCACCGTGCGCCGCAGCCCAGCTTCGAGGTCCACGGTGGGGACGTAGCCGAGCTGCTCGCGCGCCCGCGCGATGCTCGCCTGGGAGTGCCGCACGTCGCCAGCGCGGACCGCGTCGTATAGCGGCTCGGTCTCCGTCTCCACGCCTGCGACCGAGGCGATCTGGTGCCACAGGTCGCGAATGCTCGTTGCCGTGCCGCACCCGATGTTGAAGACGGCGCCGGCGACCAGATCGGCGGGTGCATGACAGGCGAGCAGGTTTGCGTCCACGACGTTCGTGACAAACGTGAAGTCGCGCGTCTGGGCCCCGTCGCCGAAGATGATCGGCGGGTCGCGGTGCAGGGCGGCCGCGATGAACAGGGGGATCACGGCGCCATACTGCGAATCGAGGTTCTGGCGCGGGCCGAAGATGTTGAAGTAGCGCAACACCACGGTCTCGAGTCCATTCGTCCGCCAGAACGCCTGGCAGTAGGCCTCGCCCGCGATCTTCGACGCGGCATACGCCGACAGCGGGCTCGGCAGGAGCCCCTCGTGCTGGGGGACTTCGACGGCATCCCCGTAGGCCGCCGTCGATCCGGCGAACACCACACGGGTCACCCCGGCCTCGCGCGCCGCGAGCAACACGTTTAGAGTCCCGGTGACATTCGTATGATGGGCGGCGAGGGGATCGCGCGTCGCGCGGGGTACCGATGTGACGGCGGCGTGATGAAACACGTAATCGACGCCCTGCATGGCGCGCCGGCAAACGTCGAGGCGCGCGACGCTGCCACGGATGAACCGGATGCGGTCGCGCGCGGCGCGCAGGTTTTCACGGCGTCCGGTCGAGAGATCGTCGAGCACCGTGACCGCGGCGCCGTCGCGCACGAGCCGCTCGACGAGATGCGAGCCGATGAACCCAGCGCCGCCAGTGACAAGGTATCGCATGCCGGTCCGCTCAGGCACGAACCGGGCCACGGACTCGGCTTATTTTTTGCCCGGAGAGGAGCTGCGCGTGTCGCGTGAGGGCAACAATGGATGACTCTTGTGCATGATCTACTGGTGCGGGTCCGCCGCACACCCGAACGCCTGCTCCATCCGCTGCGCCGGCGCAAGGCCGTCGCAGCCCTGCGGGCGCGCCCGCGCCCGGCGGCGTTGCTCGTGGTGTGTCACGGCAACATCTGCCGCAGCCCGCTCGCAGCGGAGCTGCTCGCTCGCGCGGTCGCGCCGTTTGGCATCGTCGTGCGCTCGGCGGGGCTGATCGGATTCAATCGACCGGCACCGGCCGAGGCGATGGCCGCCGCGGAACGCCACCGCGTGAACCTCTCCGACCACCGCTCAACCCTTATCACCGCGCAGTTGGCCCGCGCCGACCTCATCATCGTAATGGATCCCACCCAGCGGCGGCACATCTGCGAGCGGTTCGGCCGGCGACCGGCCGACGTGATCCTGCTCGGTGACTTCGATCCGGGACCGGTCGAGACACGAACGATCCGCGATCCGGTGGATCAGCGCCGCGACGTGTTCGACGAGGTCTATGCGCGCATCGCGCGGTGCGTGCAGGGACTCGCCGCCGTCCTGGCGGGCACGAAGAGCTAGCCCCCAACGCGGTGTAGCGCGCGGGCCATAGCTGTTGCGCCCGCGGCGCAGCAGCTACGCAACGCTGCGCGCGGAGTGACGTCGCCACGAGAGCCTCGAGCGGTCCAATCCTTGCCCAGGAGCACGCGCGGTTGCGCGACTCCTCGGGAAAAGGCGGCATGTATGTCACTGCGGACTGCGGCGTGGGCTCTGAGCGTGATCTCGGTGGTTGCGGCATGTTCGGAAGGCACCGCACCATCCTCACCCTCCCAACCACGACTTCCGGCGTTCTCATACTCGGCGAACGGCACAGCACTGAACCAGGCCAATGGTTCGCTGCGCGAGAACGGGATGTGCCCTGTCGTGAGTCCCTGCCTCGTCAAGGGGTTTAACCCGACCAATCCGCACCACGGCGATGTCATCGTCGCAACGTTCTATTGGGTGGGGTCGACAAACATAAACATCATCGACTCAGTCGATGACGTCCTCACCGATGCGCAGTACACGCGGGTCGGCAATACGTACCACCTCGTCGACTACGTCACCGCCGGCGGGTACTCGATGGCGACGTACGTCGCCACGAACGTGCAGAACTTCCCCGACCCCAACGATCCGAATAACGGAGTGGTCCTCGCGGTCCGGGCTCTGCTGTCGCAGTACCCGACGGACGGCGGCGTGATGATCTCCTCATGGACCGGGGTGGACGACAGCTTTGCGAACGCCCTGGGCGATCATGCGTCTGCCACCGGCTCCGACACGACTGTCACGCCCGCGCATAGTAGACCGATTACAGCCGACTCGGGCGCGATGATTTACACGGTGACCATGGGTGGGCTCGCCGGCTTGGACCGGCCGTCAGGCTACACCAGCGTGTTGGGTGCTGGTGCAGATGACTATTTCAAGGAGGACGTGGCGTTCAACAAAACGACGAGTGCCGGAACGTTGGATCCCCAGTGGACCTGGTTCTACGGGCCGCAGCGGAACACGTGGCTCGTTACGACGCTGGCCTTGAGGGCCGCGTCGCTTTCGTCGCCGCCGCCACCACCGCCGCCGCCGCCACCACCGCCGCCGCCGCCACCGCCACCGCCGCCGCCGCCACCGCCGCCGCCGCCGCCGCCGCCGCCGCCGCCGCCGCCGCCGCCCAACCAGCCGCCGGTTGCGAACTTCACATTCACT
>Ga0209377_1000833_pt1 | contig 20941 bp, 14 predicted proteins | sample GraSoiAngelo_141_FD_185898 | JGI IMG/M metagenome (GOLD analysis project Ga0209377, IMG submission 185898) | Grasslands soil microbial communities from the Angelo Coastal Reserve, California, USA - 14_0929_12_40cm (SPAdes) (version 2) | ecosystem: Environmental > Terrestrial > Soil > Grasslands ...
ACACGACGGCGCGAGACACTACCCAAGGACGCGCCGGTCGCCCAGCACGGCCGCAGATTCATCCGACGGTGCCCCCATCTCCACCTCCAGCTCCCACCCCGACGTCGGCCGCGCGCGGTGGGCGTCTCCAACAGGCGCCCAAGAGATCTCCGGTCGACACGGCGCTGGTGCGGCGGCTGCTCGCGATGCGTCCGATTCCCTCCGACAGGTTCGTCGTGAGGGTGACACATCCATTGAAGCCCGACACGCGGTACGTCGTACGCGTCGTCGATGCCACGAACCTCATCGGCAAGAAGGGCTCCGGCGAGGTGAGTTTCAACGTGCCCAAGCCGACACCTCCCGATACCACGCACCGCGCACCACGCACCCCAGTTCCACCACCTCCACCGCCCCCGCCCCCGCCCCCGCCCCCGTGAGCGATCCCCGGCGTCAGCTCCCTTCGATCGATGCGCTGCTCGCGGGCCCCGGCGTCGCCGCGCTGCTGGCTGAGCATCCGCGCGCGCTGGTGCTGAAGGCTGCGCGCGCAGCCGTCGATGCGGCACGCGTGAGCGGGGGTGGGGCCCCCGCGGAGGGGTGGGATGCGGCCGTCGAGGCGGCCGTCCTGCGACTTGCCGTGCCGTCGCTGGCGCCGGTGATCAACGCGACGGGTGTGGTGCTGCACACCAACCTCGGCCGTGCGCCGCTCGCCCCGGCCGCGATTGCCGCGCTCGCGCGCGTGGCGCAGGGCTACGCGGCGCTCGAGTACGACCTCGACCGCGGCACGCGCGGATCGCGCCATTTGATCTGCCGCGACCTGCTGGTCGAATTGACGGGAGCAGCCGACGCGCTCGTCGTGAACAACGCCGCCGGCGCGGTGCTGCTCGCGCTGAGCGCGCTGGCACGGGGTGGTGACGCCATCGTGTCGCGCGGCGAGCTGGTCGAGATTGGGGGGGCGTTTCGGATTCCCGACATCATGGCGCGCTCCGGTGCGAAGCTCGTCGAAGTCGGCACCACGAACCGCACCCATCCGCACGATTACGAGCGAGCGATCACGACGAGCAGTACGCTGCTGCTCAAGGTCCACCGCTCCAACTTCCAGGTCACCGGTTTTACCGCCGACGTCGCGGTGGTCGAGCTCGCGGAGCTCGCGCATCAACGACAGTTGCAGTGTCTCTACGACCTGGGGAGCGGGCTGCTCATGAATCTTGCGGCGTGGGGCTTGAGCGGCGAGCCGACGGTTCAAGAAGCGGTCTCGACCGGCGCCGATCTCATCGCCTTCAGCGGCGACAAGCTGCTCGGCGGGCCGCAGGCGGGGATTCTCGTCGGCAGCACCGCGGCGATCGCGGCGTGCCGAGCCGATCCCATCGCGCGTACGGTGCGGGCCGACAAGCTCACGCTGGCGGCGCTCGAGGCAACGCTCGCCCTGTATCGCGACCCGGAACGGGCACGACGGGAAATCCCGGTTCTGCGGATGCTGACGGAGGATCTCGACTCGATCAAGCAGCGCGCCATCGCGCTCGGAGGCGAGCTCATCGAAGGCGATTCCGAAGTCGGCGGCGGCTCATTCCCGGGCGCGAAGCTGAGGACCTGGCTCGCCGGATTCCCGACCGAGCAGCTGGCGCATCGCCTGCGGGCCAACGATCCGCCGATCATCGCGCGTGTCGCCGGCAATCGCGTGCTGCTCGACGCGCGCACGATTTTCCCCGACCAGGTCGAAACCGTCATTGCGGCACTGAAAGCCAATGGCTGATGGCCATCGCGCTGTGTTCCTGGACCGCGACGGCACCATCGTCGAAGACGCCGGTTTTCTCCACGAGCCCGGGAAAGTCAAGCTGCTGCCCGGCGCCGCCGACGCGATCAAGCGTCTCAACGAGCACGGCTATCTCGTCGTCATTGTCACGAATCAATCCGGCATCGGCCGCGGGCGGTATACGGTCCTCGACTACAGCGCGGTGCAACGCCGCCTGGTCGAGCTGCTCGAGGCACACGATGCCCATATCGACGGGGCATACTTCTGCCCGCACCATCCGCAGTACACCGGACCGTGCGAGTGCCGCAAACCGGGCCTCAAACTGTTCAACGACGCGCGGCAGGCGCTCGATATCGATTTCACTCGCTCGTGGTTTGTGGGCGACCGGCTGGCCGACGTGCAGCCGGCGCGCGACCTCGGCGGGCACGGCATTCTGGTCGCCACCGGAGAGGGCAACCTTCATCAAGGGCAAGCGCGGGCCATCGGTGTGATGGTCGTCGCAGACCTGGGACAGGCCGTAGACGAGATTTTGCGGCTGAAACCGGTGTCCTGATTGTATTTGGGGACCGGTTTTCCCAAATTGGTCCCGCGCCCTCCCTGGTCCCCTCGCCGAGGAGCCCTTGTGCGTTACGCCCTCACGCTGACTGCGCTCGCTGCGGCCAGTTCTCTTTCTTTGTCCGCACAGAGCCCAGCTTCGATTCGCGTCGGCCAGTCGGTCACCGGCCGGCTCGTGCCAACCGACCGCAAGTTCTCCGACGGCTCACTCTATCGGATGTATACCTTCGCCGCGAATAAAGGCGACGCGATCGCCCTCGATCTCACCTCCGACGACTTCGACGCGAATCTGCTGATCGCCGATGCGGCGGGAAATACGCTCGCGCGCAACGACGACGGCGGCGGAAGCTGCAATGCGCGGCTGACGTTCGTGCCGCCGGTCACCGGCAACTACCGCCTCTACGCGAATTCGAGCGCGCCGGCTGAGCTCGGCGACTACCGGTTGACCGTCGCGCCGGGCCGTGGCGCGGTCGCTGCGGACACGGTCTGCCGCGGATTCGGCCGGGTGGCGGGGATGGTCGACGTCGGGCAGACGATCAGCGGCGAGCTGACGTCGGAGGATCCTGAATTCAACGGTGACTCGACGTACTTCCAGCGCTGGATCCTGCCGGTGCGCGCCAAGCAGGCCTTCACCGTGGATCTCGAATCGAGCGATTTCGATGCCTACGTCCTGCTCACCAGGGGACGCGGGGAGAAGCTCGTCGAGAACGACGACGGCGGGGGCGGCTGCAACGCCCGTCTCGTCTACACCGCGCAGGACGATCATCCATTGCGGATCATCGTGAACAGCGCCTCGCGGCCGCGCCGTCAGACCGGCCATTTCCGGCTGCGCGTGACGCAGGGCGAGTCGGCGACCGAACCGAAGAGCAATTGCCGCTTCAACACGGGCACGGCCGTTGGGGGGGCGGAGGGGGCGGCGGGGGCGACCGCGCTGATCCGGCAGGTGTCGAATGTTTCCGAGCAGCGCGCGGCCGTACCGGCTCCCGTCGTGCGCGTGGGCGAAACGATCAACGGGCGGCTGACGAGCAGCGATTCGCTGTATCCCGATAGCAGCTATGTGAAGTCTTATCAGTTCACGGCGACGCCGGGACAGCCGATCACCATCGACCTCAGCTCGGACGATTTCGATCCGGTGTTGATCATCCGCGGTGACGACCTCGACCACTCGATTATCGACGACGACGGCGGCCCCGGCTGCTCGGCGCGCGTGTCGCGCGTGTTTCCGAGCAGCGGCCCCTATCGCATCCTCGTGAACACCACCGCGTCCCCCCAGCGGCAGACGGGTAGCTTCTCGCTGTCGATTACCCAGGGCGCGAAGCCGGTGCCGCAATCAGGCAACTCTGATTGCCGGACGCGGGGAGGAAGCAGCGCTGAGACGGTGACCGCGCGCGTGATCGAGATCGGCCAGGCGCGCGAAGGCACGCTGTCGCGCAACGATGTGCTGCTGAACAGCGACAGCACATACGCGCAGCCGTGGGTGATTCAGGGACGTGCGGGCCAGACGATCACCATCGATCTCGAGTCGGACGACTTCGATCCCTATATGTTCCTGCGCGGGCCGGGAATCACCGGCGGCCGCGATTTCCAGGACGACGACGGCGGCGGCAACTGCAACGCCCGCCTGACGGCGACGTTCCCGCAGACCGGGGACTATGAAATCGACGTGAACACCACGGACCATTACGCGACGGGCAGGTTCACCCTCAGCGTCACCATGGGGTCGAAGCCGAAGTCGGTCGCGCGTTGCAATCGCAGTAGTCAGTGACCACGGAGGAGGGGCCGGTTCGTGTCGCCGTCCTGGTCTCCGGAGGCGGCACGAACCTGCAAACCCTCCTCGATGCCCTCCAGAATTCGCCGGTCGCCCGTGTCGTCCGGGTGATCTCCAGTCGGCCCGGCGCGGGCGCGCTCGAGCGAGCCCGTCGCGCCGGTGTCACCACCACCGTCCTCGCGAACCCGGCCGATCCTAACGAGCTGCTCGTTGCACTGCGCGACGCGCAGCTCGTAGTGCTCGCTGGATACTTGAAGCTGGTGCCTCCGGTCGTCGTGGCGCAGTTTCGTGGCCGCATGATCAACATTCACCCCGCCCTGCTGCCCGATTTCGGTGGTCCGGGGATGTACGGTCATCACGTGCACGCGGCGGTGCTGGCGAGCGGCGCCCGGGAGTCCGGTGCGACCGTGCACTTCGTTGACGAAGCCTTCGATCGCGGCGATATCATCGCGCAGGAAAAAGTTCGGGTCGAACCTGCGGACACGCCCGAAACGTTGGCGGCGCGGGTTCTGGAAGCGGAGCATCGCTTGTTGCCGCGGGTGGTCCTGGACCTGGCGAGGAGGATGTAGTGCACGTGCTGCTGATGGTGTTCGCCCTGCAAAACCCGGACAGCCTTGCCGTGCGATTCTCGGCGATGACCGCCGTGACGGGCTACGAGCAAGCCATGACCGACAGCCTGCTGACGCTCCTCCCCGGCAGCACGCGCGACCGGACCGGCAACGTCACGCTGAAGATCGGCAGCGGGACGCCCAAGCGGCTGATCTCCTGTTCGATCGATGAGATCGGGTATGTGGTCGGCAACATCACGGATGATGGGTATCTCATGCTGCGGCGCGTGGGCGGTGGCGTGCGACTTTCTCCGCTCTTCGATCAGCAGCTCGAGGGTCATCGCGTCACGCTGTTCGGCCGGCGAGGAGCTGTTCCGGGCGTCGTCGGGGTGCGATCGACACATCTGACGCGCGGCCGCCCGACGCAGAATGACCCACCCTTCACGGTGGACAACGCGTACATCGACGTGGGCGCGACGTCGCGCGGTCAGGTTTTGGCGCTCGGCATCGACCTGCTGACCCCCATCTCGCTGACCAAGCGCCCGACCCGTTACGGCAAGGGGCTGATCGCGGCGCCGAACGCCGGCCGGCGTTCCGCATGCGCCGCGCTCGCAGCGGCGGCGCTCACCAAGCCTCGGGTGCGCGGCAGCGTCCTAGTGGCCTTCACGGTCCAGGGCTTGTACGCCGACACCGCCGGCCTGAATACGGTGACGAACCTGCAGGGTCCGTTCGATGAGAGTCGCCAGGTCTCGGTGCCCGTGAAGTACGGCGACACGGCGGTCGAGACCGTAGCCCTGAGCGATGTCGAAGCGCTCGTCAGGGACGTCGTGCAATGGATCGCAGGGTCACGATGATCCTCGCACTCACAGCAGTGCTCGCACTGCAAGACACGAGTCGCATCGCCGACGCGCAGGCTGTGCTGGCGCAGCTGGTCGAGAGCTATGGAGTCTCGGGAGCCGAAGCACCGGTTCGCGAAGTCGTGAAGCGTCTGTTGCCGGGAGTGCCAGCACAAACGGATACCGCCGGCAACCTCTGGGTGCGTGTTGGTCAGGGAGACGGTCCTGTCGTCATCATGGCGCACTTGGACGAGATCGGCTTCCGGATCGACTCGATTCTCGCCGATGGCTCACTCGCCCTCCGGAATCGCGGCGGCTTCTTCCCTTCCTTGTTTGAGGCCCAGCCCGCGTTGATTCACGGTGATCGTGGCGACATCCCCGGCATCTTTCTGCCGCGCGACTCCGGGCTCACGCGTCGCACTCCTCCGCCCCTCCGCGTCAGCGTCGGTGCCACGACGCGCGCGGGCGCGGAATCGCTGGGCGTGGCCATCGGCCAGACGATCACGATGCCAAAGCAATACGTACGGCTCGCCGGGACGCGCGCGACCGGCCGGTCCTTCGACGATCGCATGGGATGCGCGGCCCTGATCCTGGCGCTCCGCCGGCTCGATCGCGCCAAGCTGAAGCATCCCGTCATCTTTGTGTTCAGCGTGCGCGAAGAGATCGGGCTCGAGGGCGCCGCGGCCGTCGCGCGCCAGCTCGGCACGACGGTCCGGCGGGTGCACGCGATCGACACTTTCGTTTCGGCCGATTCGCCGCTCGAGCTGCCCAACTTTGCCGTCGCGCCGCTCGGCGCAGGCGCGGTCGCCCGCGCGCTCGACAACTCCTCCATTACTCCCCCCGCGTACGTCGATTCGCTGGCCCAGATCGCGCGCGCGCGGAACATCGCGCTGCAGATCGGGACCACGAACGGGGGCAACGACGGCTCGACGTTCACGCCCTACGGCGTCGTCGATGTGGCGATGGGCTGGCCACTGCGATACTCGCACTCTCCCGCTGAGGTCATTGACCTCAGGGACCTCGTGAGTCTCGCGGACTTGATTCGAGCGGTGGCTGAGGATTGGTAGGGCGACCCGCCGCATTGCGGTTTGACCGCCGTAGTTGTTTCTTGACCGCCCTATGAGAGCTCTGCTGTCCGTTTCGGACAAGCGCGGCATCGTCGATTTTGCACGACAGCTGGTCGAGCTTGGGTGCGAGATCATCTCGACCGGCGGGACCGCGGAAGCGCTGCGTCGAGAAGGCATCGCGGTCATTCCCATCGAGCAGGTCACCGGATTCCCCGAGATGATGGACGGCCGTGTGAAGACGTTGCACCCCAACGTGCACGGCGGGCTGCTCGCGCGGCGCGACAATGCGCACGACGTCGCGGCGATGACGCAGCACGGCATCGCGCCGATCGACCTGGTGGCGGTGAACCTCTACCCGTTTCGCGAAACGGTCGCCAAGCCCGAGACGACATTCGCGCAGGCGATCGAACAGATCGATATCGGCGGCCCATCGATGCTGCGCTCGGCGGCCAAAAACCACCAGTCCGTCATCGTCATCGTCGACCCTGACGACTATGCATCCATCGTCACACGTCTCAAGAGCGGCGGGGTCGCGCCCAATGAGCGCCACGCCCTGGCCACGAAGGTCTTCGCCCATACCGCTGCCTACGACGCGACCATCCTCGCGTACCTGTCGCGGTCGCAGGAGTCGCTGCCGTCCACGCTGAGCCTCGTGCTCGACCGGCAGCAGCCGCTGCGGTATGGCGAGAATCCCCATCAGCGCGCCGCGCTCTACGTCACGAGCGAAGCCGGAATCCGCGACATGCACCAGCTCCACGGCAAGGAGCTGTCGTTCAACAATCTCCTCGACGTCGATGCCGCCGTGACGGCGGTTGCGCCGTGGCAGGGTGGCAAGGATGCGCGCGCCGCCTGTGTGATCATCAAGCACACGACGCCATGCGGCATCGCGCTGGGACGCAATGCCGCCGACGCGTACACGCGCGCTCTCGCCACCGACCGCACGTCCGCGTTCGGCTCGGTGATCGCGTTCAACACTGTCGTGGATCGCACCGCAGCCACAGCGATGCGCGAGCTGTTCGTCGAGGTCATCGTCGCGCCGCGTGTCGATGCCGACGCGCTTTCCGTGTTCCGGGAGAAGAAGAACCTGCGCGTCGTCGAGCTGCAGCGCTTCCCCGACGAGCCGACCCTCGACTACAAGCGAGTGCGGGGCGGCTTTCTGGTCCAGGACCGCTTCCGCTACAGCGCCGTCGCCGACGAGTCCAAGTGGCAAATGCCCACGACCCGGCGGCCCACCGACGCGCAATGGAACGACCTCCGGTTCGCCTGGGCGGCGGTCGGATCGGTGAAATCCAACGCCATTCTGATCGCGCGAGAAGAGGCGGCCATCGGCATCGGCGCCGGCCAGATGAGCCGCGTGGATGCGTCGTTTTTAGCGGTCCACAAGGCCCGCCAGCAGGACCACGATCCCGCCGGCGCGGTCATGGCGAGCGACGCGTTCTTCCCATTCCGCGACGGGGTCGACGAGGCGGCGGCGGCCGGGATCTCGGCCATCATTCAGCCGGGCGGATCTGTCAAGGACAACGAGGTCATCGCCGCCGCGGACGAACATGGGATTGCCATGATCCTGACCGGTATGCGGCAGTTCCGTCACTAGATTTCGGAGCCTATGACAACGGTGCCGCGTACCCATCTCGAGGAATCACCCACTGCGCAGATAGGCGCATTAAGGGCGCCGTGGGTGTGGGCCGCCGGGGTGTCGATCGGCTCGCTCATTCTTTACGTTCTCACGCTAGCCCCAACGACGCAGTTCTGGGACGCATCTGAATACATGGCGGCCGCGCACTCGCTCGGCATCCCGCATCCGCCCGGCAATCCGTTCTTCGTGATCGTGGCGCACGTGTGGGGGCTGTTGCCGCTGGGCGCCGACTACGCGCGCCGGATCAACCTGCTCGCGGCGGTGACCAGCGCGCTCTCGGCGGGACTCTGGTTTCTCATTGCCGAGCGGTGGCTGCGCGACACCGCGCTGCCGGAGGCCTGGCGGCGCATCGCCGCGCTGGCGGGTGCGGTGGTCGGCGCCACGGTCTTCACGGTGTGGAATCAGGCAGTCGCCAACGAAAAGGTCTACACGATCAGCGTGTTCTCGATCGCGCTCGTTTTGTGGCTGACGATCCGCTGGGCCGACCAGCCCGCCGAAACGCGCAACGACAACCTGCTCGTCCTCATCGTCTATCTGCTCGCGCTGACCGCCACCAACCAGCTCATGGGCCTGCTGGTTGGGCCCGCGGTGCTGGTTTACGTCCTGTGGACCGACCCTGGGGTGCTCCTGCGGCCGCGTTTCCTCGCCGCGGCCCTCGTGGTCGCCATCGTCGGGCTCAGCGTCAATCTGTTCATTCCGATCCGCGCGTATCTCGATCCGTACCTAAATCAAGGCGATGCCTGGACCTGGGCGAATTTGCGGGCCGTGCTGGCGCGCGAGCAGTTCGGCAAGCCGTCGATCTTCGCTAACCCGATGTATCCACTCGGTGAGCCCAACCCGGGGCGCTCGATCGTCCTGATCGGACAGCAGTTCCTGAACTACGCGCAGTATTTCTCGTGGCAGTTCGGCCACGATCTCTCGCTGGTGTGGCAAGGCCTCCTCACGGCGCTGTTCACGCTGATCGGCTTGCTCGGCGCGCGGCTCCATTGGAAAGCCGACCGGCGCTCGGCGATCGCGATGACGGCACTCGTCGTCACGCTGTCGGTGGCGCTGGTGTTCTACCTCAACTTCAAGTGGGGCTACTCCCAGCGGTTCTCCGCCGCCGGCCTCCCGCACGAGGTACGCGAGCGCGACTACTTCTTCATCGCCTCGTTCGCCGTGTGGGGGATCTGGGTTGGTTTCGGACTCGCGGCGATCAGCGCGTGGCTGGCGGCACGGATACCTTCGCCTCGCGCCTGGGCGTTCGTGGCACCGGTGTTCCTGCTCGCGCTCATTCCCCTGTTCGGGAACCGCCTCACCGCGTCTCGCAAAGGCGAAACGGTCGCGCGCGATTTCGGCCGGGACCTGCTCGCATCCGTCGATCCCTATGCGCTCGTCATCACGACCGGGGACAACGACACATTCCCGCTGTGGCATACTCAGGAGGTCGAAGGAATCAGGCGGGACGTGAGTGTGATGGTGCTGTCGCTCGCCAACACGAACTGGTATCTCACACAGCTGCAGCGGCGCCCGCCGGGGCCGTACCCCGGCGTTCCGGCGCCCACCACGCCCTGGATGAGCTCCTACTACCGCGGCGCGCCCGGTGACACGTTTCCGCCGTATGTCGTCCTTCAGGGCGCGGCTCAGGGAACTATCGGTCCGATCAAGGTCACGCTGGACCCGCAGGTCCTGGGCCGACCGTTCCTCGACCGCTCGGAGCTCGCGGTCTTCCAGATCATCAAGGATCAGCTCGGCAAGCGGCCGATTTACTTTTCGACCTCGACCGGAAACATTGCCGACCAGCTTGGCCTGTCGTCGTATCTCATAGGCGAAGGCCTGGTGCGGCGGCTGATGCCCGCGCCGGTCGTGCCGAACGACAGCATCCGGTTTTTGGAGGGACGAGGCTTCGTGAACGTGCCGCTCACCAAGCGACTGGCGTTCGACATCTATATCGGCGGCAAATCCGCCGCGCGGCGGCGGCCCAGGGGCTGGGTGGACTTGCCGTCGCAGAACAGCCTGATCGGCTATGTCTTCGTGTATGACACGATCGCGGCTGCGCTGCGGGAGCGAGAGCCCGCCGTGGCGTCGCGCGCGATCGCGGTCCGCGATTCGATTCTGGCCAACACTTCCTACGCCATTCCGTGATCGACTCCTCGATATGACATCAACGCAGGCTGGCGTGCGCACCTATACCGGGGCGACGGGCGGCGATATCCCCGGCATTTCCCCCACTGTGGAGCAGCCGCCGTATCTCGTGGCTGCGGCCGTCAGCCTGGGCGCGCTCATCATCTACATCCTGACGCTCGCCCCGACGACGCAGTTTTGGGACACCTCGGAATACATCGCCGCGGCCTACACCCTGGGCATTCCGCACCCGCCCGGCAACCCGCTGTTCGTCCTGATGGCGCACGTCTGGGGACTGGTGCCCTGGGTCGGGGGATACGCGCAACGCATCAATCTGTTCGCGGCGGCGACCAGCGCCGTCTCCGCCGGTTGCTGGTTCCTCGTCGCCGAGCGCTGGCTGCGAGGCGTGATCCCCGTCGCATGGCCACGCCGCCTCGCCGCGGTGGCGGGCGCACTCGTCTCCGCCACGTCGTTTACGGTGTGGAATCAGTCGGTCGTGAACGAAAAGGTGTACACGCTGTCACTGCTGTCGATCGCCTTGATCCTCTGGCTCATCGTGCGCTGGGACGACCAGCCGGCCGGTGAAGCGCACGATCACCATCTGCTGCTGATCGTCTTTCTCCTCTCGCTGACCGCGACGAACCACATGATGGGCGTCCTGGTCGGCTCGGTGGTGGTGGTATTGCTCTACCCTCCCCTCAAACGCCAACGGCCCAGCTCGGACGACGAGCGCGCGGTGGAGTGGTCACAGTTCTTTGTGGTGACGGGAGCCTGGGCGGTGCTGATTACGCTGGGCCTGGAGCACTGGGAGTTCATCATCGTCGCCGGCGTTTTCTGCCTGTTGGCGATTCTCTACGCCGCGTTGGTTGCGAAGAACACGTCCTTCGCCCTCGTCGCACTGCTCGTCATGGTGATCGGGCTGTCGGTCTACGCCTATCTGCCGATCCGGGCGGCTTTCTTTCCCCCGATCAACGAAGGCGAACCGACGAACTGGCACGCCCTGTGGGACGTGCTGTCGCGGCAGCAGTACGGCAAGCCCTCGATCTTCGATAACCCGACGCAGGCTCCCGGCTCGACCAACACGGGCCACACGATATGGCTGTACGGGGCTCAGCTCGCGAACTACGTGCAGTATTTCACCTGGCAGTTCGGCCACGACTGGTCGGCTCTCGCGCAGCGGCTGCTCGGCGCGCTGTTCCTCGTCCTCGGGATCGGCGGCGCGTTTCGTCACTGGCGCGCCGACCGGCGCAGCGCGCTGGGGATGACGTTGCTCGTCGTCGCATTCACGTTCGCGCTCGTCTTCTACCTCAACTTCAAGTACGGGTACTCCCTACACACCGTCGATCAACCGGTCGCGGCGCACGAGGTGCGCGAGCGCGATTACTTCTTCATTTGCTCGTTCGCGTTGTGGGGGATCTGGGTGGCGCTCGGGTTGGCTAGCATGATCGAATGGGTTGCCGACCGATTCCCGGCCGACCCCTACGACACGCGCCGCTGGTTGTACGGCACGCCGGTCCTCGCGGTGGCGCTGATTCCGTTGATCGGCAATCGCCTCACCGCGTCGCGCAAAGGCGAGACCCTCGCGCGCGATTTCGCCTATGATCTGCTGCAGTCGGTCGAGCCGTACGGCGTGCTCGTCACGGCCGGCGACAACGACACGTTCCCGCTGTGGTACGCGCAGGAGGTGGAAGGCATCCGCAAGGACGTGACGGTCCTCAACCTGTCGCTCGCCAACACCGACTGGTACGTCCGGCAGCTGCAGCGGCGTCCGCTCTACGACTTCGACTCCGCCACGGCACCCGCGATCTACCGGGGGCGGCAGTGGCCGAAGCCCGCGGGCCAGCTCATGAGCTTCACCGATGCGCAGCTGGCCGGGCTCGAGCCGTATTACATCCTCGAGGGCAAGCGTACCGCGCACCTGGGCGCCATCAACGTCACGCTCGATCCGCAAATGCTCGGCCACCCCTACCTCGAGCGGGCCGATGTCATCGTGCTGCAGGTGATCAAGGATCAGCTCGGCAAGCGGCCGATCTACTTCTCGCGCACCGTGGGGTTGTACGGGGATCAATTCGGGCTGACGTCACGACTCGAGGGTCAAGGGTTCGCGCGCGTCTTGCGCGAACACGAACTGACCCCGTCGGACAGCATCAAGGGCGTCCAGTCGCTCGGCTACGTGAATCTCCCGCGGACCAGCAGGCTGCTGTTCGATGTCTACCACGCCGACGCAGCCGCGCGCGAACGACCGCGCGGCTGGGTGGACAAGCCATCAGAGGGGATTCTGTCGCTGTACGGACTGACCTACTACACGATGGCCGAGGCGTTGCAGGGCACGAAGAGCGCGGAGTCCGCCCGCATGCAGCAGATCGCCCAGGCCGTTTTCCGCAACACCGATCGAACGGTTCAACCGCTGCCGGAGCCGCGCGGACACTAGGACTTGGGCTTCGCGGGAGGAGGATCCGCCGGCTTCGTGGCGGTGGACTCCTCTCCCGTCGGACGCCCGCGCGAGCGCTGCACCACCTGCGGCATGACCGGCGCGTTCGGGTACAGCCGCTCCAGGCCGCCGACGACGACCTGATCGCCGGCGTCAATCCCGCCTCCCTGGATCTCCGCCCACCCCGCCGTGCGCACACCAAGCGTGACTTGGCGCCGGTCGGCCTTTCCATCTTTTACCACCCAGACGTACGTCGAGCCGCCGAGCGGCAGCAGCGCGTCCTCGGGGATGACGATGGCATTCGGCCTGATATCCGTCGCCAAGCGCGCCTCGATGAACATGCCGGCTTGCAGCTGGCGCTCGGGGTTTGGCACGCGCGCCTTGATGAGGATCGTGCGCCCGGGCAACTCGACGACCGGATCGACGAAGACGACTTCGCCCGAGAAATTCCTGCCGGGAAGGGCGGCGACCTGGAAGCTCACGAGCTGGCCGCGGCGCAGCCGGTCGGCGTAGCGCTCGGGCACCTGGAAGCTGGCGTGCTGTGGATTCACCGACTGCAGCGTGATGAGCGGCGTCTGATTGCTGACGAAGGTACCGATGCTGACGAGCCGCCGGCCCACGACGCCGGCGAACGGCGCGCGCACGACCGTGCGGTCGAGCCGCGTCTTCAGTAGATCATAGTTCGCGTCGGCACTCTGGGACTTCGCTTGCGACTGCTCCAGATCCGACGCCGACGACGCGTTTTGCGCGATCAGCTGCTTGGTACGCTCAAGCGCCTGTCGCGCCAGCTGGCGCTCCGCGTCGGCCTGCGCGACCTGCGCCTTCAGCTCCGCGTCGTCGACCTTGAACAGGGCGGTTCCGGCGTCGACCACCTGCCCTTCCCGCACGAGGATATCGATGATGCGCCCCTGTACCTCGGGACGCAGCTCGATGGACTGCACGGCTTCGATCTGGCCTGTCGCCTGAATCGCGTCGACTACCGTGTCACGAATGGCGACCGCTACTTCGACGGGGCTGGGGGGCATGCCACCGGCACCGCCACCTGGAGCTGCGGATTTGGCCTTGTTGCACGCGGCCACGAGCACGACCAACACAGCTAATGAGCGGGGCGACATCACGGAGTTCCCTTATCGCTAAAGAGTCGACGGCCCAGAATGCTTTCGAGCCCGGCGAGAGCGAGCCGGGTGGAGTAGTCCGCTTGCACGCGCGCAGCTTCGGCTTCGGAAAGAGCGACTTGCGAGGTGATCAGGTCCAGGATCGTCGTGGCGCCGGCGGAGTAGCGCGTCTGCTGCACGCGGAAGCCTTCCCGCGCCACGACTACGGCATCGCGCGCCACCTGCGCACTCGCACGTGCCGTCTCGTAGGCATCATACGCCGCGGTCACATCGTGCTGCACGGCACGATCCATGTCTTCCCGCGTCGCCCGAGCGACATTCTTGTTCACGCGCGCACGCGAGAGCGACAATTCGCGTTGCCCGTTGTTCCACAGCGGGAAGCTGATCCCGAGCGTTACTTGCGTCTGCTTGAACAGCTTCGGATAAAACGCCGTGTCGAACGCGAGCGCATTGAACGTCAACGTCGCGTGCGGCAGGTAGTTGCCCAGCTCGGCGCGAAATGCGGCGCTCGCCGCGCGCTCGTTGGCCGCCGCAAGGCGGTAGTCGGGGCCCTGTCGCGCCGCCTCCGAAATCGCGTCGGCGAGTGTGACCGGCAGCAGCGGAGCCGGTGCGGTATCGAGCGGAATCGCATCGACCGGTCCGGCGGCGCCGATGCGGCGACCCAGCTCGAGGCGCGCCTCCCGCAGTGCGGCTACCTGCTGGAGTGCCCCGACCTGGGCGCGCGCCAGCTCGAGTCGCAAGTTGAGCGAATCGGTGGACACCGCTGCACCCGACACCACGCGGGCACGCGCCACGGAGAGCTGTTCCACGGCGCGCCGCAGTCGGTCCCGCGCCACGCGGTCGAGCTCCGTGTTCGCGAGGACCGCGTAATAGTCCGACTCGGTGAGCTCCGCGGTCGCAAAGCGCTGGCGCAGCTCATCCGCGTGCGCGCCCTCGAGCTCCGCGGCGGAGCGGGACAGCTCGGCGATCTTCTGACCGCCAGTGAACAGATCGTAGCGCGCGATCAGGGTCGTATTCCACGTCGTCGACACCCGCACGATCTGATTGGTGAAAAAGAAGCTCTCGGGGTTGGTGCGCTGCGCGACCGCGCCGATCGTGACTGAGGGCAGCAAGAAGACGGCGAACGCGTTGCGCCGCACCCAGGCCGCGTTATCCACCTGGCCGAGCGCCTCGACGTAGTTGGGGTCGAGCCGCGCGGACCGCTGCAACGCGTCGGTGAGGGACACGCGCGGCAGCGAGTCGGCGGGCGCCAGCTCCGGACCCGGAGCGAGCGGCCCCTGCAGGGCGAGGAGCAACGCCAGCATCAGTCGCCCTCCCCAGGCGCCGGCACTAACCGCCCACGCCGCGCGCGCACCCGCCCGCGCAAGCCATCCAACACCACGTACGCCGCCGGCACCACGAGCAGAGTGAGCGCCGTCGAGAAGAACACGCCGCCGACGATCGCGTATCCCAGTGGTTTCCGGGACGCGGACCCGGCGCCGACACCCCAGGCGACCGGCACCGCCCCCATGATGGTGGCGACCGACGTCATGAGAATCGGCCGGAACCGAATACGGCCCGCCTCGAGAACGGCCGCCACGGTGTCGAGCCCTTTCTCTTTGAGCTGGTTCGTATACTCGACGAGCAGAATCGAGTTCTTACAGACCAGTCCGATGAGGAGAATCATCCCGATTTGGCTATACAGGTTCATCGTGGTCCCCGAGATGGACGTCTTCAGGAAAGAGAGAACCCACGACACGAAGGTTGGCTGCAGCAGCGCCAGGACTTTGAGCGTCACCAGCGCGCCCGTGATCGCGAGCGGGACCGCCAGGAGCACAGTCAACGGGTGCAGCAGCGACTCGAACTGCGAGGCGAGCACCATGAATACCACGATCAGCGCGATCACAAACGCGAAGTAGATGGCGCTCCCGCTCTCTTTGTACTCGCGCGATTCTCCTGCGAGCGCCGTCGTGGTTCCGGGAGGCAGTATTTGCTTCGCGACGGCATCGAGCGAATCGAGCGCCTCGCCCTGCGCGAGCCCCGGCAGCAACGACGCCGACAGCGTGAACGAGGGGACCCGGTTGAAGTGGTTGATCTGTCGCGCGCCAACCCCTTCCTGGACGTTCGCCAGGGCATCGAGCTGAACCAGCTGCCCGTTCTTGCCCCGCAAGTAGATCCCGCGCATGTCGCTCGGGGTCGCGCGATCCTTGGGATCGAGCCGCACCATCACGTAGTACAGCTTGTCGTTGCGCGTGAACGTGCTCACTCGGCGCCCGCCGAGGAACGTCTGCAGCGCCGAGGCCACGTCGCGGACCGGCACGCCCAAATCCTCAGCCCGGTCCCGATCGAACGTCACTCGCAGCTCCGGCTTGTTCACGTAGAGGTCGGTTTGCACGTTCGCGAGCCCCTTGATCTGCTGCGCCCGCCCGACAAACGGTCCCATGATCTCGGTGAGCTTCACAAAGTCCGGATTCTGCACGACGTACTGAATGGGCTGCGAGAAGCCGATCGCTCCGGGCGCGTAGGGGAACGCGAAGACTCCGGCGATGCCCATGAGCTGGGGGAAGAGCCCGCCAATCATTTGGTCTGACGTCGTGTGGCGCTCGCCCCAGTCTTTGAGGATGACGCCCACAAACGCGCTGTTCACCCCGCCCGCGAATCCGCCGACAATCGTGAAGTACCCGTTCACGTCGGGCGTGCGCCCGAGGATTTGTTCCACCTGTCGCACGTAGCCGTCGGTGTACTGCATCGACGCGCCTTCCGGCCCGCGCACGACGACCAGGAAGAAGCCGCGATCGTCGCTGGGGATCAACTCGCTCTGGAGTCGCGTCGGCGGGTAAATCAGAATCGCACCGACCGAGATGGCAACGACCGCCAGCGTGCCGAGCAGGACGGCCGCGCGGTGATCGACGGCGCGCCGCAGCAGCCGCGCGTACCGCTCCGCCAGCGCGTTGAAGCCGCTTTCGAACATCTGGAAGACCTTGCCATGCTGGTGCTGCATCCGCAGGATCTTGGCGCAGAGCATCGGCGTGAGCGTCAGCGCGACGAAGCCCGAGATCACGACCGCGCCCGCGACGGCGATGCCGAACTCGCTCAACAGCCGGCCCGCGGTGCCTGTCAGGAACGCGAGCGGCGAAAACACCGCCACCAGGGCGATCGTGGTCGCGATGACCGCGAATCCGATCTCATTCGTCCCGCGCACCGCCGCTTCCTCCGGTGACTCGTGCAGCTCCTCCTGGTGCCGGAAGGCGTTCTCGAGCACGATGATCGCGTCGTCCACCACGATGCCGATCGCGATCGTCAGCGCGAGCAGTGTAAAGTTGTTGATCGAGAAGCCCAGGAAATACATGATCGCGAACGTCGCGACAATCGACGCAGGGATAGCGAGTCCCGGGATGATCGTGGCGCGGAGGTTGCGCAGGAACACGAAGATGATCAGCACGACCAGGATCGCGGCGATGAGCAGCGTCAGCTTGGCGTCGTCGATCGAGTGCGTGACGAACTGCGAGCCGTCGAACGCGCTTTCGAGCTTCACCCCCAGCGGCAGCGTCTGCTGGATCGCGGGCAGCTCCTCACGGATGCGCCTCGCGACGTCGATCAGGTTCGCCTTGGATTGCCGCACCACGCCGATGGCGACCGACGGAGTCCCCTTCCAGCGGAAGATCGAGCGATCGTCTTCGGGGCCGAGCTCGACACGCGCGACGTCCTTCAGCTTGACCAGCTGGCTCCCCTGGCTCGCGACGACCATCTCCCCGAACTCCTGTGGCGTCTTCAGCTCGCCGAGGGAGCGCACCGAGAACTCGCGCCGCGTCGATTCGATCCGGCCGGCCGGGATTTCGACGTTGCGCGAGACGATCGCGTTCTCCACGTCCTGCACGGTGAGCGCGCGCGCCGAGAGCGCCTGGGGGTCGACCCACACCCGCATCGAGTAGCGCCGCTCGCCGAAAATGGCGGCGCTGCCGACGCCGGGCAGGCTCTGCAACCGCGCCTTCACGAGCCGGTCCGCCACGTCGGACAGCTGCATCAGATCGTAGTTGTCGCTGGAGAGCGCGAGCCAGTAGAACGGCTGCGCGTCGGCCGACTGCTTCGCGATCACCGGCTCGAGCACGTCGACCGGCAGGCGACCACGGACACGGGAGACCTTGTCGCGCACGTCCTGCGCCGCGACGTCCACCGGACGGTCGAGCGTGAACTCGAGCGTGATGTTGCTCGTCTCCTCCGATGACGTGCTGCTCAGCGTGCGGATGCCCTGGATCGTGGAGAGCTCTTCCTCGAGCACGTCGGTGACCGCGGTTTCCACCACTTGCGCGTTCGCGCCGGGGAGTACGGTCGAGACCGAGATGATCGGCGGATCGATGTCGGGCAGCTCGCGCACCGAGAGCCGGGTGTATCCGATCAACCCGAAGAGCACCAGCGCGGCAGACAACATGCTGGCGAGCACGGGACGGCGAATGGCGGTTTCGGAGAGTTTCATGGTCGAAAATTTTCCCGGAAGTGTGATTCGGCCGGACAGCCCTCAACGTAACGGGAGGTCCGTGGCGCTAGTTCCAAACAGCCGCCGTAGATACGTCGAAAAAGAAATCGGGAAATCGACATCGTCGGTCCCGGTTGTGTCCGAACTAAAGGGACCCGAACGTATGCCGAAGTGCGCGGGTCCGCAAGACGCCCAAAGTCTTACGCGTCGCTTCTGTACCCATGGGCGTACCACTAGGTTACAGCGCGGGAGGGCTGGCCGAACGGCTAAGGCACCGGTCTTGAAAACCGGCGGGCGCAAGCCCTTACAGGTTCGAATCCTGTGCCCTCCGTTGAGGTAACCTCCGTTCCCCGGGAGGCCTGATGGCGGCGACCGCATCACCGGCGTCCTCCAGACGCGAGATGACGTTCCTGCTGGCCAACCTGGAGCGGCCCACGCTCCTGTGGCTCGCGGCCCGTGTGCCGCGCACTATCCGCTCGAACCATCTTACGGTGCTCGGCATACTGGGCGCGGTCGGCGTCGGAGCCGCATACGCGCTGACGAACTACGATCCCCGCTGGCTGTGGGTCGCGAGCGCGATGCTGGTCGTAAACTGGCTGGGCGACAGCCTCGACGGCACTCTCGCACGCTTCCGCAATACACAACGTCCCAAGTACGGCTACTATCTCGACCACGTTGTGGATGCGTTCTCGACCACCGTGATCGGACTCGGCATCGGACTCTCGCCCTATGTCGACCTCCCCATCGCGCTTGGCCTCGTCGTACTCTATCTCGCCCTGTCGATCAATGTCTATCTCGAATCGAGCGTGTTCGGCGTGTTCAAGATCTCCTATGGTCGCATCGGCCCCACCGAGGTGCGCCTGCTGCTGATCCTGCTCAACACGGTGCTGGTGTTCTTCCCTCGCCCGCACAGTCTGGTCGCGAACGTCGCCAACTGGACGCTCACCGTGATCCTCATCGGGATGGTGGCGCTGTTCGTGGCCCGGTTCGCACGCAACCTCTACCGCCTGGCGAAACTCGAGCCGCAGCGGCTTCGCTGGTGGGAACATCACGAGAAGTAGGTCCGATGCGGCCGCTCTGGCTCGCTCTTCTGGTCCTCTCGACCGGCACGCTCGAGGCTCAGACAGTCCGCGGTCAGCTGGTCGATAGCATCAGCCGTGCGCCGGTCGCCGGCGCGTTTGTGACACTGGTGGATGAGCGGGGCGTCGAACGCGGCCGCGCGATCACCAGCGACGCCGGGCAATACGTGGTGACGGCTCCGGCAGCCGGCAATTACCACGTCCGGTCCAAGCTCATCGGGTTCCGGCCCTATGTCTCGCCTGCCCTGGCGCTCAAGAGCGGCGGAACCACCACCTACAACGCCGCGATCGACCCCATTCCGGTGACGCTCAAAGAGCTCGTCGTCGCGGGCGAGCGCGAGTGCGACGTCGACTCGGGAGCGTCGGTCGCGGCGCTGTGGGAAGAGGTGCGGGAAGCGCTCGCCGCCGTCGCCTGGACGTCGCGGGAATCGGGTTACTGGTACGAGATCCTGCATGTCCAGCGGGAGCTGACGGCCGGCGGCAAGCGCCAGGGTCCCGATTCCGCCTGGAGTGAGATCGGCTATCAGCAGGTGCCGTTCAAGAGCGCGCCCGCGACGCAGCTCGAGGCCCAGGGCTACGTCGTTGTCACGGAGGAAGGCTGGACGTACTACGGTCCGGACGCGGGTGTGCTGCTGTCCGATCCCTTCCTGCGTACCCACTGTTTCGAAACGAAGACGGCGAGCGGCTTGGTGGGTCTCGGGTTCACTCCCGTGCGGAACCGGGCGCTCCCCGACATCAAGGGCACGTTGTGGGTGGATCGCGATAACGGCCAGCTCCGCTACCTCGAGTTCTCGTACACGCATTTGCCCGAGCGCATCATCGATCCGCGCGCGGGCGGACGCATCGAGTTCCTGCGCGTCCCGACGGGCGCCTGGATCGTGCGCGACTGGGTGATTCGCATGCCGATCGCGCGGATCGTGCAGATGAACGACGGCCGGGACGCCTTCCCGCAGGTCATCGGATTTCACGAAGCAGGGGGCAGCGCCGTCGAGATCAAGTCGAACAACGGGACGGTCGTGTATCGCACGGAAGTCGCGCCGGCACCACCGGTCGCGGTTGTCTTACCGGCCGAGGCTCAGCCGTTGGAGACGCCGCCGAATCCGACGCCCGCCGCGGTTGCTCCAGCCACGCTCCCGCCCGCGCTGGACACAGTGCACGTGCGCCCCAAGAGAGGCTCGGGAGACCCTGACTTGCTGCAGCGCGACGAGTTCGAAGGATCGACGGCGACCGACGCGTTTAGCCTGGTGCAGCAATTTCGGCCGAACTGGCTCCACAACCGCGGGCCGCTCAGCCTGAGCGATCCCACCGCCGGAGAGCTCAAGATCTACGTCGATGGCTTCTTATTTGGCACCGTCAGCACCCTTCACAATGTCCCGGTTCTCGAAGTGCAACGTTTGCGTCACCTCAGCGGGCCCGATGCGACGATGCGGTACGGAGTGGGTCACGGAGGAGGTGTAATCGAGGTGTGGACCCGCCGTAGCTGACCTACTTCATTTCTGCTGCGCGTTCAACGCCCCCGCGAGCAGTCCAAGGACGAGCATTACCGTTCTACTTCGCGGGCGCGGTAAACTGCGCGAAGCCGATCGTGTTCCCGCCCGGATCGCGTACGTAGAACTCGGTG
>Ga0209377_1000837_pt1 | contig 20863 bp, 19 predicted proteins | sample GraSoiAngelo_141_FD_185898 | JGI IMG/M metagenome (GOLD analysis project Ga0209377, IMG submission 185898) | Grasslands soil microbial communities from the Angelo Coastal Reserve, California, USA - 14_0929_12_40cm (SPAdes) (version 2) | ecosystem: Environmental > Terrestrial > Soil > Grasslands ...
ATTATCACACCAAAGCACTGTGGATTACGCAACCATGACCACACACCCGAATATCTATCGGCTGTGCGCCGTACTCGTCACGACGCTCATGGCCGCCGCGTGCGGAGAGAATCCGGTGCAGGTGCTTCCCACCGATTCACTCGACGCATCACGCATCAAGTTCTTCAATTTTGGCGTGAACGCACCGGGCGTGAATTTTTACGCCGATGACGTCAAGATGACAGCAATCCTGTCGGCGACCGGTAGCGAAGCGACGACCGGCGTGACGTACGGCAGCGTCGGGAACGGCGGCGCGTATTCACAGATCGCACCAGGCGCGTATACCATGACCGGCAGAATTGCGGCAGCCACCGACAAGGATCTTCCCATTGCGTCGATCAACACGACGATCGCGGACGGAAAACGCTACTCCTTGTACATGAGCGGTTTTTACAACACCACGGCCAAGACCAGCGACGGGTTCGTGGTGGAAGATGCGTACCCGGCGCAGATCGATTACAGCGTCGCGCAGGTCCGATTCGTCCACGCGATTGCGAACGCCAATCCGCTCACGCTGTACGCCGCGAATACGACCACGCACGACACGCTCCTCGTCAACAGCGTCGTAGCATACAAGAGCGGGGGCGCTTTTAGTCCTGTGCCGCCCGGTATCTACGACCTATTTGCGCGCTATACCGACTCGACGACGAACAAGATCGTGCGCGCCGGCGTGACTCTCGCCGGTGGGCGGGTGTACACAGTCGGCGCGCGCGGCGACATCACCATCACCTCGACGACGGCCACCAATCGGCCGTTCCTGGATAACACGACGAACTACTAGGCACTCACTTCGTACGCGCGACTTCGAACAGATACTCCACGTACGACTTCACTCCGCCGTCGATTCCCTGGACTTTCGGGTTGGTTGACTCGATGACGTAGTACTCGTCGGGCGCATGCGCGCCGCTGCCGTGGCCAAGCCCGAAGTGCCCAGCGGCGAGCTTCAGCGGCTCACCGGTGAAGACGTAGCCGGGCCAGGAGCCGGCGTTCCTGGGCAGCAGAATCGGTTCGATCTTCGAGCGCCGGTAGACTGCCTCCTGCGCCCGAATGACCAGCGCATTCCGCGGCGTGCTCGTGGGATCGTACCCGCCCGTCATGTTGACCTCGATATCACCGAAGCCGCGCTTGGCGAGATGTGCCTTCAGCGCCGCCAGCGCGTCGGCGGCCGTCATGTCAGGGACGAGCCGCAGATCGAGCTTCGCGGTGGCGCGATGTGGCAGAATCGTCTTCCCGCCGGGGCCGGTGTAGCCGCCGACCAAACCCTCGATATTGACCGTCGGACGCGACATCAGCAGCTCGAGCGCCTCGGTCCAGCTCACGTCATGCACCCAATGGTCAACGCCGAGCAGCTTCTTCGCCGCGGTCTCGTCCAGGCGCGCGGCGGCGGCCGCGATCAGGGACTTTTCGTCCGCCGAGGACGGCCGCGCCTTGTCGGCAAAATTCTCAATCGCGGGATCGTTGCCGTCGGACGACACGAGCGTGGCGAGCGCCTGCACGAGATGCCAGGCGGGGCTGTCGACGCGCGCCTTGTTACTGGAATGGATGTCCTGTTTGGGCCCGCGTCCCCACCGCTCGCCGCTCGAGACGAGCTCGCATTCGATGACGCCTTTGGCGCCCAGGGTGATGGTCACTTCACCATCGAGACCTTGCGACGCGGAGGGCATGAACATGCCGACGACGGGTTTGAGCGCGGCCAGCACTTCGGGACGCCGCACGATCTGGGGGAAGTGCGGCGAGCCGATCTCCTCTTCGCCTTCGGCAACGAGCACGAGATTGACGGGAAGTTTGCGATTGGCGCCGCGAATGGCGTGCAGCGCGGCGAGGAACGTGGCCTCGGGCCCCTTCTGGTTCACGGCGCCGCGGCCCATGACGACCTTGCCGAGGCCCGGCCTGTCCACGAGCGCGGCGTCCCAGGGCGGCGACGACCATTCGGACGGATCGACCTGCTTGACGTCATACATGAAGTAGAGGCCGAGCGTCTTCGGGGCACCCGCGTCGAGCGTCGCGAAGATCCCGGGCTGGCCGTCGCTGGGGACTTTCGTCACTTGCTGGAAACCCGCCTCGCGCAGCATCCGTATCGTCAGCTCGCAGCCTTCATTCATGCCGCGGTTCTCGGCTGCAATCGACGGCTGGCGAATCCATTCCTGCAACCGTTGCACCGTCTCGTCGTGGCGACGGTCGACCTGGGCAAAGATGGGCGTGAGATCAGATTGCTGGGTCCACATGGAGGGCGCCACGGGCGGCAGAGACGGCAGAGTCAATCCGGCGACGGCGGCGGTGGCATCTTGCAAGAAGGCTCGACGGTCGATCACAGGCGGCTCGTGTCTGGAGTTACGATAATTCTAAGTCAGGGAGGCTCACCTGTGCGACCCGCGCTGATTGCACTGACGGCTCTGCTGTTACCGTACAAAGTCTCGTCTCAGCAGGCCAGGAATTTTCCGCTCGAATCGGCCGCAGGCCTGCGGGTGCACAACGTCACGGCCGAGGCCGTCACTCTGGACGGCAAGCGAGGTGTGCGGCTGACGGTGTCTCCGGAGGTCACGCGTCGCCTGCAGGCGCTGACCCCCGACCAGCTCACGCAACTCGCGCAGCGTGGGAGCATCGAGGGAGTCGACTTGGAGCAGCTTGCCGTCATCGAGGGCATCGATTTCTCGAGCGGCGTGATCGAAGCGGAGATCGCGGGCGCACCCGCTCCCGACGCCGGCGCGGGGGCGCGCGGCTTTGTCGGCATCGGGTTCCGGGTGCAGCCGGACCTGCGGACGTATGACGCCTTCTATCTCCGCCCGACCAACGGCCGCGCCGAAGATCAAGAGCGGCGCAATCACGCCACGCAGTACATCTCGCATCCCGATTGGCCGTGGTTCCGGCTGCGCCAGGAGACCCCCAGCAAGTATGAGTCGTACGTGGATCTCGTGCCGGGCGTATGGACCAAGATCAAGATCGACGTGCGCGGCGACAAAGCACGACTCTACGTCAACGACAATCCGCAGCCCGTCCTCATTGTCAACGACGTGAAGTCCGGTGCAAACGGGCGCGGCGCAGTGGCGCTGTGGATCGGGCCGGGGACGATCGGGCACTTCCGGAACGTGACGGTGACGCCGGGCCAATGAGCAGCGGGTCCCCGGCGTTCGTCTTGCGCTGGCAGCGTTGCCCGCTAGCATTCCAGCAGCGCTAGGGGCGCATCCAGTCCGCGGAAAGGGCCGTGCCCACCCACGAGTAGTGACCATCAGCGACGAACTTCTTTCAGCCCAGACACGCGGACAACGGGCGGGTTTTGAAAGGAGCTTCGTGTGTTTCCCAACCCGCAAGACGCGCTCCCGCTTCCTGCTCATCCGAGTATCGAGCAATACCGCAAGCTCGCCAAGGATCTGATCACGGCCTGCAAGGCCGGCCCGCCCGCAATCGCTAAATGGGCCGACCGCTGGATGGCGTCGCTCCTCGCCGGCTCGGATCGCAAGCACATCGATCGCGCGGCGACGCAGGTCGAGGCATTCGCGCAGCGCACCCTGACCCGCGAGGAGCGTCATTGCGTCCTCGCCGATGCCCAATTCGTGCTCGCCCGCTCACATGGATTTCCGAGCTGGACGGCGTTCGTCGCGCACCTCGAGGCACAGCAGCACGCCGGCACGGAGGCGGCGGCGTTCGAGCGGGCAGCCGATGCCATCGTCCGCGGCGACGAGGCCACACTCCGACAGCTGTTGCGCGAACATCCGCAGTTGGTTCGCGCGCGGTCCGCGCGGGAGCATCGCGCGACGTTGCTCCACTACGTCTCGGCGAACGGCGTCGAGAACTACCGGCAGAAGTCACCGCCGAACGCCGCACGCATCACCGAGCTCCTCATCGAGGCCGGCGCTGCCGTCGACGCTGAGGCGGATGTGTACGGCGGTGGGTGCACCGCGCTGGGACTCGTGGCGACGAGCACGCCGCCCCGCCAGGCGGGCGTTCAGATTCCCGTGATCCAGGTCCTGTTGGATCACGGCGCCGAGATCGAGCACCCGAATCTGGCCGGCAATGGCGCAGACGCGCTCTATGCCTGCCTGGCCAATGGTTGTCCGGAAGCGGCCCAGTACCTCGTCGAGCGTGGTGCTCGATTCGGTCTGGTGGGTGCGGCAGGGATCGGGCGGCTCGACATCGTCCAGCAGCTCGTCGCAACCGCCGACGCGTCGAGACGGGACATGGCCCTCCGCTATGCTGCCGGATATGGACAGCTCGAGGTGACCCGGTTCCTGCTCGAGCGCGGAGTGCCGGTTGACGCGCACTCCGGTGACGGCGAAACCGCCCTGTTCTACGCGATCCTCGGCGATCACGTCGAGGTCGTGCGATTGCTGCTCGCGCGTGGCGCGAATCCAAACATGCGCACGCAATGGGGCGATATCGTGGGTGCCGCGATGTGGCGGGCGGCGCATGGCGGCAATGCCGATCGCTGCGCCGAAATCATGGAGTCCCTGATCGCCGCCGGCGGTAAGGCACCGGAGCGCCACCCACCCGTCAGCGAGAAGATCGATGCCCTGCTCCGCCGATATGGCAGCGTAGCTGACTCGAGCCGGTACTGGTGGGGGGAAGAACCGCGGGGTTAAAATCCACGCTCTTTCACTGGAGCCCGACGATCCTCCTGCCCGTGCTGTTGCTGGCCCTGCAAGCGCCTGTGCTGAACCAGAACGGGTTGCAATTCAAGGATCTGAACAGGAACGGGGTGCTCGATCCGTATGAGGATTGGCGCCTCACCCCGGAGCAGCGCGCGCGCGATCTCGTGACGCGGATGACGCTCGAAGAGAAGGCCGGGACCATGATGCACGGCACAGTGCGCAGCACCGGTCCTGCGGGCGGCGTGGGGATGGGTGCCGTGTACGACACCGCGGCCAACCGCAAGCTCATCGATAGCGCAAAAGTCACCAACCTGATCACGCGGCTCACCGCGGATCCCGCGACCATCGCCGCGCAGAACAACGTGCTGCAGCGCATCGCCGAGAACACCCGCCTCGGTATTCCCCTTACGATCAGTACCGACCCGCGCAACCACTTCCAGAATGTCGTCGGTGCAACGGTCCAAACCAACCGCTTTTCGCAGTGGCCGGAGCCCCTGGGCTTCGGCGCCATCGATGACACCGCATTGACCCGCCGCTTCGGCGACATCGCGCGTCAGGAATACCGCGCCGTCGGCATCCACATGGCTCTGTCGCCGCAGGCCGACCTCGCGACCGAGCCGCGCTGGCCGCGGGTGGCCGGGACGTTCGGGGAAGACGCCGCCCTCGCCGAACGACTGGTGCGCGCTTACGTCGCCGGATTCCAGCACGGAGCGAAGGGTCTCGACACCGGGAGCGTCGTCGCGGTCGCGAAGCACTGGGTTGGCTACGGCGCGGCGAAGGATGGTTGGGATAGCCACACCTACTACGGACGCTTCGCGTCGTTCACCGGTCCACATCTCGACTATCACATTCGCCCCTTCGTGGGCGCATTCGCCGCCCAGGTCGGCGCGGTGATGCCGACGTACTCGATCCTGCAAGGTGCGACGTGGAATGGCCAGCGCATCGAGCAAGTGGGCGCCGGCTACAATCGCCAGCTGCTCAGCGAGATCCTGCGCGGCGCGTACGGATTTCGCGGCATCGTTCTGACGGATTGGGCGATCACGTCGGAGTGCGGTGACCGCTGCATCAACGGCGCGCCTGCGGGTGAACGCCCCTCGTTTGCCGACGTGGGGATGCCCTGGGGCGTGGAAAACCTCACGCTGCGGGGGCGCTTCGTGAAAGCCGTGGATGCCGGCGTCGACGAATTCGGCGGCACGGAGCGGGCCGATGTGCTGGTCGAGGCCGTACGTAAGGGCGAGCTCACGGAGGCCAGGGTCGACAGCTCCGTCCTGCGGATTCTCACCCAGAAATTCGCGCAGGGCTTGTTCGAGCATCCCTACGCCGATACTGCTGCCGCGGCGCGGCTCGTGGGGAGCGACGCGTTCCGCACCGCGGGGCTCGAGGCGCAGCGTCGCGCGCTGGTGCTGCTCGAGAACAAGGGCGGGCTGCTGCCGTTACGCACGCCGCCGGATAAGCCGCTCCGCCTCTACCTCCACGGTGTCGCGCCGCAGGCAGCGGCGCGCGCGGGCTGGACCGTGGTGGACGATCCCAAGCAGGCCGACGTCGCCATCATGCGTCTCACCGCACCGTTCGAGCGGCTGCACCCGCAGTACGTGTTCGGCCAGTTCTTCCATGAAGGCAACCTGGCCTTCAAGGATGGCGATGCCGATTACGAAGCGTTCAAGCGCGTGAGCGCGATCGTGCCTACGATCGTGACCGTGTATCTCGACCGCCCCGCGATCCTGACGCCGCTCCAGGCTACCGCTCGCGCCCTTATTGCGAACTTCGGTGTAAGCGATGAAGCCTTGATCGACGTATTGACCGGCCGAGCGAAGCCTGAAGGGAAGTTGCCGTTCGAATTACCGTCCTCCATGGACGCCGTCGCCGCACAGCGGCCGGACATGCCGCACGACAGTGCGCACCCGTTGTATCCGTTTGGATTCGGGCGCAGCTACTGACGTTTCCTTTTATTGGAGGTGTACAATGCAGGCTCGATCCTATTTGCTGGTGTTTGCAGGCGCCGTGCTTCCCGCGGCGCTCGTCGCGCAGGCGACGAATCCACCCCCTGCCGCGACCGCGGCCGCGATGGCAGCCGCGCCCGCCGCGTCGACCAGTCCTGTCACCGACGCGTTGCGCCAGATGCAGCAGCGCTACTCGCGGATTCTGGTTGCGGCCGCCGAGGCGATGCCCGCCGAGAAGTACACCTATCGTCCCACCCCGGCGCAGATGAGCTTCGGGCAAATCCAGGTGCATCTGGCCAACGAGGGCAACGATCTCCTGTGCAGCAAAGTCGCCGGCGTGCCGGCGCCGCAGCGCACCGCCGCGGATAGCACGCTGAACAAGGAGCAGCTCATCGCTCGCCTGAAAGACACCTTCCAGTTTTGCGAGCAGGCGTTTGCCAAGCTGGACGACTCGAAGCTGAGCGAGCCCATCCAGCTCTTCGGCCCCAATCCCTTCACGCGCGCAGCCGCGATTCTCATCACGGTCGGCGATTGGGCGGACCACTACAGCCAGGAAGCGAATTACCTCCGCCTGAACGGCGTGCTGCCGCCCACGGCGCAGCGCCGCGCGATGTAATCCAGCCACCCCCTTCCTGCCCTGCGTTCCCCTCTCCCGAAAAGGGAGAGGGGGCCAGGGGTGAGGCCCATGGAAGTCATCGTCCAGAAAAACTACGAGCAGATGAGCAAAGTCGCGGCGCAGATCGTCGCGGAGCTGCTCAACACCAAACCGAATGCCGTGCTTGGCATGGCGACGGGCTCGACGCCGCTCGGCCTCTATCAGGAGCTCGTGCGCCTGCACAAGAAGGAGCAGCTCGACTTCTCACGGGTGACGACGTTCAATCTGGATGAATACGTCGGCCTGAACGCGAACCACCCGCAGAGCTACCACTATTTCATGCACGAGCATTTTTTTCGCCACGTGAACATCCCCGCGCAAAACATCAACATCCCCTCCGGGACGACCAGCAATTATCCAGCGTTCTGCGCGTGGTACGAAAAGCGCATCGAAGAGTGCGGGGGAATCGATCTGCAGATCCTGGGCATCGGCACCGATGGTCACATCGCCTTTAACGAGCCGACGAGCTCGCTCAGCTCACGAACGCGACTCAAGACGCTGTCCAAGCAAACCATCGATGACAACGCGCGGTTCTTCGAGCACCGGGCGGACGTACCGGTCTACGCCATCACGATGGGCGTGGGCACGATTCTCGAAGCGCGCAACCTCATCCTGGTGGCGAGCGGCAAGGCCAAAGCGAAGGCAATTGCCCAGGCGGTGGAAGGGCCGGTGACGAGTATGGTGACGGCGAGTGCGCTCCAGCTGCATCGCGATGCCATCGTGATCGTGGACGAGGAGGCCGCGGGCGGTCTCGCGATGCGAGACTACTACGACTTCATCTACGCGGCGAAGCCGGCGGCGCCGAGGGCTTAGGGCTCCTTAGTGGCCGCCCTCTTCTTCGTGATCGTCGTCGCCGTCGTGGTTGTCGTCCCTGAACGCCCGCAGCGATGCACGGATGTTGCGTTCGATCGCGTGTTGATTCTCTGAGCTCGTGGGATCGATTATCGCGCCAGCTGCATCCTTGAACCAGCTGCTCACATCCACGTCGATGGTGAGATTGGTGGTTCCAGCGCCGACGGTGACAGGGTTGTCAAACTGCATGTGCATGATCGCCCTTAGGCCCGACGTAAACGTGAACGCGTGATCCGTGCCGCCCGCATCGGTGAACACCCCGACCACCTTCACACTAAGGCCCGCGAATTCGGGGTGAGCGGCGAGGAAGTCGCCGGCACCGTTGTCGTCGCTGTCGACGGCGTCCAGTTTGGCTTGCAGCCGAGTGTAAGTGCCTGCCGGAACCAGGGCGTCGAGCACGACCTTCGTCGTGCCGTCGAGCGGCAGGTCCACTAACGCAGGACCGGCCTTGATCGGCGCGCAGCCGGACTCCCCATCATGGTTCTCGCCCTGATCGTGGCCGTCGTTCTCGACATCGGCCGTGTCATGGGCCGCCGAGTCGTCGTTCTCGACATCGGCCGTGTCATGGACCGCCGAGTGCTCGACGGAATCTTCCGGTTGCTCGACGTCGTCGGAGTCGGCAGCGCACGGGTCATTATTCGCGAGCTTGAGCCGAGACAGCACGATCTGGGCCGAAGAGATTTTCACCGACCCACCCTCACCCGTGACGATGAGGTCCGCACTGATACCTGGTGAAGGACGCACTCCCGCAGACGCGATCGCGGCCGACACGCTGATGCGATGCATGGCGTTGGGTTCGGTCGAGTTGCAGGCGGTGACTACAAGTGCGGCGGGCGCGAGGAGCAGCAGACGACGAACGACGTTCATAGAACCTCCAGAGTGCGATTCAGTCCCTGGAGTTGAACCTAGCCACTCGAGCAGCGAGCAACAGGTGTCGCTTCAGTGAAAGGCGTCGTCGCGCGGGCCAACCGTGTGTGACACGCGTCACCCTGTTAGCCGACCACCTGCACGCGACGCCGCGCTAGCAGATCGTCGACGAGCGGTGCGATGACGAGCGATGCGATTAGGAACGCGACCACGAACGAGGCTCGGAGACCCATCGCCGCTCGAGTTCCGCGATCAGACGAAAGAGCAATAGTCCCCCGTTCCGAAGTGCGTTAGTCAGCAGGCTAGGAGGACTCATGAGACAACTGGCTCGTCTAGGCGTTGGCTTAGGTGCAGTCGTGGCGGCGGCTGCCCTCGGGACGCCCGCGCATGCGCAGCAGCTGAGCGAGCTCTTTCGCAAGGTCAGCCCCTCGGTGGTCCTGGTGCGCACCATCGAACGGGGCATCGCGCCGGAGCGCTCGACCGGGCTGACCACCATTCCCGGGCTCGGCTCCGGCGTTCTGATCAGTGCAGAAGGCAAAATCATGACGGCGGCCCACGTCGTCCAGACCGCGGACAAGGTGGGCATCCAGTTCCAGGACGGCAAGATCTATCCCGCCCACGTGGTCGCATCGTCGGTACGCGCGGACGTGGCGTTACTGCAGCTCGATCAGTTCCCCATGGCGCTGGCACCGGCCAAGCTGGGTAACTCCGACAGTCTTTCGGTAGGAGACCAGATCATCGTGATCGGGGCGCCGTACGGCCTCGGTCACAGTCTCACGGTCGGTCACGTCAGCGGCCGGATCCCAGGCGGGGGCATGGTAAGCGGCGGGCCAATGGAGATGATCCAGACTGACGCGGCGATCAACATGGGCAATTCCGGTGGCCCGATGTTCAACATGAACGGCGAAGTGGTCGGCATCGTGAGCCGCATCCTGACGCAATCAGGCGGCTTCGAGGGATTGGGGTTTGCCATCCCCTCCAGAGTGGCGGAGCGCGTGCTGCTCAACGCCAAGTCGTTCTGGAGCGGCATCGACTTCGTGCTGCTGCAGGATACCATGGCTCAGGTTTTCAACGTGCCGCAGCCGGCCGGCCTTCTGGTCCAGCAGGTGGCGACCGGATCTCCGGGCGCACTGCTCGGAATTCGAGCGGGATCCGTGCGCGCGAAGATCGGTGAGGGTGAGGTCCTCGTTGGTGGCGACATCGTCCTCGACGTCGCCGGCATCTCCATCACGCCGAACGGTGGGTCATTCGAACAAATTCAAACCTACCTGAGCGGTCTCAAGGCGGGTGACAGCCTGAAGGTGAATGTGTTGCGCGGCGGCAAAGTCGTGCGGCTCGCCGCCGTCAGACCGCGGTGAGGGCCCTCTGGCGCAGCAGCACAAGGGCAAACACCACCATCCAGAGAGAGGACGCGCCGATGTTGACGCGCTCCCACACGCCGAAGAACGGCGTGGGCAGATTGGCCGCGACCTTCGGGGCGTCCAGGAACGACACGACGCCAAACACGACGAAGATGCCCACAGTCGTGATCGAGTAGCCCCGGAAGCGCTGGCCGAACGCCGCCGCTCCGCAACCGATCGCGAGCAGCGTGCACAGCAGCGTCACCATCGTCCACACGATGTGCAGCGTGTCGGTCAGCGTGAGCTCGGCGCCGCGCAGGTGCATGGGCGGCCAAACCAGCCCAAGCATTCCGGACGTCATCAACGCGCTCCCCGCAATTCGCAGTGCGCGTTGGTTCACTCCGGACATCCAGACGCAGCAGCGACGCCAGAATGCCACAGGAGAGGAAAAGTTTCCTCGCCATTGTTCCTCCTCGCAGTTACCCGGAGCCTCGCGGAGTGGCCGTGAGGAAACTGGGAGACAGTGATGAAGCGATTGTCGTTGACGATGCCACACCTGCGTCGTACGTTCAGCGCCCCTGCTCGACTGGAGAAACGCATCGTGATCACGCCGCACCTGACGCGAGCCGCGCTCGCAGCGCTGGTTCTCGTAGCCCCCGCCCCCGCCGCCTTGTCGGCGCAGAATCCGCCGTCACCGGATCCCCGTGTCGGCTTGCGCGCCGGCCTGATGAACGCGGCCCAGGCCGCGTGGAATCTGCGGCTGATCTCGACAACGCCCCCCCCGCGCGAGTTCGTGCCGGCCGAGCCTGGCGATTTCAACTACATGAACTCGGATCTCGCGTTCAAGGGAAACTACGTCATCCAGGGGAATTTCCAGGGGTTCTCGGTGTGGGACGTGACGGATCCGGCGCACCCCAAGCTCGTGCACACCGAGGTCTGCCCCGAACAACAGAACGACGTCTCGGTGTATCGCAACCTGCTCTTCCTCTCCGGTGAGTCGGGGAACGGACGCGTCGACTGCGGCACGCAAGGAATCCAGGAGCATGTCAGCGCCCAACGCGTGCGCGGTGTCCGCGTCCTCGACATTTCCGACATCACGCACCCCCGCAGCATCACGAACGTGCAGACCTGCCGCGGTTCCCACACGCACACGTTTGTGACCGATCCGAAGGACACGAGCGTCGTGTACATCTACGTCTCAGGCCAGGCGTCCGTGCGTCCGTCAGAAGAGCTGGCCGGCTGTTCCGACGCGCTGCCGTTTCAAGACACCGCGTCGGCGAAGTTTCGAATCGACATCATCCGCGTGCCGCTCGCCCATCCGGAGCAGGCCGCCGTCGTGAGCCGGCCGCGTATTTTCGAAGCGCTCGTGGATCCGCGCGTGCACGGCCCATCGACGACTGACTCCGCGGCCGCGGCGCGCGAGGCAGATTCCGCGCGGGCTGCTGGCGCGTTCGTCGTCACGTTTCAGGGCTCGCCGACGGCGGCTCCCACCGGATTCGTGAACGAGATGCTCGACAGCATCGTGAAGAGTCACGGGCGCACGGGCGCACCGACCGCTGCCGACAGCGCGGAGCTCCGGGCGGGTATCCAGGGCTACGTCGATGCGAACTTCCTGTCGCCGATGGGCCCCGGCGGCGTGCGCCTCGGCCCCGATCAATGCCACGACATCACGGTCTATCCCACAGTCGGCATTGCCGGTGGTGCCTGCGCCGGGTACGGTCTGCTGCTCGACATCAAGGATCCCGTACACCCGGTACGCGTCACGGCCGCATCAGACTCGAACTTCGCGTACTGGCACTCTGCGACGTTCAACAACGACGCAAGTAAAGTGATTTTCACCGACGAGTGGGGCGGCGGCGTGGCACCACGCTGCCGCGCAACCGACAAGCCCGAATGGGGCGCGGACGCGATCTTCACCGTCGACACCAAGCACGCCCTGACGTTCAAGGGTTACTACAAGCTGCCGGCGCCGCAGACGGCGGTGGAAAACTGCGTCGCGCACAACGGCAACCTGATTCCCGTCCCCGGCCGCGACATCATGGTGCAAGGCTGGTATCAGGGCGGCATTTCGGTATTCGACTTCACCGATCCCGCACATCCGAAGGAGATCGCGTTCTTCGACCGCGGGCCGATGGACTCGACCAAGCTCCAGATGGCGGGTAGCTGGTCGGCGTACTGGTACAACGGCTACATCTACAGCTCCGAGATTGCGCGCGGGCTCGATGTCCTGGAGCTCCAGCCGAGCGCGTTGTTGACGCAGCACGAGATCGACGCGGCGAAATTGGTGAAGCTCACATATCAGAACGTGCAGGATCAGCAGCGCCTGACTTGGCCGGCGAGCTTTGTCGTCGCGCGCGCGTATCTCGACCAGCTCGAGCGCTCGAAAGGGCTGGCGGCCGACCGCATCACGGCAGTGCGCGCGGCCCTCGGGACCGCGGAGAGCGCGCCAGTGCCGAAGCGACGGACCACCCTCAATGCGCTCGCCACGCAGCTCGACCGCGACGCCGCGGCCGCGGCGGATGGCGCAAAGGTGCGGTCGCTCGCGGGTGTCGTGAGAGGATTGGCGAAGTAGCGTTTTATTGATACGGTCTGCAGTCGTTTGATGATGAAGGGGCCAGGTCCTCGTACTACCGTGCCGCATGGCGTCGTACGAGGACCTGGACGCATTTAAGGCGTGCCACCAGCTGGCGCTTGCCGTTCATACGCTCACCGAAGGGCTCGACGAGATAGACCCTGAGCTCAGCGCGCAGCTGTGGGGCGCGGCGCTGATCGCGCCGAGTCGCATCGCGCGCGGCTCCGCGTTCCGGAATCGGAAGATGTTCTGGGCATGCGTCGACCGCTCGTTGGCCGCGCTCTACGAAATCGAGTATCACCTCAAGATGGGATATACGATGGGATTGATCTCACAGGAGGAGCATCATCACCTCGAGAGTCTACGCGGGCGGGCAGTGTTCTATTCGGTGAAACTCGTGATGGACCTCATTGCGCCCCCGCCCCCCCCCCCCGATCCGGAGGACACCGCGAAGGCCTGACCTCCGAAGGCCTACGTCACCCGCGCAGCCTGCTCCGCTCCCTCCCCAATCACGAGACCCGTTCCTGCGCCTTGCGCTGCGATCTCCCGACGCAGCTCGGCGATGTCACTGTCGGTGTGACCGGCTGCCCGCAGCTTCCGGTTCATCTCCACGGTCTTGACAGCACCCTTCAGCGTGCCGAGCGCCAGGGTCGCGCACTGGGGCCGCGACGCCGCGATGCCCCGGCCGAGGAGATCCAGCATCTCCTCGTACGAGAAGTCGAGAATCTCCGCGAACGTCGGCTTCTCGTGGTTGGTCCGCTCGGCCAGGATCGACGCCGCCGCCTGGCTCAGCGTGCAGCCGACCCCTTCGAAGCTCACCGACTCGACGCGATCCGAGTCCTCGTGCGCTTTGAGGTACATCGTGATGATGTCGCCACATCCCGGGTTGCCGCCCGGAATGCGAGCGTCCGCATCGGGGAGCTTGCCGCGGTGGCGCGGTCGTTGATAATGATCGACCAGCCAGGCGACCCGCGTTTCCTGATCCACTACGGCTTCTCCACCGGGCTGCGCACGAGGTTGCCCCACTCCGTCCACGACCCGTCGTAGTTGCGCACCCGATCGAATCCCAGGAGATACGTCAGTGCGAACCAGGTGTGGGACGAGCGCTCGCCGATGCGGCAGTAGGCAATCACCTCTTCGCCCGGTGTGAGCCCGTTTTCTTCCTGATAAATCGTCCGCAGCTCGCTCGCCGGCCTGAAGGTGTGCGTCTCCGGGTTTACCGCGCGACCCCACGGGATGCTCCGCGCGCCCGGGATGTGGCCGCCGCGCAGCGCACCCTCATTCGGGTACTCGGGCATATGCAGCCGCTCGCCGCGATACTCCTCCGGGCTTCGCACATCGACCAACGAATTGCCGCCTCTGACGTGCTCCAGGACCTGATCGCGGAACGCGCGGCTGCGACTGTCATCGCGGTCCGATACGGTGACGCTCCCCTCGCGATAGCGCGGCACCGCGGTCACGAGCTCGCGTCCCTCCTGGGCCCAGCGCAACCGCCCGCCGTCCATCAGCCGGAGATTGTTCAGGCCAAAGAGCCGGAATACCCAGAACGCGTACGTCGCCCACCAGTTGTTCTTATCACCGTAGAAGACGATCGTCGTGTCGTCGTCGATGCCCTTCGAACGCAACAGGCGCTCCAATCGCTGGCCATCGATGTAGTCTCGGATCAACGGATCGTTGAGGTCCGCGACCCAATCGATTTTCACTGCGCCGGGGATATGCCCCGTTTCATAGAGCAGAATGTCCTCGTTGGATTCGACGAGGCGCACTTTCGGATCATCCAGGTGATCGGCCACCCACTGGGTCGAAACCAGGACCTCGGGGTGCGCGTACCCGCGCGCCGCGATGTCGGCTACGGGTGCCACAGTCTCAGGCATGTTGCCTCCTCTTCAGCGTTTTCCGTCCGGGCCGAAAAGCAACGCGACCGGCCAGAGCCCGGATTCCGGGAGCCGCAGCCGGTCGCGTGATTCGTGAAGTGTGTTACGCTATGACGAAACCCACGCCCCGGCCGGACCCCGATGGGGCCCGCTACAGATGCAGAGTTGCGTCATGTTCGCCATAGCTCCCCGCAATAACGACGAAGTGGGCGGTGATGTCAAGGCGCTAATGTTTCGGCGTCAGCGTCACAACTGACAGCACGGTCGATACCGCGATCAGGATGATGATGATCCACTCCAGGGTCTCCATCCGGCGCGTTGCCGCGCGGTCCGTCATCTTGCCGTAGATCCCGTCGATCGTCTGCAGCTTGCGCGCGATGCTCGCATCCCAATCGGCCAGGTGAAACCGCCGCGATGCGTGCGCGTACGCCCGCGAGAGAAACTGGTCGCCGACCAGCTTCAGCGCGTTGGTCACCTGCTCGAACAGAATCGCGGCGTCGAGCTCGAGGCGCGCCAGGCTGCGGAGATCGGGACCCACGGGCGCCATCCGCCACGGCCGGCGTGATCGACCCAGCAGCCCCTCGTACGCGCGCTCGAGCACATCGTCCAGCTCATGATCCAGATAGCGCATTTCCAGCAGCTGGGTGTTGGCGAACTCGAGAATGTCGCGCACGTCATCGCCTTCGGGGTCGAACAGCATCGCGGCGTCCGTATCGATGATGGTGGCGTCATTCGGACCGAAGGAGAGCCGCGCCGCCGTCGCGTCCGCGATTTCCTGCTGTGACAAGGGATGGGGGGCGGCCCGCAGCAGCTGCGCCACCGTGAGTGCCTCAGTCGTCCACAGCATGGCGGCGTCGCACGGTTCGGTGAACGTCTCGATATGAAAGATCGAGTAGTCTTCGACCAGGTCGGCGATGCGCGGACGGACGGCGGCGGCGCCCAGGTCGCCCAGCAGCTGCTCCACGTGGCGGCGCGAATCCTTGAGCAACCGCTCATTCCCCCACAAGTCCTCGGCCAGGGCGGGCAGCCGCGTCAGCTCGCCAGCCAGCGGAATCGCATAGCTGACCGAGACTGCACCGAAGTCGTATAGCACGACTTCGACTCCCGGCATTGTTTGCCACCCGTCCCCCGTTTGTGGCTCGCCGCTACGGGGGACATGCACCGGGGCTGGCCGGTACTCAAAGGATGCCGGCGCGCGCCGCTTGTATTTGATCGTCTGACGCTCGACGCCTTCGAACAGGCGGCGCTGGGCGGCATCGAGATCGATCGCCTGGGCTACTTCGTAGGCGAACATCGGGAAACATGTGCCCTTCGCAATGACGGGTCGCATGTCAGAAAGCTAGTCACGGAGCCACTATGTCGACTCTCCATGTCGCGATTACGGGACGGGACAAGCGCCACCTCGCAGCCCTCGGACCAAAGCTCCGGGTTGTGGTGGTGGGGTATCGTGAAGAGAAGCATCGCTTCGTCGTGGATGCGTATGTCCACGCTGACAAGGTCGCATGGCTGAAGCGCCAAGGTTACGGCGTGGCGCGTCTGGAAGAGGTCGACGCGCACGATCGCGCTCGCCAGGCGGAAGGCCACGCCGCCGCCACCAGGCGACTGAAGAAGGGACGCTACGGCGACGTCATCTGGGGCGGCGGCTACCTCACCGCCGATGAAGTCGAACAGGCAATGGTCCTCGGCGAACAGAACCACGGCGCGTATTTCGAGCGCATCGCGCTGCCGAATGTGACGTGGGAAAGACGCCGCTGTCACGCGTTCCGCATCGGCAAAGGGAACGGCCGGAGCCGACCTGCCGTCTGCTTCATCGGGGGCGTGCACGGACGCGAATGGGGCGGCCCCGACATCCTCATCTACTTCGCCGTGCGGCTGCTGCGCGCCTACCGGGACCGGGAAGGCTTCCGGCTCGGCAAGAAGCGCGTTTCGCCGGCGCTGGTCCGCCGCCTGGTGGAGACCATGGACATTGTGGTGCTGCCCCAGGTCAACCCCGACGGACGCGCCTTCAGCATGGACCGGCATCCCTTTTGGCGGAAGAACCGGCGGCCCGCGCCTCGCGGACAGGGATTCAGGTCCATCGGCGTGGACCTGAATCGCAACTTTCCCTTCTTGTGGCGCTTCGACCGGCACTTCGCCCAGGGCACAGTGGAGAGCACGCACAAGCCGGGCGACTACGAGACCTACGTCGGCCCCCGCCCGGCCTCCGAGCCGGAGACTCGCAACGTGATGTGGCTGCTCGACCGGTTTCCCAACATCCGCTACTACGTGGATCTGCACAGCTACGGCGAGACCATTCTCCACAGCTGGGGCAGCGATGACGACCAGTCGAAGGACCCCCGCATGAACTTTCGGAACACGACGTACGACGGAAAGCGGGGCCGCATCCTCGACGATGTGTATAGCGAATACATTCCGGCGACGGACAAGAACGATGCGGTGCAGATGGGTCGCCATATGGCAGCCGCGATTCGGCTGGTGCGGGGGCGCGAGTACGAAGTGAAGCAGTCGGTCGGCCTCTATCCCACGGCGGGGGCCTCAGACGACTACGCCTACAGCCGCCACTGGGTCGATCCGAAGAAGGGGAGGCTCATCGCCTTCACGATCGAGTGGGGCCGCAGCCACGCGTCCACGCCGTTTCACCCGCCCTACCCCGAGATGCGCAAGGTCATGCGCGAGGTGAGCGCCGGCCTGCTGGCGCTGTGCCTGCGGGCGCTGGCGAAGCGCACCACGGGATCCAAGGCGTAAACGACACGGCGGGCCCAGCAAACGAAGCGCCCGGTGTCGACGTGACCCGGGCGCTTCCTGCTTTCGCTACTTCTTTTTCTTTTTCTTCTTTTTCATCGCCATGGGAGCACTCCTTCCTACGGGAAGTGCGGAGGCGCTTCGCTGTGAATCGCCCACGTTACAAGCAACGTACACACTCTCCGAGCGGCGGCAAGACCGTCAGAATCGGAAACTGCTTGACGACGGCGCCTGGAAGTGGAGAATAGTCCGATGGCCACCATCCGGATTTGGCGAGCACTGCTCGCTTCGTTCGTCCTCGCGACTCCCGGGCTGTCTGCTCAAAACGCCACGCTCGGAGGAAAGCGGGCGGTGGTGTACACCACCGCCGACAGCACGAACCTCCGGCTGACGCCTTCCGATACCCTCACATTCCAGCAGTCCGCGCCCACCACCGAGGCCGAGATCTACGTGTTCGTCGATCCGCGGCGCACGTTCCAAACGATGATCGGCATCGGCGGCGCGTTGACCGATGCCGCCGCGGAAACATTTGCCAAGATTCCGACGGAACGACAGGCACAGCTGCTCGACGCGTACTACAGTCCAGAGCGCGGCATAGGCTACACGCTCGCCCGGACGAACATCAACAGCTGCGATTTCTCGAGCGCGAGCTACACATATGTGACCGAAGGCGACAAAGATCTCAGCAGCTTCGACATCGCCCCCGATCTCAAGTACAAGATTCCGCTGATCAAGCGCGCGTTGGCGGCGAGCGGGAACAAGCTCAAGCTGTTCGCCAGTCCGTGGAGCCCGCCCGCCTATATGAAGGACAACAACGACATGCTCCACGGTGGCCATCTGCGACCGGAGTACCGCCAGGCGTGGGCGCTGTACTACACGAAATTCATCAAGAGCTACCGCCAGGCCGGCGTGCCGGTATGGGGAATCACGATCCAGAACGAGCCGATGGCGAAACAGACCTGGGAGTCGTGCATCTACCAACCCGAGGAGGAGCGGGACTTCCTCCGGGATCACCTGGGCCCCGTGATGGTCAAGGAGGGGCTCAAGGACGTCAACATCATCGTCTGGGACCACAACCGCGATCTGATCGTGCAGCGCGCCCTGACGATTTTTGGGGATTCAGCCGCCGCCCGCTATGCCTGGGGCACCGGATTTCACTGGTACGAAGACTGGTCGGGCGGGACGCAGATGTACGAGAACGTGGCGCTCGTGAGCCGGCTGTTCCCGAACAAGCACCTGCTCTTTACCGAAGGCACGCCGGCGAATTTCGACTCCACCGCCTACGGACGGTGGAGCCTGGGCGAGGCGTACGGCCGCTCGATGATTCACGATTTCAATTCGGGCGCGGAGGGCTGGACGGACTGGAACATCCTGCTCGATGAAAAGGGCGGTCCCAACCATGTCGGCAACTACTGCTTTGCACCGATCCATGCCGACACGCGCACCGGTCAGCTGATCTACACGAATTCGTACTATTACATCGGGCACTTCTCAAAATTCATCCGTCCGGGCGCCAAACGGATTGCCGTTGCGCCGAGTCGCAGCATGCTGCTCGTGACAGGGTTCAAGAACCCGGATGGCAGCGTCGCGGTGGTCGTGATGAATCCGACCGCGCGTGCCGGCGAGTACCACCTCAGCGTCGGTACAGCCGCGGTGACCGTGCGCTCGCCGGCACACTCGATTCAGACGGTGGTGTTCTAAGGGAGAAAGAATGGTCTTCACGTCCGCTACGTTGACGTTCTTTCGCGGTCTCGCGCGCCACAACGCGAAGCCCTGGTTCGAGGCGCACCGCGCGGACTACGAGCAGGAGGTCGTCGCGCCGATGCGGGCCCTGATCGAGGAGATGGACGTCCGCCTGGCCCGCTTCGCTCCGGAGATCACGGGGCACCCGAAGCGCTCGATGTTTCGCATTTACCGCGACGTGCGCTTCTCCAAGGACAAGTCGCCGTACAAGACCAACGCCGGCTGCTGGTTCTGGCATCGCGACGCGGACCCGCGAGTAGGAGACAGCGCCGAGGGGGGTGGTGCGGGGTTCTACTTCCACCTGCAGCCCGGAAGCTCGTTTACCGGCGCGGGAATCTGGATGCCGCCGCGCCCGCTGCTGGGCAAGCTGCGCGACGCCATCGCCGAGGATCCGCGCGGCTTCGAACGCGTAGTGAAAAACCCGAGCTTCGTGCGGCGCTTCGGAGGACTGGACGACGAGCATACTCTCAAGCGCATGCCGCGCGGCTTCGCGGAGACGCACCGCGCGGCGCGGTGGCTCAAGTTCCAGTCGTTTATCTCGGGACGCGATCTGAGCGACAAGAAGGTCACCAGCCCGCGGCTCGCCGCGGTGTTACAGGAGGACTTTTCGAAGCTCCTGCCCCTGGTGCGCTGGCTGAACGGAGCGTTGGGTCTCAAGACTGCAACGACGCGATAGAACGGAGGACGCATGTCAGACGTGAACCGTCGCACGTTCCTGGGCGTTACGGCCTCCGCCGCGGCCGCCGTGTTCATCAAGCCCGAATTGGTCCGCGGCACACGCACGAATTCCTCCATCCGGGTCGGCCTCCTCGGCTGCGGCGGACGCGGTACGGAAGACGCGTCCAATCTCGTCGATACCGGCGGCGCGCAAGTGGTCGCGCTGGCCGACCTCTTCCAGGACCAGCTCGACGCGGCGCATGCCCACTTCGATCAGATGCAGCAGGCCAAAGGCTACGCCGCGCTCGATGCGAAACAGCTCTTCGTCGGCCCCCACGCGTTCGAGCAGATCGCCGCATCCAGGGACGTGGATGCGATCGTCATCGCGACACCGCCCTTCTTCCATCCCCAACACCTCGACGCGGTCGTCACGGGCGGCAAGCACGTCTACCTCGAGAAGCCGGTGGCCATCGACGTCCCCGGGGCGAAGAAGGTCATCGAGATTGGCAAGCGCGCCCAGGGCAAGCTCAGCCTCGACGTGGGATTCCAGATCCGCGACTGCCCGCCGTTTGTCGAGCTGGTCAACCGCATCCACAACGGGGCGATCGGCAACATCGTCTGCGGTGAGGCCTACTATCTGACCGGATACATCGATCGCCCGCCGTGGCCCACTGCCTCACCCGCCGAGCGGCGGCTGCGAAACTGGGTCCACGACCGGGTGCTGTCGGGCGACATCATCGTCGAGCAGAACATCCACGTCGTGGACATCTGCAACTGGGTGCTCCAGGCGCATCCGTTGAAGGTGAGCGCGACGGGCGGACGCCAGGGCCGACCCGCCGATGACGGCGATTGCTACGGGAACTACAACGCCGTCTTTCACTATCCGAATGACGTCCAGGTCACGTTTAGCTCCACGCAGTTCGCCAAGGGATGGTGGGACGTGAGCGAACGCTTCTTCGGCACCAAGGGCACGTCGATCTCGCCCTACACCGGCCC
>Ga0209377_1000843_pt1 | contig 20788 bp, 19 predicted proteins | sample GraSoiAngelo_141_FD_185898 | JGI IMG/M metagenome (GOLD analysis project Ga0209377, IMG submission 185898) | Grasslands soil microbial communities from the Angelo Coastal Reserve, California, USA - 14_0929_12_40cm (SPAdes) (version 2) | ecosystem: Environmental > Terrestrial > Soil > Grasslands ...
TGTCGGCGCACGCGACTTTGGCGCCGGCCGCCGCGAAGGCGAGCGTGGTCGCGCGCCCGATCCCGTTCGCCGCGCCGACCACGATGGCGATCTTCTTCTCGAGCGTGAACGCCGGATCGATCATCGCGTCCTCCATTTGTCGGCGCGCCTCGGCCGGCGGGACCCCCGCCCCGCGACGGCCTGCAGTGCGTACCTGGGCGCGCGCCACAGTGTACGATAGCGCGCACTTATCCCGCCGGGAGGTCGAACGCGATGCTACCGACGCACGGGCGCTATGACTACTCGAACATCACCAAGAGGCCCGACTATGCCTGGCCCGGCGGACGCCGCCTGGCCGTCTACGTGGCGCTCAACATCGAGGCGTTCAGCTTCGGCGCCGGCAAGGGGGCCGCGATCGCGCCGCCGGATCAGGCCCAGAGCCACAGCGTCTTCAGCTGGCGCGATTACGGCAATCGCGTGGGCATCTGGCGCCTGTTCGAGCTGCTCGACGACCTCGGCATTCCCGCCGAAGCGCAGATGAACACCGCGGTCTACGAGATGGCGCCGGACATCCCCGAGCGGCTGCGCGCGCGCGGCGACGAGATCCTCGGACACGGGGTGACGAACTCGGACGAGCAGGGGCATCTGGGCGAGGATCAGGAGCGCGCGCTCATCGAAAGCGTGACGGCCACGATCGCGCGGCACGAGGGCGCCCCGCCGGTGGGCTGGATGAGCCCGTGGCTGTCGAACAGCGCCGTCACGATGGATCTCCTGCAGGAGGCGGGCTACCGCTACGCGATGGACTGGACGATGGACGACCAGCCCATCTGGATCCGCACGCGCAAGGGCCGGATCCTCGCGATGCCGTACCCGATCGAGGTGAACGACACGCGCGGGATCGTCTGGTACCACTACACCGCCGACGAGTTCGCCGACCTGATCGTCGACCAGTTCGACGAGATGCTCGAGCAGTCGGCGCGCCAGCCGCTCGTGTGCCCGATCTCGCTCCATCCGTTCGTCACGGGACGGCCTTACCGGATCCGCCGTCTTCGCCACGCGCTCCAGCACATCCTCGGGCACCCGGACCGCGTGTGGCTGACGCGCCCGCGCGAGATCTGTGCGCACGTCGAATCGCTCCCGAATGGGGTCGTGCCCGGAAGCCGCTGACGGTCGCGGCTCAGGCCGTCGGGCGCTGAAAGTGAGGCAGCCCCGTATGGGCGGTAAGGCCGCCATCGGCGACGATGGCCGCGCCGGTGATGAACGACGCCTCGTCGGAGGCCAGGAAGAGCACGGCGCTCGCGATCTCGTCGGCCTCGCCGACGCGGCCGATCGGATGCGCCGCGGAGTACACCCGCCTGAGCTCGTCGGCGCGGTCTCGTCCGAGGATCTGGGTGGCGCGCGTGTCGATGAAGCCCGGGCAGACGCAGTTGACGCGGATGTTGTGCCGGGCGTTCTCGATCGCGGCCGAGCGCGTCAGGTTGATCACGCCAGCCTTGGCGGCATTGTAGGACGAGAGCCCGTAGTCGCCGGCCGTGCCCGAGATCGACGCGGTGTTGACGATGACGCCCTTGCCCTGGGCGCGCATGATCGGCAGGGAGTACTTCATGCCGAGGAACGCGCTGGTCAAGGTGACGGCGATGACGCGGTTCCAGCTCTCCAGCGAGATTTCTTCGAGCGGCGCCGGCTCCGCGAGCCCCGCGTTGTTCATCATGATGTCGAGCCGGCCGAACGTGTCGAGCGCCAGTTGAATCGTTCGCTGGACTGCCGCGGAGTCTGACGCGTCCATCTTGATGGCGGCGGCGAGCCGGCCACCCTTCGAGATCCCCGACGCGAGCGCTTCGGCGCGTGTCCCGCTCAGATCGGCAATGACGACCGCGGCGCCCTCGCCGGCCAGGCGCCGCGCCGTCGCGGCGCCGATCCCGGAGCCAGCTGCAGTAACGACCGCGACCTGACCGGCGAATCGTCCGAGCATCGCGCGAGCGCTAGACGATCCGGTGACGGCGCACGGCCGCCTCGTCGAGCTCGAGCCCGAGGCCGGGCCCTTGCGGCGCGACGAGCTCGCCGCTCTCGATCCGCGGCATCGCTCGCAGGATGCCCGCGGAGCGAGGCACGTACTCGACCATGTGGCCGTTCGCAACGGCCGAGAGCAGATGCACCTGAATCTCAGGGACCACGTGTCCGCACACCGGAATTCGATAGGCCTGCGCGAGCCCGGCGATCTTCCGCCAGGGCGTCACGCCACCCACCCGCGCCAAATCCAGGATCACCACGTCTACGGCGCGCGTCTCCAGGAGCGTCCGAAACGCGTCCAGGTGATAGAGGTGCTCGCCCGCGGCGATCGGCACCTCGAGCTGGCGGCGGAGCTCGGCGAGCCCGGCGACGTCCGAGTGGTGGACCGGATCCTCGAGCCACGCGACGCCGGCTTCCTGCAGGACCTTGCCGGTTCGCCGCGCGCGAGCCAGGGTCCAGCTCTCAACGGCGTCGACCATGATGCGAACGTTCGAGCCGACCGCGTCGCGCACGGCCTGGACGCGCCGCGCCTCCGCCTCGGGCGCCGTCTCCTTGCCGAGCCGCAGCTTCACCGCGCTGAATCCGTTGGCCACGTGCTGCTTCGCGGAGGCGGCAAGCTCGTCCGGAGACAGGCTGACCCACAGGCCATCGCTGGCGTAGGTCGGGAGTCGGTCGCGAAAGCCGCCGAGGAGACGATGCAGCGGCTGGCCGAGCGTCTTGCCGTTGGCGTCCCACACCGCGATGTCGAGCGGGGCCAGCGCGCAGTGGAGCAAGCCGCCCGGCCCCACCCAGTCGCCGCGCCGGGCCAGCTTTTCCCAGGCGGCCTCGGGCTCGAGCACGCTCATGCCGATCAGGTGCTCGCCGAGCTCGCGCGCCGCGGAGCCGATCGTCGTCATCAGATCCGGGCGGGGGTACACGATGTAGCCGATGCCTTCGATCCCATCGGACGTCGTGATCCGGGCGAGCACGTGCCAGTTCGCGTCGACGGCGCGTCCGCCCGCCGTATAGGGGCGCTCGACCGGAACCCTCACGACGTCGACGGCGACTTGCGAGATTTTCACGGCGGCCTCAGAGCGAGAGGATGCGCTCGCTGACGATATAGCGCTTGTTGAAGGTGTAGGGGCGCACTTCGGGCTTCCAGCGCCCGATGTCCGAGGTGTCGTTCCAGAGCTTCGACATCGGCAAGGTCGTGTTCTCGACCTCGTAGGCGCAGAGATAGCGCGGCTCGCCCGGAGCCGTCGTCCGATAGCGCACGGCATTCACGGAGCCGGGCAGCTTGAGCAGCAGCGGCAGGTGCTCGTGGTCGTAGAGATCGTTGAAGAGCGCCTCCCGATGCGACTCGACGTCCATCATGACCCAGAACACGTACGGGGTCTTACCGGTGAGCGTCGCCGCGCCGCCGACCCACTCGTACTTGGTCAGGTGGCGATTCATCGTGTGCGGCCGGATCACGCCGGGCCACCGCCCGGCTTCGCCGGCGGTCTTCCACGCCGGGGTGTCCATGACGTCGAGCCCATCGAGCTCGTACGCCGCCAGATAGCGCGGCTCGGTCGGCGAGGGCTGCTTGTAGCGGGCGGCGCGTCGGACGCCGGGCACCGCTCTGAGATTCGGGGCGTGCTCGCGGTCGTAGACCTCGTTGAAGGTGGCTTCGTGGTCGTGCGCCACGTCCATGCGAACCAGAAACAGCGCGGGGTTGCTCATGGGATCCCTCCTGGCGCGCTAGCATAGCCCACTACGCGGCCCGAGGGTGGAGGGTCGACTCAGCCCTTGATGGCGCCGGCCGTCATGCCCTTCACGAACCACTCGGACAGGAACAGATAGAGGACGAGGACCGGCAGGGTCGCGATCATGAGCCCGGTGGCCAGCATGCCGATGTCCTGATACTGGTCCGAGACCAGGAACTGGATCGCCAGCGGCAAGGTCCGGATCTTCTGCTGCGTGATGAAGACCACCGCGTACAGGAACTCGTTCCAGAAGTAGATGAAGTTGAGGATCACCGTGGTCGCCACCGCCGGCAGGGCCATCGGGAACATCACGCGCCAGAACATCGCCCAGTCGCTGCATCCGTCGATCCGCGCGGCCTCCTCGAGCTCGCTCGGGATCTGGGCGAAGAACGCGCGCAGCAGGTAGATCGTCAGCGGCAGCTCGGTCACGACGTAGACGAGCGTGAGTCCGGTGAGCGAGTTGAAGAGCCGGTACTGCACGAGGATCTGGAACAGCGAGAGCAGCATGATCTGGGGTGGAAACATGATCGACAGGAAGATCAGCAGGAAGAGCGGCTCGCGCAGCGGGAAGCGGTAGCGCCGCCGGGCGAACGCGAATCCCGCCATGGCGCCGATCACCGTGACGATCAGCACCGAGGCCACCGAGACCAGCGCGCTGTTCCTGAAGTAGACGTCGTAGCCGAACTGGTTCCAGGCCGCGGCGTACTTGCTCCAGTGGGCGGGAATCGGCAGAGCGTAGTGGCTCCGATAGATCTCGTCCGTCGTGCGCAGCGACATGATCGCCGTCCACACGTAGGGCCAGGCCGAGAACACGGTGTAGGCCAGGACGGGCAGCAGCAGGAGCCAGCGGCCGACGCGGTAGTGCGCGCTGCAGGCCGTCGCGGGGCTGGGGCCCCGCCGGCCGAGGCGCGCTTCTGAATTATTGACCACGCTCAGAACTCCAGGGACTGGCGCCGCTGGAGCGTGCGCGTCAGGAGCAGGGTGAGGCCGAAGATGATGACGAACCAGATCACCGCAATCGCCGAGGGGTAGCCGAGGTCGAGCGTCTTCCACTCGAAGGCGCGCTTGACGACGTAGGTCGCGACGGTCTCGGTGCCCCACATCGGCCCGCCGCGGGTCATCACCCAGACCAGCGCGAACTGTTTCATCTTGCCGATGAAATCGAGGATCGCGAGGTTCACGATCGTCGGCCACGCCAGCGGGATCATGATGTGAAGCGTCCGTCGCCAGGCACCGGCGCCGTCGACCGTGGCCGCCTCGAGGTACTCGGCCGGGATCGCGTGGAGCGCGGCCAGCAGGACGACCATGTTGAAGCCCGCGAACATCCAGGTGGTCACCAGGATCAGCGCGGGCAGGGCGGTGGCGGGGCTCGCCAGCCAGGCCTGCGCGTAGGCGCCGAGCCCCACGGAGCGCAGCGCGAGGTTCGCGATGCCCCAGTCGTAGTTGTAGACCCAGAGCCAGATCACGCCCACGACCGGGTACGACATCAGCACCGGCGTGAACCACACGGTGCGGAAGACGCGCGCGAACGGCACGCGCGCGTAGAGCGCGAGCGCGAGCGCGAGCGCCAACGCCAGCGGGATGTCGATCAGCGGCGCCACGACACCCCACACCAGCGAGTTGCGCGCGGCCTTCCAGAAGACGTCGTCGGTCGTCAGGATCTCGCGGAAGTGCTCGAGCCCGACGTACTCGGTGAGCATCCCGAGGTCCATCCGGAGGGTGTGAAAGCTGTTGTAGAAGGTGACGAGCACCGGATAGATGCAGAACGCGGCGTAGAGAACGACGGTCGGTCCGAGGAAGACGGCGATCGCGCCCCAGGGACGGCGCGAGCGGGGGCGGCGCGCGGCCGCCCCCGTCAGGACGATCGACTCGGTGCGCGCCAGGCTACTTGCCCTTGAGGCGAGCGTCTTCGAGCTTGGCGAGGGCCTCGTCAGGCCCGAGGAGCTTGTTGGGCAGGCCCTGATTCACGGTGGCCACGTAGGTGTCCCAGAGCCCCGGCTTCATGACGACGCGCACCTGCTGCGCCGTCAGATCCACCCACTTCGTGGTCTTGTTCACGCGGCCGTATTCGTCGAAGTACCACTTCAGCGGGCTGTCGATGCGCGCCGGATCGGTCTTGATCCCGGTCTGCACGCCGGTCTTCGCCATCCACATGTTGCCGATCTCGACGTCGGCAAACGCGTCGGCGACCTTGATCGCGAGCGGCAGGTTCGGGCTCTTGGCGGCGACGCCGAGCGAGCCCGCGACGCCCAGGAACTTCTGGCCGTGCCCCTTGCCGTCCTTCATCAGCGGGTTGTTCAGCATGCCGAGCTCGAAATCCTTCGGCTGGCCGCCCTTGTCGGGCGGGACGAAGGCGCGCCCGGTGTACCACGAGCCCACCGGGAACATGCAGGCCTTCTGCTCCGTGTGGAAGTAGCGATGCGCCTCGGCGAGCGTCATGCTGTTGAGGGTCTTGGCGTAGGCGCCGAGATCGATCAGCTCCTTGTAGTAGTGAAACACCTCGACGACCCGCGGATCTTTCCACGAGATCTCACCGCGCAGCAGGCGCATGAACTCGTCGGCGCCGAGCTTGTCATTGAGGAGCGCGTTCGGGATGTAGTGCGCGGCCCAGTCGCGGTCGGCGGCGCCGGTGGCGAAGGCCGCGTAGCCCGCCTTGGCGCATTTGGCGACTACTTCTTTGAATTGATCCTGAGCGAAGGAGTAGCCGGCCGGTACGGCGATGCCGAGCTCCTTGAAGAGCTTCTTGTTGTAGTAGATCTCGTCCGATGCCGCCTCGACCGGAACGGCCCAGGTGCCGGTCTTGCCTCCGGCGCCCGGCCGAGTCCAGAACGATTTGCCGTAGGGCTCGATGTTCTCCCAGCGCACGCCGGTCGAGAGGTCGGCGAGCCAGCCGGCGGTCATGAACTCCGGCACGTCCATGTCGTAGTAGAAGACGTCGGGAAAGCCCGACCCGGCCGTGAAGGCCGCGCGCAGCGCCGGCCACATGTTCTTCTTCTCGTAGAACGTGATCGTCACCGTGTTACCCGGGTTCTTGGCCTCGAAGCGCCGCTTGGCTTCGAAGAGCACCGTCTTCTTGGCGTCCTCGATCGCCCAGTGGCTCCACCACTGGAGCTCGACCGCGTGGGCCGCGGCCGCGCCGGCGAGCGTGAGACAGACTCCGAGCACCAGGGACCGCGCGAACGTCCGCATGAAGGGGCCTCCCCGCTAGCTCGCCCAGGGCAGGACGAGCGGCTTGATCTCGCGAAACGCGCGCATGTTCTGGATCGCGTCGTTGATGCGGTCCAGGGGATAGCGCGTGGTCAGCATCGCCTCGAAGTCGTAGCGCGAGGCCGTGCGGCGCACGAACTCGAGCGCTTTCCAGAACTGGCCGATATCGGCGGATTGCACGCCGAGGATCGTGGCCTGCTTTCTGACGAAGAGCGCGGCCTGCACGGGCGTGAGCGGGCCGCCGAGCTGGCCGACGACGGCATAGCGGCCGCCCGGCCGCAGGAAGTCGAGACCCTCGGCGAACGCGTACGGGGCGCCCGATAGCTCGAACACCACGTCGGCGCCGAGCCCGCCGGTGAGCTCGCGCACGCGCGCCAAGCGCGCCTCCGCCGTCGGGAGCTCCTCGACCGACACGACGGCCGAGGCGCCCCAGCGCTTGGCCAGACCGAGCCGACGGGCGGGCGCGCCGACCACGATGAGCTCGCTCACGCCCGCGTGGTTCGCGACCGCGGTCGCGAACAGCCCAAGTGGGCCCGCACCCTGGATCACCACGCGCTGGTGCGGCTCGACCCGGCCGACGCGGTCGAAGGCGTGGATGACCGTGCGCAGAGCGCAGCTCGCCGCCGAGGCCACGCCGTCGGGCACGCCGTCCGGAATGCGCACGCGTCCGGAGGGTGGGAACACGTAGCAGTACTGCGCGAAGCCGCCGACCAGATAGGGAAAGCGCTCGCAGTTGGTCCGCATGTACTGCTTCTTCCGCCGGCAGAGCGTGGGCGTATGCTGCACGCGGCATTCCTGACACTGACCGCAGTACACGTGGGTCCACAGGAGCCGATCGCCCTCCTTCAGCGGCTGGCCGATCGAGTCCTCGCGTGGTCCCGGGCCGAACGCGACCACCGTGCCCATCATCTCGTGGCCCAGCACGATCGGCAGCTGCGCCGGCGCCAGCGCCTGGGTCATCCCGTCCCACTGGTGGACGTCCGAGCCGCAGATCGACGCGACGTCCACGCGCACGAGCAAGGCACCAGGCTCGAGCTCTGCTTCTTGAGGCACCGGCAGCTCGCGGATCTCGATCGGCTTGCCATACTCGGCGACGACGGCGGCGCGCGCGGTCTTGGGCAGGCTCATGACGACCCTCCTCTTGAAGGCACGCCTCGGCCGGCGGGGGAGCCCCGACGGCCTACGGCGCGCACCACCGCTGGATTGGCCGGAGTATACCGATGTTCGCGATCCGTGACCCGATTCGGTAGGATGACAGCAGGGAGTCAGACCTGATGAGCGAGTGCAAGCACGGTTTGAGGCACGGTTGCGCGTACTGTCACGTCACCACCACCCAGGCAGCTTCCCGGCCCGCACCGCCGAAGAAGAAGACGAGGGCCACGGCACTGTCGGAAAAGATGAACGACCGGATGACGGCCCTGAAGCGGCGACTTCGCGAAATTCGGGGCGAATAGCCGCCTGATCCGGGCCCCCTCGGTATTTGGGGGCGTTCGCGCACTGGTGCATAGTGAGGGGTACTGCTATGCCGCAGACCCGCACCGCTCGAGCGCCGGTCCGCGCAGCCAGAGCCCCGTCCCGCACGGTGCGAGCGAGTCAGTCAAGGTTCTCGCGCGTGCGCTCGATCGTTCAGTTCCTGCGGCGCCTGGCGCTGGTCTTCCTGGCGTTTCCGCTGGCGCTGCGCATCATCGTCGCCACGGTCGTCATCCTCGCGGTGTGGTCGGCGGTAAACTGGGCGTATCAGGTGATGCGCAAGCCGACCGAGCTGTTCTTCCCGATGAGCGGGGCCCTGTCGAAGACGCCAGCCGAGACGTGGCGTCAGTACGTGCCGCTCTTTCGCGAGCATTCTACCCCCGTCATGACGCCCGAGCTCCTCGCCGCGCTGGCTCAGGTCGAGGGCGCCGGCAACCCGGTGGCCCGGACGTACTGGCGATGGCGCATGTCCTGGAATCCCTTCGAGCTGTATCGGCCGGCTTCGAGCGCGGTCGGCATGTACCAGATCACCGATCCGACCTTCCGGGAGGCCCGGCGCTACTGCATTCACGACCACGTGGTCGTCGAGGACGGCCCCTGGCACGAGTGGAAGTCGTGCTGGTTCAATGGCCTCTACATGCGCGTGGTGCCGAGCCACGCCGTGGAGTTGACGTCCGCACTCCTCGATCGGAGTGTCTCGAGCACGCTGGCGCGCCAGCGGGTCGCCGTGGCGACGCTCCAGCAGAAGCAGGATCTGGCCGCCATCATCCATCTGTGCGGCGCTGGCCCGGGTGACGCGTACGCGCGTCGGGGATTCCGACTGACGCCCGCCCAGAAATGTGGCGATCACGACGTGAAGGGCTATCTCGGGCAGGTCAACGCGATGAAGCGTCAGTTCGCGCGGATGGCCGCCGACTAGAGTCCCGGAGGTTTCGATGGTGACGTTTCGAATCAATGGCGCGAACCACAGCCTGGACGTCGACAACGACGTCCCGCTGCTGTGGGTTCTGCGCGACGAGCTGACGCTCACCGGCACGAAGTACGGGTGCGGCGTGGCCCAGTGCGGCGCGTGCACGGTGCACCTGGACGGCCGCGCCGCGCGCTCGTGCGTGACGCCGGCCGCGTCGCTGGCCGGCCGCGAGGTCGTGACGATCGAGGGCGTCTCGGGCCAGGTCGCCCAGGCCGTGCAGGACGCATGGCGCAAGCTCGACGTCGCCCAGTGCGGATATTGTCAATCCGGTCAGATCATGTCGGCGATCGCGCTGCTCTCCGAGATCCCGCGCCCGTCGGACGCCGACATCGACACCGCGATGTCCGGCAACGTCTGCCGGTGCGCGACGTACGTCCGAATCCGCGCCGCCATCCACGAGGCGGCGGCGACGCTCGGAGGCTGAGCATGGTCACGCGCCGTCGATTCCTCCAGTCCGCCACGCTCGGAGGCACGGCGTTGCTCGTCGGATTCCGCTTCGACGGGCGCCGCGTCTTCGCGGCCGACGAGGTGTTCGCGCCGAACGCGTTCGTGCGGATCGCGCCGGACAACACGGTGACGATCGTCGGCAAGCATCTCGAGATGGGCCAGGGAAGCTACACGGGCCTCGCGGTCATCCTGGCCGAGGAGCTCGACGCGGACTGGGCGCAAGTGAAGGTCGAGGCCGCGCCGGCGGATGCCACGCGCTACAACAATCTGAAGCTCGGTCCGATGCAGGCGACGGGCGGCAGCACGAGCCTGGCCAATTCCTGGGAGCAGCTTCGTCGCGCCGGGGCGACGGCGCGCGCGATGCTGGTCGAGGCCGCCGCGCAGGAGTGGAGCGTGCCCGCCGCCGAGATCATCGTGGACCGCGGCGTCGTCTCGCATCCGCCGTCGGGACGTCAGGCCACCTTCGGCGAGCTCGCCTCGAAGGCGGCGACCCTGACGCCGCCCACCCAGGTGACCCTGAAGGACCCGAAGGACTTCAAGCTCGTCGGCAAGGTCGTGCGTCGGGTCGACGGGGCCGCGAAGACCGACGGCTCGGCGAAGTTCACCCTGGATTTCTCGGCGCCCGGGATGCTGACCGCGCTCATCGCGCGGCCGCCGCGGTTCGGCGCCACCGTGAGGTCGATCGACGCGATCGGCAGCCGCCGTGTGAAGGGTGTGACGCACGTCGTGCAGGTCCCGTCCGGCGTCGCGGTCGTCGCGACCAGCTTCTGGGCCGCGCGCAAGGGCCGCAACGCGCTCCGCGTGACGTGGGACGAGAGCCGCGCCGAGAGGCGAGGCAGCGACGACCTCTTCGCCGCCTACCGGGCGCTGGCCCTTGGCCCGGGGCGGCCCGCGCGCCGCGAGGGTGACGCCGCCGGCGCCTTGCGCCGGGCCGCGAAGGTGATCGAGGCGATCTACGAGTTTCCCTATCTCGCCCACGCGCCGATGGAGCCGCTCGACGCCGTGGTGCGGGTCGGCGCCGAGGGCTGCGACTACTGGGCCGGCTCTCAGCTTCCGACGATCGATCAGGCCGTGATTGCCCGCACGCTCGGTCTGCCACCCGACAAGGTACGCATCCACACCCTGCTGGCCGGCGGCAGCTTCGGGCGACGCGGAACTTTCGAGGGCGACGTGGCCGGCGAGGCTGCCGCGATCGCCAAGGCGATCGGCCGTGACAAGACCGTGAAGCTCGTATGGACGCGCGAGGACGACATCCAGGGCGGCAAGTATCGGCCGCTCTATGTCCATCGGCTGCGCGCCGGGCTCGACGCGCAGGGCAACATCATCGGCTGGGAGCATCGGATCGTCGGTCAGTCGCTCATGGCGGGTACAGCGTTCGAGCAGGCGTTGATCAAGAACGGGGTGGACGGGACCTCGGTCGAGGGCGCCGCGAACCTCCCGTACGACATCCCGAATCTCACGGTCGAGCTCCACACGACCCAGGTTGGCGTTCCCGTGCACTCCTGGCGCTCGGTCGGCAGCACGCACACGGCGTATTCCACGGAGACGTTCCTCGACGAGCTCGCGCACGCCGCCGGCCGCGATCCTCTCGAGGTGCGGCGCGCGCTGCTGGCGAAGCATCCCCGCCACCTGGGCACGCTGAATCTCGCGGCCGAGAAGGCCGGCTGGGGCGAGCCGCTCCCCGCTGGACGAGCACGCGGCATCGCGGTGCACGAGTCGTTCGACACCGTGGTGGCGCAGGTCGCCGAGGTCTCGCGGCGACCCGACGGCCTCCCGAAAGTCGAGCGCGTCGTGTGCGCGGTCGACTGCGGTACCGCCGTCAACCCGGACGTCGTGCGCTCGCAGATGGAAGGCGGTATCGGCTTCGGCCTGGCGGCCGCTCTGTGGAGCGAGATCACGCTCGTACACGGCCGGGTCCAGCAGCGAAACTTCGACGGCTACCGGCCGCTGCGCATCGAGGACATGCCGGCGGTCGAGGTGCACATCGTCCCGTCGGGCGCGGTGCCGACCGGAGTGGGGGAACCCGGCGTCCCGCCGATCGCCCCCGCCGTCGCGAACGCGTTCTTTCAGCTCACCGGCCAGCGGACGCGAAAGTTGCCATTCGCGCGGTTGATCCCGGCCGGAATCAGAACGGCATGAGGCCGCGCACCCCCGGAGTCCTGGCGGCCGCCGCGGCGGCGGTCGCCTTGGCGGCGCTCACCGCGTCGATCGGGCGGGCCCAGACCGCGCCCGTGAATCGTGCCGGGATCGTCCGCGAGCTTCGGTCACCGGGTGCGTTCGCGCGCATCGGCGACACCGCCGCCCGATCGGCGGCACTCTTCACCGAAGCCGGCAAAGTTCTTCAGCACCCGCGCTGCCTCAACTGCCATCCCGACGGCGATCGCCCGTCGCAGGGCACCGGCTACCCGCACCAGCCGCCGGTGCAGCGCGGGGACGACGGCTTCGGCACGACCGCGATGCGGTGCTCGACGTGCCACCCCGCGGCGAACTTCGATCCCGGCCGCGTGCCCGGGCATCCCAAGTGGCATCTGGCGCCGGCCTCGATGGCGTGGCAGCGTCGCTCCCTCGCCGAGATCTGTGAGCAGGTGAAGGATCCCACCCGGAACGGCGGTCACAGCCTGGATCAGATCGTGGAGCACGTGACGAACGACACGCTCGTGGGCTGGGCGTGGACCCCGGGCGCCGACCGCGAGCCGGCGCCGGGGACTCAGGCGGCGTTTGGCGCCCTGATCAAGGCGTGGGCGGACTCAGGCGCCGCCTGCCCTGTGGGCCGCTGAAAAGGGTCCAGCTGCCCTTTTGAGCGGCCCACGAAAAGCCCGGTAGCTGCGAAGCGCGTTTGCGGGTCAGCTGCGCATGACGGCGGCGAACGCGTCGAGTCTCGGAAGAACGGCGTCGCGGCCTTCGGAGGGGAGGCCGAAGACCGCGCGTTCGACGCCGGCGGCGGCGAGGGCGTCGATGGCCGGCTTCTTCGGTGGGGCGAAGAAGATCGAGACGGGCGCGGACTTCGGATCGCGGCCCGCTTTCTTCAGGCGCTCGCGGAGCTCGGGGATTTTCTCGACCGGGCTCGTCTTGGGGCGCATGATCGGCATCCACCCGTCGCCGAACTCCACGACACGATCGAACGTCGTCGCGCCGTCGCCGCCGATGATGATCGGCGGGTGCGGCTTCTGAATCGGCTTCGGATCGGCCCAGATCTTGTCGAAGTTCACGAACTCGCCGTGGAACTCGGCCTCGCGCTGGGTCCAGATCTCCTTCATCGCCAGGACGCGCTCGCGCAAGAGCCGCCAGCGGCTCTTCCACTCGGTTCCGTGATTGGCCATCTCTTCCTGGTTCCATCCGCCGCCGATGCCGAAGAGCACGCGGCCGCCCGAGAGCCGATCGAGCGTGGCGACTTCTTTGGCCATCGTGATCGGATCGCGCTCGATGACGAGGCAGATGCCGGTGCCCAGCTTGAGCCGCTTGGTCGTCGCGGCCGCCGCCATCAACGCGACGAACGGATCGTAGGACGACCAGTAGTCCCTTGGAAGATCGCCGCCGCCCGGCCAGGGGCTCCGACGGCTCGCCGGGATGTGCGTGTGCTCCGGAAACCACACCGACTCGAAGCCGCGCTCCTCGAGTGCCCGCGCGAGCTCGTCCGGTGCCATCGCGTACTCGGTGGGGAACATCACGACGCCGTAGTGCATGAAGACCTCCTTGGGTCGATGTAGCATACGCCGAGTGAGCCCTCCTCGGCACGTGCTCGTCTGCGGCGCCGGCGTCGTCGGTGCCTCGGTCGCCTACTTCCTCGCCCGGCGCGGCGTCGCCGTGACCGTGGTCGAGCGCTCAGGCGTCGCGTGCGCCGCGTCGGGGAAATCGGGCGGGTTCCTGGCGCTCGATTGGTGCGACGGCTCTCCGCTCGGCCCGCTGGCGCGCGCGAGCTTCGCGCTCCACGCCGAGCTGGCCAAGGAGCTCGGGACCGACTACGGCTACCGGCGCATGGACACGTTCATGGTGGCGGCGCGCGAGCGGGGGGCCCTGACCGGCGCCCACCGCGTGGCCGCGCCGCCCTGGCTCGACGGCTCAGGCGTCGTCACCGCGACGCTCGGCACCACCGAGACGACCGCGCAGGTCTCTCCCGCACGATTCACCGGGGCCTTGCTCGACGCCGCGCAGGCTCGTGGAGCGAAGCTCCACCTCGGCGTCGTCGAGGACGTGGCGCGACGTGATGGCGCTGTCGCCGGAGTCGTGACGGCCGATGGCCAGACGCTCGAAGGCGACGCCGTCGTCCTGGCGATGGGCCCGTGGACCGGTGGCATGGCCGCGCGACTATCGCTGCCGCGAGTCTACGGACTCAAGGGCTACAGCGTGACGCTCGCCGCGCCCGACGTGCCGGCCCACGCGCTCTTCCTCGACTACCGCACCGCCGACGGGCGCGCGCTGGAGCCGGAGATCTTCCCGCGGCCGGAGGGTGAGGTCTACGTGTGCGGGATGGCCGATCCCGCGCCGCTGCCCGAGTCGCCGGAGCTCGTCGACGTGAACGAGGGCTCCTGCGCGGTCCTGGCTCGCGCCGCCGGTCGTGTGTCGACCGCGCTCGCGCAGGCACGCATCGTGCGGCGCCAGGCCTGCTATCGCCCGGTCACCGACGACGGCCTGCCGCTGATCGGTCGCGTGCCCGGCGTGCGCGGCGCATTCGTCGCGACCGGCCACGGCCCGTGGGGGATTCTCAACGCGCCGGCCACCGGTCTCGCGCTGGCCGAGCTCGTCGCCGAGGGTGCCGCCACGTCGGTCGATCTGCGGGCGTTCGATCCCGCGCGTCTGCAGGCCGCGCGGTGATCTCGGCGCGGATATTGAATGGCGCGATCGTCGTTGACGCGCTACGCTATCGCCATCGTGGCGACTACGATCGTCCGCAATCTCATCAGCAGGCTTCGGCGCCTCCTTGCGATTGGCACACCGCCGAGCCGTGCGGAGATCGCGGCTCGGGCCGCCGAAAATCCGCGCCCGCCAACGACCACATCGTTCTCGCGGCGTCGATCTCATCAGGCGCGATCGCGACCGGTGACGGTACCTCCGGCGCGAGGGCTAGTCCGGCCAGGCTCATGAGCGACTTTCTCCTCGCCGGTATCCGCGTCATCGACGCGGCCAGCTTCATCGCCGGGCCGGTGGCCACCACGATCATGGCCGACCTCGGCGCCGACGTGATCAAGATCGAGCCGCCCGACGGCGACCCGTATCGCAATCGCACCGGCGGCCCCGGCGTCGCCGAGAGCCCCTATAACTATCGCTGGATCATCGACAACCGGACCAAGCGCGGTCTCGCGCTGGATCTGCGCCAGCCGGCCGGGCGCGCGGTGCTCTACCGCCTGGTCGAGCGCGCCGACGTATTCGTGACCAACACGCCGCTCGAGTCGCGCGCGCGGCTCGGCATCCGCTGGCCCGACCTGGCGCCGCTCAACCCGCGGCTCGTCTACGCGTCGATGACCGCGTACGGCGAGCGCGGTGACGAGGCGCCGCGCACCGGCTTCGACGCGACGGCCCTGTGGGCACGCACGGGCCTGATGGATCTGGTCAAGCCTTCGCCCGACTCGCCGCCCGCCCGCTCGCTGCCCGGAATGGGCGATCATCCGACCGGCGTCTCGCTCTTCGCCGCGATCATGACCGCGCTCTACCAGCGTGATCGGACCGGGCGCGGCACGATGGTGTCGACCTCACTCCTGGCCAATGGCCTCTGGTGGAACGCCACCCAGATCCAGGCCGCGCTCTGCGGGGCGCGTGTCGAGCCGCGACCGCCGCGCGAGGAGCCCGCGACCGCGCTCGCCAACCTCTATCGCTGCGCCGACGGCCGCTGGTTTCTCCTGAACGTGCTGAACGACGATCGGGACTGGCCGCATCTCTTGAAGGCGATCGGGCGGCCCGAGCTCGGCACCGATCCGCGCTTCGCCACCACGCCGGCCCGGCGCGCGAACGCCCGCGCGCTCGTGCCGATCTTCGATCAGATCTTCGCGGCGCGACCGTGGGCCGAGTGGCGGGAGATCTTGAACCAGCATCGGCTCACCTTCGGGGAGGTCGGCAAGGTCGACGACGCGCGCAACGATCCCCAGATGATCGCCAGCGGGGCGCTGGTGCCGCTGGACGATCCGCGCGCCGGCGCCGCGCTCACGGTGGCGAGCCCGCTCTGGCTCGAGGACGTTCCCAAGGTCGCGCCGCGCTATCCGCCCGAGCTCGGCGAGCACTCGAGCGAGATCCTTCGCGAGCTCGGCTACGGCGAGGCGGAGATCGACGCGCTGATCGGCGCGCGCGTCGTCGTTCAGGGCAAGAGCGCGTCCTGAGGCTCGCGTAGGGCCGTCATGGCGACGCGGGCGCGCGAGCTGGGCTACCTCGTCATCGCCGACATCTCCGGGTACACGTCGTTCCTGACCCGTACCGAGCTCGAGCACGCTCACGGCATCGTGGCCGAGCTGACCGCGCTCGTGATCGCGCGCCTGGGCGACCCGCTGCGATTCGTCGAGCTCGAGGGCGATGCCGTCTTCGCCTACGCGCCGGCGGCGGCCTTCGCCGACGCCGAGCGACTGCTCGACATGATCGAGGGCTGCTACGTCGCCTTCCAGCTTCGGCTGGAGGAGATGCGCCGCGCCACGACGTGCACCTGCTCGGCGTGCTCTCTCATCGGCGCGCTCGATCTGAAGTTTGTCGCCCACCTCGGAAGCTTCGTGCTGCAACAGACGCCCACCGGACTGAAGCCGTTCGGGCCCGATGTGATTCTGGTGCATCGCCTGCTCAAGAACCGGGTCGGCGCGGCCTTCGGGACCAGGGCTTACGCGCTCCTGACCGACGCGCTCCTCGAGCGCGCCGGGGGCACGCTCGGTCTCCCGGCGCACAGCGAACGCTACGAAGACCTCGGCGAGGTGCGCGGCCGCGTCGCGGATCTCGCGCACGCCGTCGCGCGTCACCGCGAGGCGCGCATCTTCGTGGCTCGCAAGGACGCTGATCTCGCCCTGGTGACGCGCCTGCCGGTGCCGCCCGCGGTCGCGTGGGAGTACCACATCGATCCGCGCAAGCGGATGCGCTGGCAGCTCGACGCGCGTGAGATCGAGGCGAAGCCGAACGCCGCCGGACGCGCCGGCGTGGGCTGGGAGAGCCATTGCGACCACGGCGCCTACAGGCTCGTCCACCGCGCCCTAGACTGGCGCCCCTTCGACTACCTGACGCTCGAGACCAAGCCGATCACCCGCCGCGGTCCGGTGGCGCTACCTCGCAGCCTGAGCACGTTCGAGTTCACGGAAGATGGGCCCGGTCGATCCGTCGTCGAAATGAACGTGCGCGCCGTGGACCGGGGCTTCCTGAGCCGCGTCACGATTCCGCTGGCCGCCCTGGTCATTCGGCGGCAGTTCCGCGCGCACTACGCCGTGCTGGCGCGCATCCTCGAAGAAGATCGCCAGGCGTGGTCATCGGCGTCGTGAAGCTCGGCGCGAGCTGTCGAACGATCAGCCGAGCTTGACGCCGTACTTCTCGAGCGTGTCCTGACGGAGCTCGAGGCCGAGCCCCGGCGTGTCGGGGACGGCCATGAAGCCGTCGACGATCTTCGGCTGCTCGCGGAACAGCTCGAACCAGAGCGGATCGCGCGTCGGGTCGGCGAACGATTCGAGGATGAAACCGGTCGGGCTCGACGCGACGGCATGGACGTGGATCTGCGGATCGTGGTGGGCGGCGAGCGGGATCTGGTAGAGCTCGGCCATGACCGCCGCCTTGCGCCACACCGTGAGCCCGCCCGCCCACGTCGAATCGATGATCAGGTAGTCGACGAGACCTTCGGCCACCATCGTGCGCAGGCCGAACGGTGTGTACTCCGTCTCGCCGGCCGAGATGGGCACGTCGACCTCGGCCTTGAGACGGCGTAGGGCGTGGCGCTCGTCGTACCAGGGCATCGGGTCCTCGAGCCAGAAGATGTCGTGGGGCTCGCAGAGCCGGGTGGCGCGCACCGCGCTCGGCAGATCCCATCCCTGATTCGCGTCCAGCATGATGGCCACGTCGGGGCCGACCGCCTTGCGGATCACGCCCACTCGCTCGGCGTCGGCCTCGGGCGAGAGGCCCGCCACCTTCACCTTGATCGTGCGATAGCCGTGCTCGAGGTACAGCGCGGCTTCGCGCCTGAGATCGTCCGGGCGCTCGCCGTCGCGATAGTAGAACCCGGTGACGTAGGCGGGCACGCGGGAGCGGAGCGCGCCGCCGAGGAGCGCATGCACGGGTCGGCTCGTCGCCTTGCCCATGAGGTCCCACAGCGCGATGTCGATGGCGCTGATGGCCGTCACGAGCTGACGGCGCTGCTGCGCCAGGGTCGGGACCCCGCGCACGCTCGTGTAGGTGAGCGCGAAGAGATCCTGCCAGAGGCGCTCGACGCTGAACGGGTCCTGGCCGACGACGAGGGGCCTGACGCGCTCGAGGATCTGATTGACGGCGCGCATGCCCTCCTGACCGCCCTGGGACAGGAACGGCCCGTGCGCCTCGCCGATCCCGACGAGGCCGGCATCGGTCGTGAGCGTGACGATCAGCTCGCTCACCCGGCTGATCGTGGAGGTGGAGGTACGGACCGGCTGCGGCAGGGGCGCGGACAGGAAGTACGTGTCGAGCGCTTTGATTTTCATCGTCGCCTCCGCGGCGATGATACCCTAGCTCGACTTTTCGAGCTCACCACGGAGGCGCGATGCAATCCCTCGTGATCCGATTCGTGCTCGTGACTTTGCTCATATTGCCGATCTTCGCGCAGCCCGCGACGGCTGCCCCCGAAGGAACCATGACCTGGGGCGTGCACGTCACGCTCGCCGCGCGCTGGCTCGATCCGAGCGACACCGAGGCGTTCATCACGCCGTTCATGGTGCTCTACGCCCTGCACGACGCGCTGGTGAAGCCGATGCCCGGCGGCGACAACACGCCGAGCCTCGCCGAGTCGTGGACGATGTCGAAGGACGGCCTCACCTATGAATTCGTGCTGCGCAAGGGCGTGAAGTTCCATAACGGCGACCCGGTCACCGCGGAGGACGTCAAGTTCTCCTTCGAGCGCTACCACGGCTCGGCGGCCAAGCTGCTAAAGGACCGCGTGCGCGAGGTCCAGATCGTCGATTCCGGCCGGGTCCGCTTCCAGCTGAAAGAGCCGTGGCCCGACTTCATGACCTTCTACGGCACCTCCGCGACCGGTGCGGCGTGGATCGTCCCCAAGAAATACGTCGAGAAGGTGGGCGAGGACGGCTTCAAGAAGGCGCCGATCGGCGCCGGTCCCTACAAGTTCGTGAGCTTCAATCCCGGCGTCGACCTCGTGATGGACGCTTTCGAGGGCTACTGGCGCAAGATCCCCAACGTGAAGCGGCTCGTGTTCCGCAGCATGACCGACGAGACGACGCGGGCCGCGGCCCTCAAGGCCGGCGACGTCGACATCGTTTATCTCCTGAGCGGACCCGTCGCCGCCGAGGTAAAGCGGTCGGCGGGGCTGCGCCTGGCCGCCGCGATGCCGCCCGGCGTCGTGTTCCTCGATCTACCGGAGCAGTGGGATCCCAAGTCTCCCTGGGCCGACAAGCGTGTGCGGCTGGCGACCAGCCACGCGCTCGATCGGAGCGCGCTCAATCAGGCGGAGACCCTCGGGCTCTCAAGGCCGACCGGCGGGCTTGTGCCGCGCGTGCTGGAGTTCGCGAAAACGTTCGAGCCGCCCGCCTATGACCCGGCTCGGGCCAAGAAGCTGCTCGCCGAGGCGGGATATCCGTCGGGCTTCGACGCCGGCGACCTCACGCCGTTCCCGCCGTACTTCTCGCTCGCCGAAGCCGTCGGCAACTATCTGCAAGAGGCCGGCATCCGCACGCGCATACGCACGATGGAGCGCGCTGCATTTCTCACGGCGTGGCGCGAGCACAAGATCAAGGGCGTCATCATGGGCCTCGGCGCGCCGGCCGGCAACGCGGCCACGCGCATCGAGGCCTACGTGACCAAGGGTGGGATCTACGCTACGGGCGTGGTGCCGGAGATCGAGGATCTCTACCCGCGCCAGGGCCGGGAGCTCGATCGCAAGAAGCGCGAGTCGCTGCTGCACCAGATCCAGCAGATCATGTACGACCGGGTCATGCACGTGCCGATCTACGAGCTCGCCTTCCTCTGGGGCGTCGGACCTCGGGTCGACGAAGCGTGCGTCGACCACATCAAGGGCTTTTCGTACTCGGCGCCATACGAGGATCTGAAGCTGAAGCCGGGCCGCTGAGCCGGTCGGCGGCGCGCAGCCGGACGTAGCGCGCGTCTAGCCGGCGGCCTCGCACGCCGCGAGCCGAGCCGCATAGAAGCGCTGCTCGCGCGCGTTGTCCGTGAGCTCGAGGGCGCGCCGATACTCCGCGGCCGCCTCCGTCCAGCGCCCGAGCCGGCGCAGGAAGTCCGCGCGCGCGGCGGGCAAGAGGTGATAGCCGCGGAGGGTCGCGGTATCGATGCCGTCGAGGGCGACGAGCCCGGCGGCGGGCCCGCGAGCGAAGCCGATCGCCACCGCGCGATTCAGCTCGACCACCGGCGACGGCGCCACCTCGGCGAGCGTTCGATAGTGCGTGACGATCGCCTCCCAGTCCGTCGCGTCCCAGGATGCCGCACGCGCGTGGCAGGCGGCGATCGCGGCCTGAAGCTGATAGGGGCCCGCGCGCGAGACGGGGCCCGCACGCTCGAGCAGGGCGAGGCCGCGCGTGATTCGCGCCCGATCCCAGCGCGAGCGGTCCTGATCCGCGAGCAGCACCAGGTTGCCGTCGGCGTCGGCGCGCGTCGCGGCGCGCGAGGTCTGCAGCTCCATCAGCGCGACGAGCCCGAGCACCTCGGGCTCGACCGGCATCAGCTCGACCAGCATGTGCCCCAGCCGGATCGCCTCGTCGCACAGATCGAGACGCACGAGCGTGTCTCCGGTGTGCGCGGCATAGCCCTCGTTGAAGATCAGGTAGACCACCGCGAGCACGGCCGGCAGGCGCTCGGAGAGCTCGACGCCTTCGGG
>Ga0209377_1000844_pt1 | contig 20774 bp, 22 predicted proteins | sample GraSoiAngelo_141_FD_185898 | JGI IMG/M metagenome (GOLD analysis project Ga0209377, IMG submission 185898) | Grasslands soil microbial communities from the Angelo Coastal Reserve, California, USA - 14_0929_12_40cm (SPAdes) (version 2) | ecosystem: Environmental > Terrestrial > Soil > Grasslands ...
AAGATGATCAAGACCCATCTTGGACCGGAAAACCAGGTTACAATCGCAGTCTGCGGGAAATATGCCGAACTCGCTGACTGCTACGTCAGCGTCAACGAGGCCCTTCGTGACGCGGGCGCGACCTTAAACGCGAAAGTTGATCTGGAGTTTATTGAGACTGACGATTTCGAGACGGATCCCTCAAGGGTCCGCGTATTGTCCGGGTTCGACGGACTCCTGGTGCCGGGAGGGTTTGGGTCGAGAGGCTCCGAGGGAAAGATCAAAGCAATAGAATACGCGCGAACGCACAATATCCCATTCTTAGGTATATGTTTCGGATTCCAACTAGCAGTAGTTGAATACGCGCGGAGCCTGGGACTGACCGACGCAGCCAGCTCCGAGCTGAGCGCGGATTCGAAAAATTACGTTATTGACCTGATGCCAGAGCAGAATACAATATTGGAGAAGGGCGGGACCATGAGACTCGGCGCGCATGAAATCTCCATCGACGCGGGAAGTATCGCATACTCGCTCTATCAGAAGACGAAGGCTTGGGAGAGGCACAGGCACCGTTACGAGGTTAGCCCCAAATACATTCCACAACTCACGTCGAAAGGATTGAGATTCTCAGGAAAGAGCGACTCCAACCGAAGAATGGAGATACTGGAACTGCCCAGCAACACGTTCCACTTTGCCACGCAGTACCATGCAGAGTTTAAGTCCCGACCCGGACGACCCTCGCCACCCTACACAGGTTTAGTACAGGCTGGACTCAACTCGAAGAATCGACAATTGAAGACCCACGCGGTTCTCGCGAACGCCAGGAAGTAGCAAGGGTTGTCAACGTCCAATCTAGATACTGGCACAAAGGCTCGGAAAGGAAAGCAAACTCCAGTCCTAACCATTTCCATAACGGCAATGTTTACCGCCCTCGGCTTCGTGATTACACAATTTGCCTGGGTTCCAATCTCTGTCGTTCCAGGTCAAAGATTTGACGCCGGTGACATTATCATCTTCATCGCGGCTTGGACTTTTGGTCCTTTAGTTGGGGGTTTTGCGGGCGGAGTGGGTTCATCGCTTTCAGACGCATTGGTCGGAGGTGCTCCCTATTGGCCCTTCACCCTAGTCATCAAAGGTCTTGAGGGCACAATAGCCGGATTGATCTATCAGCGCACTTCTGGGTCGCGCCTAAAGCTTTCATGGCTACTAGCAAGTTTGGTCATGGTCGGCGGATATTTCGTCACAAACGTCGAATTCATTGGTCTAATCGTGGGTGCAAATTCCACACTGAACCCAGGGTTGATAGGTGGCCTTGCGGAAGTTCCTTTCGATATCGCTCAGGTTGTGGCGGGTGGTATTATTGCCCGACCAGTGTCTCGATATCTGAAAAGTGCGCTTCCGTCAATCCTCTTTTGACCCGACGGTTTGTAGTGCAGCTGAAACTTGGTTAGGTCGTCGGTTGGCTCACGCAGATGTAGAGTACGTTGCTTCCTCTAATTATCAGGCTTCCATAGTTCGTGGCCGGGTCGCCGCCGCGATACTCTCTCGCTCCGTCGAGGATGATGTTCATGTGGCTGTCGCAGTCAATCATCTTGCCCCGATATTCAGTATCGTTCTTTAGCTTAACTGCCACGTCGCCGTTCATCTTGCGGATCAGAAGATTCAATGGCTTTCTCGATGGTTCCAAATGGCAGCCTTATCGCGGCTGTTGGGCTGAGACCATAAAAACTCTTTGTCAAACCACGGCGTTCGGATCTTGGACTTGTCCCGACTAGCTTTCTGAGTCTTCTCTCGCCAGCATCTTCTGGTTGTGCTGTTCCTTCCTGAAATCAGTTTTCAGCTTTCCGCATCTTATGCATCGGGCCATCTGTCCTCTTCCGCGCCATTGGTGCGAGCATCCTGGCATTCTTGTCAGTTCTAGAGGGGCGGGTCTAGTTCTTAAAGTCCACGAAGGCAGGTGCCTGGATCAGCGATCATTTCAGAATGCTGGCTAGACGGAGAAAATAGAGGGTCTCCCGTTCAGATATTATCGTTGATCGCGCACGTTTGGCCAGGGATATGGGAGTTGGCAGTCCCGGTTGCTGGAAGAGGGTGAATGCTAGGGACGAGTCCTCGTGGCTAATTCTCTCGAGATCAGCGATGAGCATTGGGAGATTCGGCCCAGTCTTTGCAGTTGAGATAGAGACTGTGCAGTCCGATGAAGCGTTCTTGAGGGGCAGCGAGGACGAGCTTGCTAGAACATAGTCGGTGTTGGGCATCTTTTTCTTTTTCGCGATTTGCAGCATCTTGGTTGACAGGTCGATGCCTATTGCATAATCGTACATCTCCTCTGCTTGTTTGAGGAAGGTGCCTGTTCCGCATCCGATGTCGATGAGAACTTGGAACCGTCTGTTCTCGAGGAATTCTAGGACAGCTTCGTGTTTTTGAGATTGTTCTTTTCCGTAGAGTTCGTCGTATGAGCTGGAGAGTGTGTTGTACCATTCTGCGACTTGTCTCTCGTCTTTTTCCAAATCATGCTGATATATTGCGGATGGAGAGTTGAATCTTTCTGGCGCGACATTAGATGCCGGTCTTGGTCTCTCCCGAGCTCGATCACGCTCGTTCGGAGCTAGTGAAAGCGCTGGAGGCTCGGATGATGGTGACGATGGTAGCGAACTGCACCGTCAGCTATTCCGGCCGGACGGGAAGCGACATGGGAGAGGGCGAACGGCTTGTCGTTTTGAAGGGGGATGGTTGTGTGCTTGTTCATAGGGGCAGGGATTATCAGCCGGTGAACTGGCAGCCGTCAGGGTGCGTGTTTCAGACCCGGATTGAGAACGGGCGTCTGATCGTGAAGGCTGTCCGGCCGAGTCCTTTGGAGACGCTGACTATTGAAGTGGACAGAGTTGAGTTTTTCGGCGCGTTTCGTCTGAAGGATGAGGCCGAGTTTGTCCTTCACTCGAGCGAGGAAGAAATGCAGAAGGCGATCCTTGCGGAGCCGAGTCTGATCGAGAAAGGGCTACGAGTCATAGATTTCGAGAAGAAAGTTGCTCCTGGTTTTGTGGACGTTTACGGTATTGACTCGCAGGGAAATACGGTGGTCATTGAGATCAAGAAGGATCCGGCTGGCGCCGCCGCTGTCAAGCAACTGGTAGAATATCTGAAGTATCTTTCACCGGCAGAGGGTAAGAAGCTCCGACCGATCATCGTCGCGCCGTCTCTCGCTAAGGGAGTTCTACCGACGGTGGAGAGGATGAAGATCGAGTTCAAGCCCCTGACATTGCAGAAGAGCTTGGAGACGTTGCAGAGGCATGCGCGGTCCGATCAGAAAGCATTGAAGGGGTGGCTCAGAGAAACACCTGAAGAGAAGAACTAGTCCTAAAAAGAAAGCTCGGCAGAGTCTTGTGCTGATCTCTTTCAGTCTTGTTCGTAGGGAAACTTCTTCTTCGCAGTTTCGGACGGCTTCAAGCTGTCCTTAGTGCCTGTCGCGTCTGGGGTCTTATCGTCCGACTTGGACTGTGTTTTCTCGGATTTCTCCTGAGCTGTCGATACATCTTCAGGAGCCGATGGTTTGACTAGATTTGGATCGACTGGTGGAGTGTCTAGCCTGGGTTTGGTGGCTTCTGAGCTAGATCGGGGACTGGCGCTCGGCGGGGTGCTCCTGGGCAGACCTGGTGGGCGAGGGGGTCGGGAGATAATCTTGGGAACTGGAGGGCCGGTCATCGGCCCGACGATGACATTTGGCGGGACAATTTTCGGAGCTGGTGCTGGGATGTAGGGCTGTCTCAATCCCCCAGAATCAGAGACCGATGGGGCCTTTCTGGTGGGAGATGAAGGCGTTAGGATCCCTCGAGATTCTCCTATGAATTTGGGACTATCCTCCCAGCTCGAAGCGCTCTGAGCCGGTGGTGGAGTCATCGTTGCCCTGTCGAAGCTTCGTTCGGAAATGACCGTCCGGGGTGTTGGCTTTTCAGTGGTTTTCTCTGTTATCATGATTGGTTTCATGAGAGCCGGGGTGCTTGCCGGCGGCACGGGCTCGATTCTAGGGGGTGGGACTCCTGTTTCACGCCCGAAGGGAACCTCATCGCGGTTTGCTCCCGCGGATCTCGCGGTCATTGGCGGGCCGGCCTCCAGGGGTGTTCGGAACGCTTTCTCCCATGATCCCAGCCGAGGCTCACTTGTAGTAGGAGCGATGGTGGGAGTGGTTGTGACTACCGGGCTGGGGTGAACTTTTTCTATTTTCAATTCAGCGACCTGTGACTCTAGTATGAGGTTGCGTTTCATCAAATTCTCCAGCATCTGGAGTGCTCTTTCTAGGCGAATGCCGGGTCTTAGGCCTCTCTGGAACTTGAATGCTAATGTGATGGCGAGTGTTGCGATTATCACCATGACTGCGATGTCGATGGTGCTAAAAGATAGCTGGGGGAATCTCTGCAGACTACTCGATAGTTGGTCAGCAACAGAGGGGTTGTTGGCGTAGACTAGGAACAGCCAGTATGAGAGCCAGCCTACTAGCGCGGTCTCTATGGCTACGAGTTTTATAAGGAGTCTCCTCAAACTATCCATCTCTCCTTTCTGGGAGCGACAGGTGGAAGTCTGCTTCGTAGGAGCCTAAGACTTGGTGTAACTGGCTCTGATGGGTCAAAGTCCCTACTTTGCCTCTCCGACCCCTCGGTCTTTCCGGAGAGTCTTCAATATCGTGTCTAAGGCGGTGTCCCAATCCATCTCTCCGCCGCTAGGCGCTGGAGCGTTCCTCGATTCCGTCCCCTGTTTTGTCGAGGAAGGGTCACCGAATGATTCGGATTTCGTTAAAGATTCTGGTGATTCCTTGTCTGGGGTTTGCGTAGGGGGTCTCCAAGGCTGAGGCATAGGCATCGGTCCTCCCTGGGGAGCGGGTGGTCGAGGTCCGGATTGAGCCGATCCGGGTTGGGGGCCCATTCCGGGTGGAGGTCGAGGTGGACCTGCACCGAAAGGTCTTGGCGGTGCCATGGGTCGTTGTTCTCCGGGTCTTCCTGGACCTTGAATGACGAATGGGCGGGGTCCACCCTGTGTCGGGGGCAACGGCGGTCTCATGGGCATTAGGCCTGGTCGAGGAATGCCCGGGGGGGGCGGGGCGCTTTGTGGATTAGTGGATCCTGATGTTGGGGTCCATTTGGTAGGGAGGGGCGGGATGGATCTCACCCCGGGGGTTTCGGAAGACGGCTCGATTCCTGGCCGATCAGGCGGAGCCCACTTTGACGGGACAGCAGAGGATTGTGAACTTTGAGGCTGACCTGTGGCAGAAGGGAATGGGGTTCCTTGTCTCGCTGATGTGTCAAGGCTTGGTTTCTGGAAGACTGGCCCTGACTCTGATCTTCGGTTGTCCATTGTCGACGGAGGGGGATTCCATGGTAGGCTGGGCCCGGGTCTAGGTGACAGGTCGGTTGGTGGGCGTACTGTCGGGCTGGGTTGATTCTGGGGGGTAGGTTGGAACGGCGACGAAGTGGGTTTCGACGCTTCCGCTCTCAGGGTCTGTAATACTGCCGAGGCGCTCTTACCTACAGCGTCTTGTTTCTGGGCCGGGAACGTCTCGGTAGAGGACTTGGCCCCTGTTGACCAGGTCACGCTCGGCGTGGCTCTTGGGCTGCTCGGGGTCGAGCTCTTTGGTAGCGGTGGGACTGCGTAGACTGTATGCTTTGAGCCTGAGGAAGGTGGAGCGCCTGTGGGAAGAATCTGTCTCGAGGGCGAGGCGGTTGGCGTGCCTGTTGAGAGTAGTGATCCTGGTTTGAAGGATTTCGATTTCTGAATCTTTCCGACGAGGCCTTGGTCACCATGCCGTCTCTTGAGCAGCACGTACCCGAAGCCGGATCCTCCGCCGAGCCCTATTGTGAGAACTATGAAAGGAGAATAGGGTCCGATGGAGGCGTTAACGTAGTTCTGGAAGTAGATATCGTTCAGATACTGGTTAACGAGCCAGAAGGTGAGGAATAGGTTGACGAGGAGAGAGATGATTGTTCCAAGTCGTATTTTGACCACTAATAGTCATCCTCCGGTTTGCTAGTTTTCTTTGGAGGTTTCAGTCCGGTCCGGATTGTTGAGATAAGACGGGTGAAACCGTAGGCTGATGCGATCATCAGGACGACTACCAGGAATACTGGGTCGAAGGATCCGAAGTATTGTTGTTCGTAGATGTTGGCGAAATATTCGCTGACTATCCAGATCCCGAAGAACAATATGATTCCATATTCGATTATGGATGTGAGGAGCGTGGTCTGGTATAGGTTGCCCCCCGCGGAGTCTTCTCCATGCCAGCCCAACAAAGTTTCGATGTACCTTCTACTTCCACTCTTCTTGGGTTGGGCCTCCTCCTCAACCCCCAATAATCCTCAACGCAAGACGCCCATCTCCGCAATCACCATAAGCGTGCTGTAACCGGTGAAACCTGAAACGCGGTACATTGACCCACGACAGGATTATCTTCGCATCGATCTACAGGCTAAATCAGAGACGACCAATCTCTCGCACATTAAAATACGGCACAGAACGAAAACTGTCCAGCTCTCCAAGTGAGCCATGGTGACCCAAGAAACCGCCCGGAAATACGAAGTTGTAGAAGACCTCCCGGGCGTAGGTCCATCAACAGCCGACAAGCTGAAAGAACTCGGCTTCCACACAGTCGAGAGCCTAGCAACAGCCACGGTTAGAGAGCTTGTTCCAGCGGGGATCGGCGAGAAACAGGCTGCCAAGATCATCGGCGTGGCTCGAGACAGCATCTCACTATCGTTCATCAGAGCTGACGAGCTGATGAGGATGAAGGCCAACGTCCTACGACTCACAACCGGCAGCAAATCCTTCGACGAACTGATCGGGGGCGGATTGGAAACTCAGACGATTACAGAAGTGTATGGCGAGTATGGAGTTGGCAAGTCGATCCTCTGCCATCAGCTAGCCGTCAACGTTCAGCTTCCAGTAGACAAGGGCGGTCTAGACGGTGGCGCCTTGTATCTGGACACGGAACAGACTTTTCGTCCCGAATGGATCGTCCGGATGGCAAAGGCCGCAGGGCTGGAAGCGACGGACGTCGCTCAGAGGATAATCTACTCAGAGGCGTACAATTCAGATCACCAGGTCCTTCTCTTGGAGAAGGCGGATCAGATAATCAAGGACAATAACATACGATTGATAATAATCGACTCGTTAACGTCTCATTTTAGGAGCGAGTATCTGGGAAGAGAGATGCTGGCGGAACGGCAGCAACGGTTGAACAATCACATGCACAGGCTAATACGGCTCGCTAGAGGATTCAACGCCGTGGCGGTTGTGACTAACCAGGTTATGTCGAAGCCTGACCAGTTCTTCGCAAACTCAGTCGATGCAGTCGGGGGTCACATTGTCGCCCACACAAGCCACACTCGGGTCTTTCTACGCCGCGCCGCCAGTGGTCCAATCAGGATTGCCCGCCTTGTCTCCAGCCCATACCTTCCTGAAGGTGAAAGAATATTCAAAGTCACCGAGACAGGCATACTCGACGTGTCAGAGGAGGACGAGGTCAAGCGTCGTCGGTAAAGCCAAAGAGCTCGATCCCAGCGGACTCGGTCAATCGCTTCTTCCAGAACGTTGAAGCGCGAGCCTGGACAGATGCGGAGAAGGAGCTTGATGGTATCCGTCAGAAGGCGGAGAACGCTCTCTGGTACAAAGGCTACGTCAAAGCCCTGGAGGGCTTGCTGTTGACGTACCGGACCAACGATGACAAATACATCTATCTCCCGAAGATGCTCGGGACCCGTGGCGAAGAATCGATCAACCAGCTACGGAAAGAGTTCGGAGAGTTTGCAGCTAACGAGATTCACGGAGAATACGACCGGGGATACTTCAAAGCGTTAGAGGATTACGTCGCACTTCTTTCAACGATGAAGAATACATTCCCTGCTATTTCCGCAACGCCTCCGGTGACTGAGGAGAAGAAGGATCCTGCTAAGAAGGATGCGGATTTAGAACAGTATACAGTAGGATCGTCGTAAAGATCATCCAGATTACGTAGGATCCCATTCCAATCGTCACGTGCTTGTTCGGACCCTTAAGCACCTCTGGACCGTATCCTAGAAGATTCTTGACCAGAAAGACTGAGACGGAATAAACGCCTATTCCCACGGTGATCATACTCAGCGTTCCGAGGCCTACTCCCAGGGAGCCGAATCCTGCAAGGTTGTAGATGACTCCGGCCAAAACGCCGAAGCCGAGCCTCAACCAGTAAACCAGCGAAGCTGGGGGTAAGCGGCCGATGTGGACCTCTTTGGCTGTCTGGACAGCTAGGTTCGACCCCGCGCTCGACAAGGCTCGAACGAGGCCGGCTTCGATCGTGCTGATAACGTTTTGCCGAAAAATATGGTGCTGTTCACATGAAGATTTTATAGAAGCCGACGCCCCTGGCCGTCCTGCCTTGTCGGTGCACGAGACCGAGCCAGAATCTGTTCTTGTAAGAGATATCATGACAAGGCCCGTTATCACCGCTAGGGAGTCAGACACTGCGGCTGATGTCGCGAAACTGATGGCCAAGCATAATATCGGATGCGTGCTCGTCTCCGGCAAGAAAGGGGAAACGATCGGGATAATTACCGAACGAGATATTGTTCAGAGAATTGCAGCCAAGAATCTCATCCCCTCCAAAGTGACTGTGGGCGAAGCCATGTCCAAACCTGTTGTGACAATAAAGTCAGGGGCCGATGTCACGGACGCTGCGAAGCTGATGAACCAGCGAAAGATCAGAAGACTTGCGGTAATGGAGAATGGAAAACTCCTGGGAATCTTGACGATGAAGGATATTCTGGAAGTTACGCCGGCGATTATCGATCTCGCCTCTGAGAAGAGTCAAGCTGGGCTGGGGCGGACCCCTCGGACCAGTACCTCCCGTCTATCCGGGTACTGCGACGAGTGTGAGACGTGGTCGGAAGCCTTAGTGCAGAACGACGGAGTCTTCCTATGCCAGGACTGCGCAAAAGAACTTGGCCCGATCGAAGAAGAGAACTGATCCCGCAGTAGAGCTGGAAGACCGGAATATTCTGGTCAAAGATGCCGACATCTGGAATGGAAAGGGCTTCACCAGAGGCTCTATTCTCATCCAGGGAGGCCGGATCAAACGAATAGGGCGTAGAATAACCGACGTTGGCGCAGAGACGATTTATGCCTCAGGACTCAAGGCTCTACCTGGACTCGTAGACGTTCACGTCCATCTCAGGGACATGGAACTCGCCTACAAGGAGGATTTTGCAACTGGAACCGCTGCAGCCGCGGCTGGAGGATTCACGACGGTGCTTGATATGCCAAACACCGTTCCCCCAACCGATTCGGCTAGCCGGCTGGTTGAAAAGCAGAAGGTTGCAGCTCAGAAGATCTACGTCAATGTAGGTTTTCACGCGGCGGCAGTATCTGATTCTCACGAGATTGAATCCTTAGCGGATGCCGGAGCATTCTCGCTCAAGCTCTACATGCCGAGACCTATTGCCCCATTCGACGTCGAGGATGATCAGACGATAGAGAAAATGATGCGTGCCGCAGCGCGCGTTGGGACGCCAGTAACCGTTCATGCCGAAGACCTTGCCACTACGGAAAATTCGAGCAAGGCAGATGGCTTCGAAGAGGCCGCAGAGGCCCGGTCGCCACTCTTCGAAACTCGCGCTGTCGACAGGTTACGGAGGATTCAGAAGAAGGCTCGTTGCAACGTCCACTACTGCCATCTAACCCTCCGGTCCAGCCTACGAAAGATTAGTGCCTCTACGAAATCGACTAGCGAGGTCACGCCTCACCATCTCCTCCTCTCCAGGAAGCTCCTGTCCACTCTTGGCTGGAGAGGATGGATGGTTCCCCCGTTGAGATCTGAAGAGACAAGACGGAGTTTACTAAAATCCACACTTGCCGGTCTCTCTAGCCTCATCGCCAGTGATCACGCCCCACACACCATCAAAGAGAAGGATCAATCCGCAAGCAAGAGCCCGCCAGGAGTCCCAGGCTTGGAAACGACGTTGCCATTGATGCTGACACTTGTCAACAGACAACAGATGCCCCTCTCGCTTCTGGTGAAACTTCTCAGTGAGAATCCCGCAAGGATTTTCGGTCTCAAGTCCAAGGCCAAGCTCCGGAAGGGAGCCGACGGCGACGTTGTCCTAGTTGATCTGAAGAAGAAATCTAAGATAGATTCGAGTAAGTTCTTTTCGAAAGCGAAGTTTTCACCCTTTGACGGGTTCAAGACGCAGGGCGCTGTTCATTCTAGCATTGTCAGCGGGAAGGTCGTGTACAAGGAGGGCGAGATCGTCACCAGAGAAGGCTCTGGCTCCGTGTTGCGAAGTGGTTCAGGTTGAGGTTTGTAGTCGACGGAATGCTTGGAGGCCTAGCGCGCTGGCTCAGAATGCTGGGATACATGACAGAATTTGATTCGAAAGCTGACGACAACATTCTCTTACGAGACTCCCAGACGCCGGACACTGTCCTCTTGACGCGTGATGAAGAGCTCTACAATAGAGCTCTCGCAAAGAGTATTCATTCGGTGCTGGTTCTCGGCGATACGGAGGAAGCCCGACTGGGACAGTTAGCAAGGACTCTCGGCATCTCCCTTGATATCGACATGGCCTCTACTAGATGCCCTGAATGCGGCGGCGAGCTTCACGAGATTTCTAAGCAAGAAGCCTCAAACGTCGTCCCGGCCAAAAGCCTCGAACTCTACGATCGATTCTGGAAGTGTACCAATGCCGAGTGTGGGAAGACGTATTGGGTGGGAAGCCACTGGAAACAGATACGTCACACCCTCGAAGAGGCCCGAACGATAGAGACACAAGAAGAGAGGAACACGACATGCTAAGTGTAGAAGAGGGTGCGTTATTGGTGAAGACGGCGCGGGCAGCCGTCGAAACTCACCTGTCGGGAAAAGAGCTCCAAACGGCGGCTGAACCGAGTCCTAGCTTGAGAGAAGAGAGAGGAGTCTTCGTAACTCTGCTCGATCATGCCAACGGTCGCAATCTGCGGGGGTGTATTGGGATCCCTTTTCCAACTCGATCGTTACTTGAACAGGTTCGAATTGCGGCGGTCGAGGCAGCGACGACAGATTTCCGGTTCGAGCCGGTAGGTCTTGAAGAGTTGCAGAACAGGATTGTCTTGGAGGCGACTGTCCTCTCGGCTATGGAACCTATCTGGGTAAAGAATCCTCTCGACTTTAGAGAGAATATTCTTGTTGGGAGGGACGGTCTGATGGTTGAGGGCATGGGCAGTCACGGGCTGCTGTTGCCCCAAGTCGCCGTTGACGAAGGCTTTGATAGCGAGGAGTTCCTTTCTCAATGCTGCTTAAAGGCCGATCTTTCTCCAGATGCGTGGCTTACGGGAGATGTACGAGTCTCGCGGTTTCAGGGCCAGGTTTTTGCAGAAGAGAAGCCGAATGGCCTGGTGTTCGAGAGGCGTCTGAAACCGTAGCTCAACTCGCGTGGACTCTCACATATAGACAGTGTGTGTGTCAGATCTTTCAGAATTTGGGACGTGTCGGATAGGTTCGAGGCTCGGGTTACAGCATGGTAAAACGGAAAATTGTGGATTCTTCTCCGGAAGACTTGTCCAACCTTCAACGCTTGGTTGGCCCGGAGAATGTTCTGGCTCATTGTGCCGGGGTCAACTATCAAGTGTACGTCACTGACACGCGTCTTCTGGTTGGAAAGAGGTTTGCGACAGGTGAGAAGTTCATGAACGTGCCGACGGCGAGCATCAATACCCTGGAGTTGATCACTAAGAGCCTCTTACCTCCATTGACATTTGCAGTCCTCGGCGCGATTGCTAGCTTTCTGATCTGGTGGTTTCCAGGCACCAGAATGTTGCCATTGCCTTTGTTCCCATATGATGTTGCGCTTTTAGCGGGTCTCATCATCTTCGTCGGTTCGCTTGTAGTTGCGTGGTGGAGGGTGGGGATTGCTGTGCTTCGAATCCGTGTAAATGATTCGCAGAACCCCATCACCGTGAAGCTAGTCAGCACCTCAAAGGCTGAAGCAGTCTTCAAAGCGCTGAAAGGGTAAACGAGCGACAGTATCTTCTAGAACCCTTAAACTTCGTCACTGTGCTGGGAATCTGAGTTTGACAGTTTCCATTCAACAGGGTGATCTGGTTTTCCTCTACCAGGACGCTCGCCGCAATTGGATTGCCCGGGCGGGAGAGGGTCGATTCCACACTCACCGAGGGTATCTCGATCTCAAGGACCTTGTCGGGCTGGAGTACGGAGTATTCGTCAAGACTAGCTTGGGACAATCGCTCGCTGTGTTCAGGCCCCGGCTCTTGGAGCTGGTGAACTCGTTCAACCGGCCCACTCAGATAATGTATCCCAAGGACATCGGCTATGCAGTCTACCAGCTGGGGCTGAAGAATGCAGACATTGTCGTTGAGGTAGGCACAGGTAGTGGCGCTCTAACAGGTGCCTTGGCTCAGGCTGTCGCACCGGATGGTCGAGTGTACACTTACGAAAATCGGGAGGAGTTCTTGAGATCGGCGAAGAAGAACGTGGAAAAGACTGGTCTGTCAAGTCTGGTCACTTTTCGAAACATCGATCCATCTCAGGGTTTCTTGGAATTGAACGCGGACGCTGCTGTAATCGATCTAGGTGATCCTTGGAAGATGGTGGCCCCTGCATGGGATGCTCTAGCGGGCGGGGGAATGCTTGCAGGCTTCACGCCCACCGTTAACCAGCTGGAGAAACTCGCTGAAGCGTTGAGGAGGGGCGGGTTCCTGGTCCTGGAAGCAGTTGAGTTGTTAATGCGGGAATTCAAGACCGAGACGGGAAAGGTGCGACCCGAATCACGGATGATTGGACACACAGCCTACGTCACGATCGCTCGAAAGGTCACGGTGAAAGAATAAGCGTTCATATATGGGAAAGATGCTTGAACCATTCAACACAGGCCCGATCGCAATGAGCGCTGTTCGCTTCGGAGACTCAGATCTCGCCAAGATCCTTCGCGGAGTCCTGGTAATAGTGGCCGCGGGACTGATGATTCTTCCAGCATATCTCAACTATGAGATTTGGAAGACCGGATTCAACCCGGTCGTGTCAATGGCGATCAGCCTACAACTGTTCGCGATTGGAATCGTGCTCTTCATTCTCGCAGTCGGCAAAGAGAGACTAGCGCCAAAGTCCCAACCTCAGTAAGTGCATCTACGCCTAGGTCCTTTGGATATTGCTCGATAATTTCGACGTTCTAGATCTCAACTAGACGATGGTCAGCGGCGGGTCGATCTGCTTCCGATGGTCCGATTGGGGTTCTGGCGATGAGACTCTATCCGCCCACTCCTTGACGACCCCGACCAATTGAAGTCTCAAAACTTCTCCCATGAGCTGTGATCGTCTAACCGTCCTGATGTTATCTGCGAGTTGGATTGAACCGAGCACATCCTTGGTCCACTTTTCAAGGTCCCTGCGCCCAATGTGATATTCCAGCGATTCTAGCGGGACTATCTTGAGAGCGTCAAGGAATTCTTGGATAGATGTTGCAAGTATTCCCGAATATTGTCCGAGTCCCGTGTCAAAGTAGAATGACTTGTCCCGAGGGACGGCAATGATCCCGTCCACCGTGTCTCCCTCTTCGACCCTTGTATTGGGCCAGAGCTTGCTTCCAGGGAGGATCCTTGCATTGTTTCCGATGTTGCAACCTTGTCCGATTATTGCTCTGTCAATCAATACTTCGTTGCCGATGACAGCTCTCTCGCCGATTATTGTTGATTTTATGGAGCAGTTTCTTCCGAAGACGGTGTTCTCGAACGCGACTCCCGTCTCAAAGCTCGTCCCAGACATCAACCTTGAGTTTTCTTTCAAGACGGTCCCGGGTTTAATCTGGACGTTCTCTCCTAGCGACGTCTCGTTTTCGATCCATGAGGGGCCCAGCATCTGGGAACCTCGGCCAATCTTGACGTCTCCTCTGACAAACACCGGCTCTCCCGGGCTTCCGATTAGTTTTGCATCTTTGGGGGGGTCTGCAGCGAGATTTCGAAGAACCCAGTTTACTCCCTTCAGATACCCTTTCAATTCCCCTACATCGACCCAGAATGAGTCAGACGTGAAGCCGAAAAGGTGCTGGCCTAGTCTCATCAAGTAAGGGAAAAGATCTTTCGCGAAGTCCCACTTTTCATTCTCGACATAGTCCAAGACGTCTGGTTCGAGGATGTAGAAGCCTGTGCTGACCAGATTGCTCGGAACGGTACCCGGGGCAGGTTTCTCGACAAACCTGACGATCTCATTCTCCTCGTCCACAATCGCGACTCCGTAAGCAGACGGATCGTCCACATTGGTCAGCGCGATAGAGACTTCGCCTTGTCTATCTGAATGGAATCTTGCCATGTCCGTGAGCGGTATTTCGCTGACTACATCAGCTTGGACAACCAGGAAAGTTTCGTCTAATAGATGGGCAGCGAGCTTCAGACTTCCAGCCGTTCCAAACGTGACTCCTTCCGGCTCAACGACATATGTTACTCGGACTCCGAACCGTGACCCATCGCCGACGTACCCCATTAGCTGATCTTTCAGGTATCCTGGAATCATGATCAGATCCTTGAAACCATTCTGGGACAGATGAGATAGCACGTAGTGGATTATCGGGTTTGGACCCAAAGGAAGCATTGGCTTAGGCCGGGTGAATGTGAGAGGACGCAGACGCGTGCCTTCCCCTCCGGCCAGAACTACGGTCTTCAAAGCTGGCGAGATCGATGCCTACTCGCGTTCTTCCTCCATTAGCAGTTCGGGCCCTCCACGCGTAATATGCGTAGCGGCTAGTCTAGGGACGCTACATGGAAACGTAGCGCGCAAAAGGGCCAGAGACAATCAGTCAGAAAATGGAGAAGTTAGCTCTGCTCGAAAAGCCGCGTCAACCTTTCCGCAACATCCTTCAGCTTGTCTTTGTATTCGGCAATCTTTGAAGCGTTGGATTTCGCTAGATCCTCGAAGTAGGAGACGAAGTCTTTCATCTCGCTCACCATGGAGTCGACGGAGTTGGGTCTCTGTGAGAATGGGAAGCCGAAGGGGAATGTTCCCTCATCCTTGCCCTTGTCGGTGAGTTCGTAGCGTCCATCTTCCCTCTTCCTGGTTGCTCCCTCTTGGACCATTTGTTCTAACAGGGGGTAGATTGAGCCTGGTGAGGGCCGCCAGCCTCCCCAGCTCATCTTCTCGATCTCATCGATAATTTCGGCGCCATTCATGGGGGTGCGTGCTATCATGGAGATGACCCAGGGTCTGAGCCATCCTCGCCTCATTCCGCCCCAATGTCTATGGCCCCACAATTCGTATCCGATATCGTTTATTCGATATCGGCTATTAAGCTCTTCGGTCCCTACTTTCGGTCCAGACTGTTGCCGAGACGCTCCCTATCAACGCCAGCAGAGCTATACTGCCGAATGATACCTCTAGGCCCAGGAATTGGGAGACGTATCCACTAGCCAGCCCCAGGATCGACGCGCCTATCGTCTGGCCCGATGAGAGAACTCCGAAAGATCGTCCAGATTGCTGACCAATGGAGCCTAGGCAGCGTGACAATTCTGTGTAGGTCAAGGGATACGTGGCGGAAATTGAGAATCCCGTAGCAAGTAGAGTTATGGTGGCAAGAATCGCGTTTCCAGAAAGCAGAGCGAAAGCAGCAACAGAACACGCTGCGACAAGATATGAGATCGCTAAGAGAGCATTAGTCGGGACGAAACGGGTCCAGCCCCCAGTTGCAATAGCTCCCAGGGACGCGAAAGCAATGAAAGCGGAAACTATGAGATTCGCCTGTGAAACGTCCAGGTGTGCCCGAGTTCCAAGGAAGATATTGGCGAAGTTCAATATGACAGCGTAAAATACGCCTGAAATGAAGGCTGCAAGGACGAAGAATAGAGGAATGGTCCGCTTTGTTTGCGGCTTCGAGCTAGATGGAGTTTGAGGGTCATCGGACGCCGCAGGATCCCGACCGCGTAGGAGGGTCAACGTTAGGACTACATCGGCTAGAGTCCAGATCGCGAACACGATGAATGTTGCGCGCCAGCCTACTGCTAGATATAGAGGAGCTGAGATCAGGAACACAAGTAAGACTCCGAGGTTGCCAAATGCGCTCTGGAATCCCATAGACTTCTGCAATCTTGGACCGCTATACGATTTCGAGATAGTGGATATTCCAACAGGATGAAAGAAGCTGGAGCCCAATCGTAGAAGAATCACTGAGGCTAATAGACTCAAGAAGCCTGTTGCAAAGACGAAGGAGATGACCGAGACGGTGACGATTGATATTCCGATCGCGAGAAGTCTCCCAGGATCTCTTCCTTCGCTGTAATGACCAACAACCGGCTGGAACAGGATATTGACCAAGTAGCCAAGAGCGACGATTATGCCGACTTGGAGAGCTGAGATGTTGAACAGCGCCAAGACGATCGGAAATAGGCTGGACAGGAGATAGACTGAACCATCGTTGGTAGCGTGGTTCAGAGAGACTGGATAGAGAATCCTATTCGAAGAGCTAGTCATGGCGGAATTTGAGAACGCAATAGGTGACTACTGATTTTGATAGTTGTTGAACGAAGTCGGAGGTCGATCTGTGAATATTTATTCTCCTAGCTTATTTCCACAACTCTGGCAGAACTTTGAGGTTCCGGCGACTTGGGCCCCACACTTGGGACACAGTCGTGTCGGGGACATGCCTGCTTTCAACTCATCACCCAATTTTGCGAGATAATTCGTTATGCTGCCGCCGATCATGATAACTGCCCCCACGAGAGCGATACTCAATCCTACTGACAACATTTCTGAATTTGCCAAGAAAACCGTGATGTATTGCGTGCTCGCGGTTGCAGTGCACTCAGCTCCCGACGAGGCAATGCACTGAATGTAGCCAACCTCGCCGTAACCGCCGATCAAGGAAACGACAGCACTGACAGCTAGAATTATTGCACCGATTTCGAACAAACGATTCCTTTGCAACGAGCGATCCCGATCACAGGCTGAAAGGCCCCTTTATCCGGTTTTGCGGAGCCTCCGTCGAACGTCGACTTTAGAACGCTGCCTTCCGGCCTCTCGCGGGATTCGACCCAGAAAAGTGATTCTATTCTTCGATGACCGGCACTTGCGCAGAAGCGGGAGCCTTGCGTGGACTACGGTTTCGTTTGGCTTCTTGGTAGCGAGATTCGACCCAACCAATGACCTTGTCTTCAGTCATTGAATCAGCTTCTGTCTGCTTATTCATATTCTCCGCAATCACCTTCAGGAAATCTTTAGGGTTGACAGGCTTGATGATGTAGGCATCTGCTTGTCGATTCACGGAATCGACCGCGTTCTCCAGAGTCGGGTATCCTGTGAGGATGACTTTCCTCGCTTTAGGAAGCATCCCGTGAATCTTCGAGAGTAGTTCAGTCCCCTCCGTGTCTGGCAGGTTGATATCGATGATTGCCATGTTGTAAAGCTGAGCCTTGCATTTTTCGAGGGCTTCGGAGCCCGTCTGGGCCGTGTCGACCCTATAGCCCTCTGGTTCCAAGATCTCCTTGAAGCTGTTCAGGATTCCTGGATCGTCGTCGACGATGAGGATACTCTTTCTTTCCATTATCGGATCATATCTTTCGGTCGAGTGGGATCTCGACTGTGAAGGTTGTTCCCTCCCCCACTTTGCTTGAGACTTTGATGTCGCCGTGGTGAGATTCGATTAACTGCTTGGCCACGGCCAGCCCAAGTCCCACGCCTTTATCTCTTGTAGTGAAGAGTGGGTTGAAGATCTTGGCCTTGATGTCTTCCGGGATTCCTTTTCCAGTGTCTTGGAAGCTGATCGCGGCTAACTCTTTGTTCTTCCACGCCTTTATCCTTAGCTGACCCCCATCGGGCATTGCTTGTAGGGCATTCGCGATTATGTTGGTGAAGGCTCGGCGGAGCAAGTTTGGATCGACGGTAAGTTTGGGAAAGCCCGGCTCAAAGGAGGTGGAGACTTCTACAGTTGTGGGTATTGAGATCGAGGATCGTGTGTCGTCGATGAGGCCCTGGAGGTCGTATTCGACAAAAGAAGGCTTCGGTTGTCTGGCGTAGTCTTGGAGGTCGGATACGATCTTGTTCATGAAGTCGGCTTGCTCTCGAATAGTTTCCAGCGTTTTCTCGATACGCAAGTTCTGCGGGGCTCCTCCAGATTTCATGCTCTCCATCGATAGATGGACAGTGTTGATTATCGTCTGGAGTGGATTGCGGAGGTCGTGGCCGACCATTCCTGCTGTCTCACCAATGGCGGCCATGCGGGTTGAGTTCCTCAGCATTCTGGTTCTTTCCTCAACAACTTCTTCCAATTGTTCCGTGTGAGCTTTGAGCCTCTCCTCGGCTTGCTTTATGCGGTCGATGTCGACGAAGGCTATCACTGCACCGTCGATCTTGTTGTCTGTAGTCCTGTAAGGCCGTATCCAGATGGAATACCAGCGGCCGTTGTTGTCTTTGACTTCTATTTCCTTGGGGGTAACGCTGTCTATTACATCGGTAATCAGAGAGCCGATATCAGGAGTCTTCGGGTTCAGATTGATGTCGATAATCGAACGTCCGACATCGGTCGCGATCAGGTTGAACATCTTCTCTGCGTGAGGGGTGAAACGGCGTATCCGAAGGTCGTTGCCCAGCATGATGATCGGCAGGTTCGCGCTAACAAGAAGGTTTGTTATGTCATCATTGACCTGGGTGAGTTCCAAGTTTCGGTTTTGTAGTTCTTCGTTAACTGTGGTCAGTTCTTCGTTTGTGGACTGAAGCTCCTCTTTGGCTGTCTCCAGCTCTTCATTGGTGCTTTGAAGTTCCTCATTGCTCGACTGTATTTCCTCATTGGCGGCCCTCAATTCTTCTATGGCCGACTCGTTATCCTGTATGATCGACTGCAGATACTCCTTGTTCGCAGTAAGCTCCTGTTCGAGATGTAGGAGCTTGCGATCCTCGGCCATCTGGTCCCTCGCATACTTTGCGCCCCGGGCTCCGCCCGTTGTTGGGTTTGGGATCGGCCTTGGCAACGCTTCTTCGAAGGCTATTAGAAAGTAGGGAAGGTTTGTCGAGGTCTTCAGCGGGACTACTTCTAGGTTGACGTCGACATATTTACCGTCAGATTTGATGGCAATCTCTTTCTTCCTAACGGTGTCGCCACTCGTCTTGGCCCTATCTATTGCAGCGCGCAAGTTCGTCATCAATCCTTCCCGGGCCATTTTCAGAACGTTGAGGCTGGCTTTCCCGGGCGCGGGCTCGAGGAAGAGACCTGTGCGCCCGCGAAACTGGATAATCTCCAAGTCACTGTTCACGACGACTGTGGCAGGAGAGTATTTGGTCAACAAGATCCGGTCTGCTTCCTTGAAGATGGCCTGTTCTGGGACTAGACCTTCAATCGGCCGGGTCTCTAATCTGCTAACGTGCCCAAGTTCAATCCCGTATTTCATCGAGAAATCGAGTGGAGTACGCGGAACCATAGGTTTCTTGGAATAGATCTTGAGCCGTTTGTTCGCTACACTGAAAATGTTGTCGAATTCCCCTATGGTTTCGAAGTCTCCAAGGACGAGGAAGCCGGTGGGTTTGAGGGCGTAATGGAATATTGGAAGCAGTTTCTTCTGCAGAGGCGGCCCGAGGTAAATTAGCAAGTTTCTACAGACGATGAGATCAAGCTTCGAGAACGGTGGGTCGGCCGTCACGTTTTGCTTCGCGAAGATGCACATCTTTCGGATTGTCTTGTTTATCTGGTAGGAGCCGTTCGTCTTAACAAAGAAGCGTCGAAGTCGTTCTGCGGAGATGGAGGGGGATGCGCTGTACACGCCCTGCCGAGCCTTTTCTAGCACGTTCTCGTTTACGTCTGTGGCGAAGATCTGGATTGGCGGCTTGATGCGGGCATTGTCCAAGTACTCGAGCAGATTCATGGCCACGGAATAGACCTCTTCACCAGTCGAACACCCGGGGATCCATATTCTGATGGGATCTTCAGCGGACCTGCTTTTCAAAATGTTGGGAAAGATCTCGGTTTTCAGAGCCTCGAGGGTAGCAGGCTCACGGAAGAACGCAGTAACGTTGATCAGAATATCTTGGAAGAGAGAGTTTAGCTCGCCAGGGTTTGTCTGCAAATATTTCAGGTAATTCTCCATCCGGTTAATCTTCAGAATGAGCATCCGTCTCAGGATTCGTCTCTTGATTGTGGCGTGTTTGTAATCGGTGAAATCAACTCCCTTGCCCTTTCGCAAGAGGCTGAAGATCTTTTCCAGGTCGCTTTGAGGCAACAGCTCTTCCGCTTTTTCCGTCTCCAAGTACGGAACGTAGGGATGCTCACTAATCTTGGTGAGTTCTTGGGCTATCTCCTTGGGGGCGAGTACTAGGTCCACGAAGCCCGCGGCGACCGCGCTACGAGGTAGATCGTAATACTTTGCTGATTTCTCATCTTGAGCAATTGTGATCCCACCTTCCGCCTTTATGGCCTTCAGCCCCTGAACACCATCCATTGAGGTCCCGGAGAGGATCACTCCAATGGCTCGGCCATTCTGATCTAGGGACAAGGATTGGAAGAAGTGGTCAATGGGCATATGCTTGCGGTCAACCTCCACGCGCGGAGTAAGGTGGAGCGCTCCCTTGGAAATGGTCATGCTCGTGTTCGGCGGGATCACGTAGACGTTTCTCGGCTTCACCTGCATGCCATCGGTGACCTCGGCGACAGGCAGCTTGGTTGTCTTGGAAAGAAGCTCAGTCAAGAGACTCTTGTACGTGGGGTCTAAGTGTTGTACTAGGACCAGCGCCATGTTGATGTCTGGCGGGAGCTCCCGAAGGAGTTGAGTGAAGGCTTCGAGCCCGCCCGCAGAGGCACCAATGCCCACGACGGGGAAGG
>Ga0209377_1000847_pt1 | contig 20754 bp, 16 predicted proteins | sample GraSoiAngelo_141_FD_185898 | JGI IMG/M metagenome (GOLD analysis project Ga0209377, IMG submission 185898) | Grasslands soil microbial communities from the Angelo Coastal Reserve, California, USA - 14_0929_12_40cm (SPAdes) (version 2) | ecosystem: Environmental > Terrestrial > Soil > Grasslands ...
GCGGCGCTGTGCCCGCTCAGAAGATGCGAGGCGCCCTCCCCGACCCCGTAACGCGACGCGGCCTCGATCGCCGCCTCCACGATCCGCGGGTGGCTGGCGAGCCCCAAGTAGTCATTGCTGCAGAACGCGAGGACCTCCCGCCCGTCCACGACGATTCGCGGCCCCTGCGGGCTCTGGCGGAGGAGACGGCTGCGGCGCAGACCGCGGCGCTCGAGCTCGGCGAGCTGCTGGGCGAGGCGTTGAAAGATCAAGGGCGGACCGTGGCGCGAAAAACCGCGTGGTTCACGCCTGCGGTTTGAGGCGGGCAAGCGCATGGGCCCGCCACATGGGCCAGGCACGAGCGTAATCCTGATTGGGAACGGAAGCGCGGACCTCCTGCTCGTCGAGGTAGGTGATCTTGCCGCCGGCCCCCGCGATTGCGATCGCCTGGAGCTGCATTCGTGCGCTCATTTCGAGATAGATGCTGCGCCCCACTGCGCGGGGGAGGCTCTCGCCCACGGTGACCGAGCCGTGACCGCGCATCAGGGCCGCCGGCGATTTCCCCAGCGTCTTGGCGAGCGCCTGCCCCAGATAGGGCGTCTTGACCAGCAAATCGGTGCCCTTCTCCGCATCGCGGATCTCGAAGTTCGGGACCCCCTCTCCCACGAACGCCGCCATGTGGAAAAGCGGGCGCATCGCGACTGCCGTGACGCTGAACGGCACGACCGAGGGGGAATGATTGTGCACGACCGCGTTCACGTCCGGACGCGCCTTGAAGATCTCGCCGTGAATGAAACGCTCGCGCACCGACTCTCGTCCCCGCGGATCGATCGGGTTGCTGTCGAGGTCGTACTCCATGATGTCCTCGGGCATGACCATTTCCGGCGCAAGCGAGCGCGCCAGGAGATAGCGCCTGGGGTCGCGGTCCGAGCGCACGCTTACATGCCCGTAGGCATCGATGACGCCGTGCTCGGCCAGGATTCGGTATGCGGCGACCAGGTCTTCGGTCTGGCTCATTTGCTCTCTTGTCTTGTGATCGGTGAAATCCGCTTGGGGTCAGTCCGCCTTGATGCCTGCGGTCGCGACCACGCGCGACCAGCGCGCCAATTCCTTCTTTACGAGGTCGCCGAAGCGCTCGGGAGTCCCTCCGCCGGGAATCATTCCCTGCTTGGCAAGCAGTTCACGGATGTCGGGTTGCCGCAGCAGCACGTTCAGTTCGGCGTTGAGTTTCGCGACGACCGCTCGGGGCGCGCCCGCGGGCGCGAACACACCGTACCAGGTGTCGACTTCGAGATCCGGAAGATCCAGCTCCTTCAACGTCGGCACCTTGGGAAACGCCGGCGAGCGTTCCGCGCTCATCACCGCAAGCATGCGGAGCTTCCCGCCATGGACGTACGGCGCCGCAGTCTGCAGGGGCACGACCATGGCCTGCACGTGACCGGCCATGAGATCGGTGAGCGCGCCGCCGGTTGCCTTGTAAGGCACGTGCACGAGATCGATGTGCGCCTGCAGCTTGAGGAGCTCCATTGCGAGGTGCTGTGGCGTGCCGTTGCCGGGCGACGCGTAGTAGAGCTTGCCGGGCTCGCGTTTCGCGAGCTCGATCAGCTCGCGCGCCGAGGTCACCGGCAGCTGCGGATTGACGAGCACCGTCGCAACGTTGGTGGCGAGCAGCACCACCGGCTCGAAGCTTTTGATCGGATCGTAGGGAAGCTGCGGATGGAGCGCCGGATTGGTGCTGAAGGAGGTCGCCGTACAAAGCAAGGTATGGCCGTCCGGCGCGGATTTCGCGACGAAGTCGGCTCCTATGTTGCCCGAAGCGCCCGCGCGGTTGTCGGTGACGACGGCGATCTTCCAGCGCTCGGCAAGTTTCGGTCCGAGAATCCGCGCGAGGATGTCCGCGCCAGTGCCCGGGGTATAGGGAACGACGATTTGAATCGTCCGAGCAGGCCACGCGCCCGCATCCTGCGCGAGAGAAGCGGCAGAACCCAGCGCCAAAGCCAGTCCCAGCGCCCCCAATACACGATGGCATGCCCTTTCACGCGGTGGGATCATCGGTGCGTTTCCTTCCTCGCGGCGGCGTCCACGGATCCATTATGCCCAAGTGACATCGGTTCCGTCTGCAGCCGGATCGGTTTATCTTCAACCCGTCGCGTTGACCGGCCCCCTGCGGGGAATTAGAATACGCGCCTTCCAATTTCTCCGGCGACACGCTCGTCGGAGTCTCGAATCCCCGATAGCTCAGTTGGTAGAGCGACGGACTGTTAATCCGCAGGTCCCAGGTTCGAGCCCTGGTCGGGGAGCCAAAATTCGATTGTGCGCGCCTGGACCGACGAGGTAGACTGGTGCCGTTTTCAACGAAGGGAGCTCCAAGAAATGCGCATGCGCCGGCTGTTGATCGCTTCCGTTCTATGCACCGCAGCGTACGGCTGCGGGACGACGCCCACAGAACCCAAAGCCGCGGCGCCCACTGAACCTAAAGCTGCTGCGCAGCCGCGCAGGGAACCGGTCTACACCACTGGAAGCAGATTGCCGTCGACCAATCCCGCCGCTGTTCAGGGCATGAGCCGCGAGGGGTGGGAAGACGAACGTCGAAACGCCTCCGGGAACCAGCAGATTCTCAAGTAACGCAACCGATCGGGCCCGGCGACCGGGCTCAACGTTTCTCCGCTGAGCCGACGACGACCCGGTCGCGTCCGGCGCCTTTGGCGGCATAGAGCGCCACGTCCGCCGCGCGCAGGAGGGCATCGCTGTCCTCGCCGTGATCCGGAAACAACGCAATTCCCAGCGAAGTCGTGATCTTGCCCAGAGGCGCTCCCGCGTGGCTGACGACGAGGCGCGCGATCGCCAGCCGGATGACTTCGGCGCGCCGCACGGCGGCATCGAGTCCGGTTTCGGGCAGGATCAGCGCGAATTCCTCGCCCCCATAGCGACACGCTATGTCGCTCCCGCGAACCTTGCCTTTGAGCAGTGCGGCGATCGCCTTGAGCACGACGTCGCCGGCCTCGTGTCCGAAGGAGTCGTTGATGCGCTTGAAGTGATCCAGATCGATCAACATCACCGCGAGCGGCGCCGCGCCGCGTCTGCATCGCACCAGCTCGCGCGGAAGAAACTCGTTCAGGTAGCGCCGGTTGTACAGACCGGTGAGCGGGTCGGAGATCGCTTGCTCCTGGAGCTTCTGCTCCCGCTGCTGCAGCGCGAGGGCCATGTCGTCGAACGCCTGTGCGAGCTGGCTCAGCTCCTCTCCGCCGTAGGGGATCCCCGTTCTGGCGTTCAGATCGCCGCCGCGCACCCGGTCGGCCGCCCGAAGCAGCCCCCCGATCTTGCGCAACATGAACCACTCGGTGCCGTACCAGACCCCGACGAGGAGAAAAAGCGTGGCCAGGCTGATGCCCAGCAAATCCCGGACGAGCGCTCTGTTCCCCTCGGAAAAGACCCGGCTGAGCGGCACGGTAACCATGACGCGAAGCGGAAAAGCGCCGTCGGGATTCTGCGTGACGACCTCGTGGGCGAGCAGCCAGTCGACTCCGTCCTCTCCTTTAGCCTCGAGCACGCCTTCCCGGCCGGCGAGCACCGCATCGATCACCTGCGAATTCCAAAGCCTTTTACCGACGCGCTCCGGCATCGCCGGCTTGCGCGCCAGGACGGTTCCCTTGACGTCGACCACGCTCAAGATGCCCTCGGGCGGCAGCGGCGTCGCTTCCGCCATGCGGCCGAGATTCTCCAGATCGAGCCCCGCGAAGGCCACGGCATAGAGCTTGCTATCGGCATCTCTTAGGGGAAATCCGAAATTGATTCCGGCCTTTCCCGTGACGCGACCGACTTGATATTCGCCGACTGTGAATCGGCCCGTTTCCTTGGCAAGTCGAAAGTACAGCCGATCGCCGCTGTAGACCTTGTCCCGCCAACTCGCGGCGTTGCAGAACAGCTGGCCGTCCGGGGTGAAAAGACCCATCGAATGATACGCTTCGCGGTTTTGCGCCAGCAAGCTCGCAAAATACTCGGTGCAGCGCCTTCTGTCGCTCAGCAAAGTGAACAGAACCTGCGAGGAGGCAACCATCATCTGCCTCGCACCCTCCACGACCTGCCATTGCTGCATGGCCGCCAACTTGACCAGCCGCCTGAGCTCCGCGCGCGCTTGGTTTTCCGTCGAAGCACGCCGCTCGACCGCACTGTAGACCGTCAGCAGCAGCGCCGGAAGGGCTGCGAGAATTACCAGAACGAAGATGCGGGCGCGGGTTTTTAGCGTCGCCATTTAACCGGGCCGCCCGGCGCGGACCTTACCCCGGATCACTGCCCGGCCGGCGGCTGCGGCGGCAAATACGCCAACTTTTTCACGAATTCTCGACAGGTCCTATCGGGAATTCCCTGAGGGGGGGCGGGGAAACCCCCTGATAGACCCAAAAACGGCACAAATGACAATGGAATATGACGGCTTTCGGCAACTGTAGATTTGGGAGTATAGTCCTCGCAAAGAGTTCTAAGGAACCATCGATTTCTAAAGAACCAGGTATGTTTTTTTAACACACCCATGAAAGGAAGGTCATGAACGCACCGGTCGATTTCAACGTGATAGAGGGAATGTTCAGGCGGCAATACAGGCAGATCGAGGTCAGATTCGATCCCGAGCATGCAACAACGTGGACTTACCTGAAGCCCTCGGGCGCGCCGTGCTTCAACCTCGGCATGCTCGAAGAGCTGCGTGCCCACGACAACGCCATCGAGTCCTGCGGCGGTCGGGTGCTGTACAAAGGAGACCTGCATCAGATTCACTATTACGTTGGCGCATCCAGGACCGAAGGCATATTCAGCCTGGGCGGAAATCTGGAGAATTTGGTGCAGCTGATCAAGTCGGGCGACCGCGACACGCTCATGCACTACGCCAAGCTCTGCGTCGACAACATGTACCAGCGGCTCTGCGGCTACGGAGCTCCCATAACCACCATTTCGCTGGTGCAGGGGGAAGCGCTCGGCGGCGGATTCGAAACCGCTCTCTCCTCGAACGTCATTGTCGCAGAGCGGCGCTCGCGCATGGGCCTTCCCGAAATCCTGTTCAATCTGTTCCCCGGCAACGGCGCTTACAGCCTGCTCGCGAGGCGCGTGGGGGTGCGACGTGCCGAAGAGATGATACTTTCCGGCCGCGTCTACACCGCCGAGGAAATGCACGCGGCGGGCGTCGTCGACGTGCTCGCGGAAGACGGGACCGGGGAAGCGGCCGTGCAGGATTACATCCGGCGCAACGAGCGGCGTCGCAATGGTCTGCAGGCCGTGTTCAGCTGCCGTCAGCATTTCCACCCGGTGAGCTACGAGGAGTTGCTCAACATCGCCAACCTGTGGGTGAGCGCGGCTCTGCGCTTGGAAGAGAAGGATCTCAAGCTGATGAGCCGCCTGGCGCGTTCGCAATCGAAGCGTGTCCCGGGCGGTGCGGCGGCGATGCCGGAGGCTGCGGCACCGGTGGAGCAAGAGCAGCAGTACGCGACCGCCTGAGCGCGGCCGTGCATTTCCGCCCGAAGCACGGGCGCTCGCGCGCGTGAGCCATGACCTGCCGGGGTCGTGATCCGATCCGTCCCGACCGGTGCGTTAGGACGCACCCCGGTGGGGCTCATGCGCCGCGAGTTTTCTTCGGAATAGTAGCCCTCGCCTGACGAAGCGATCCTCGCCGTCCCCAAAGTCCTCGGAAACCCCGCGGGCTAGCTGCGAAATTCCTTCAGCAGAAGGCTCGCGTTCGTTCCACCGAATCCGAAGCTATTGGAAAGTATGGTATGCAGCTCCGTGAACTTCGGACTGGTCACGATCGGCATTCCCGCGAATTCGGGATCGAGTTGCTCGATGTTGATGGAAGGGGCGATGAAGCCATGCTCGAGCATGCCTACGCAAAAGATCGTTTCGAGCGCCCCCGCGGCACCCAGGGGATGACCGGTCATCGATTTCGTCGATGAAAATGGCGGCGGTTTGCCGTCGAATACTTGCTTCATTGCCTCGACTTCGGCGATGTCGCCTTTGATGGTCGCCGTGCCGTGCGTGTTGACGGCGCCGACTTCCCGGGGACTCATCCCCGCGTCCTGGATCGCGCCCCGCATGCACTGGGCCGCCTGCACACCGCTGGGTTCCGGCATGACCATGTCGAAACCATCCGAGCTCGTGCCGAATCCCACGATCTCGGCGCGCACGCGAGCCCGACGCGCCAGCGCCTGGTCCAATGCCTCGAGCACGACGATCCCCGCACCGCCCCCAATCACGAACCCGTCGCGGGCGACATCATACGGGCGCGATGCCTGTTCAGGGCGCTCGTTGAATTTCGACGCGAGCGCGAAGCGAAGGGCCTGGAAACCGGCGGCGATCAAAGGGTGCACTTCTTCTCCGCCACCCGCGATGGCGCGGTCCACGATGCCGGAACGGATGAGCTCGTATGCCGTGCCGACACTATGCGAGGAGGTGGAACACGCGGAACTGATCGAATAACTGCGTCCGTGGACCTTGAGCAGGTTGGCGACCGCCGCGCTCGACGCGCTCGCCATGCTCTTCAGCACGACGAACGGGCTGACCTTCGCGATCTCTCCGGAGTGGACCTGCCGCCCCCCGGTGTAGATGGATTCCACGCTTCCGATTCCAGTCCCGACGATGCACGCCGTTCTGTCGGATTGCACGTCGGCATCGGAAAGCCCGGAGTCGCCGACGGCATCGAGCGCGGCGAGGCAGCAGTACTTGGATCCTTCTGAAATCACCAGGCGCAGTTTTTTCGGGATGGACGAGCGCTCGAACTTCGCCTCGACGCCCATGATCGCACCGGCCACCCGACTCTTCAGGCCCAGCCTTTCCCAGTCCGGCATGGCGCGAAGGCCGCTTGCCCCGTTTTGGAGGGCCCTTACCACCTGGCTGTAGTCGTGCCCAAGGCACGATACGAGACCGACTCCCGTGATCGCCACGCGTCGAGGAGCCATCAACTCAGACCGCGTCACGCCTGACGATTCTGTCGCTTCTTGCCTTCGATCGCCTTGAAAAGATCGCCGATCGTCTGTATCCGGCCAAGTTCCTCATCGTCGATTTCGATCTCCAACTCATCCTCCAGCTCGGAAGCCAGTGTGATCAGAATCAATGAACTGATGTCCAGATCCTGTCGAAGCGACGTCGCTTCGTCGACGTCGGCCGCGGTAAGTTTTGCATCGGATGCCGCCAGTAGACGCTGGATTATTCGATCACGGAGTGATAAGTCAGCCATGGTTTCTCACGCCGCCGCTTATTCATGTCACGTCCCTGGCTCACCGGGCCGCGGTCTGGCTTCTCTTGAGATAATCGAGGAGCGAAGCGCGCGCCTGCTGAAACTGCTCCCGTATCACTTTCAAGACGCGGGGTCCGCTCGCTTGCAGCTCCGATGTCGTCTGGCCGTTGATTCCCACGCACGTCCGGCATAACTGCTCGGCACCGAGCGTGACCGCCGAGCCCTTCATGGCATGCACCAGGTCCCTGAGCGTTTCGTACTGCTCGGCCGCAACGGCGGCATCCATCTGCCGCAGCAGCGCCTCGCCGTCCTGGATGAATCCATTGAGGAGTTCCGGCATGAAGGTGTTCTCGGAGCTGATGAGCTCGAGCTCCGAGAGCGCCGCCGGATTGATGACCACCTGGGTCTCGTCGGCGTCGTCGCCGGAGACTGCCGCAGTGCTCGCGCGCTTCGCAATCAGGCTCGCAATGGTATCGAGCAGGCGGCGGGCCTCGACCGGCTTGGGCAGGAAAGCGTCGATCCCGGCGTCTTCGCACTCTTTCATCGCCTCCGATGTCACGTCGGCCGAAAGCATGATGATCGGAACCTGTATCGCCTCCGGGTCCATGAAACGGTATGCCCGTGCAGCGTCCAGACCGCCGAGCTCCGGCATGTTGAGGTCCATGATGATCACATCGAACCGCTCGTTCTCCAGAACGTCGAGCGCCTGCTCCCCGTCGTCCACGACCCGGACTCTGTGCCCGGCGCGCTCGAGTATCCCGACGATGACGCGCTGATTGACCGCGTTGTCTTCGGCCACCAGGATCTGGTAGCGGCGCCGGTTGGCGTCGCGGGCGGCGTAGTAATCGCTGAGGGAGATGACGCCTTCCTGGCTCCCTTGGACCGCAGTCGCGGAATGAATGGCGTTGAACAGTAGCCGCTTCTTGAACGGCATCTCCAGCACCGCAACGAAGCCGCCCGCGAGCGCTTCGGCGCTGCGAATCTGCGATACGCCGGCGGTGCACAGCACCGCGGGAGGCGCCTTCTGGCTGCGGCTGTTGCGAAGCCGTCCCAGATTCCGGCCCGGGGCGACCGTCGTGTCTTCGCGCAGGAGCACCAGGTGGTAAGGATGCCCGAGTGACTGCGCTTCGGCGAGGCGCGCGGCGCCCGCCTCGACGCCCGCCGCGCGCCCGGTGCGCGCGCCCCAAGTGGCGAGGTCCTGCTCGAGCGCCTGCAGTTCTGCGTCGGAGAATCCGACCAGCATGATCCGGATATCGTTGAGCCGCAACGAAGCCTCGGCTACCTGGCCCGTCATCTGCTTCTTAAGGGTCAGGTCGAACCAGAACGTGCTGCCCTTCCCGAGAGTGCTGTTCAGCCCGATCTGCCCGCCCATCATCTCCACCAGCTGCTTCGAAATGGTGGTGCCGAGCCCGGTGCCGCCGTAGCGGCGCGTGGTCGAGTCGTCGGCCTGGACGAAACTCTCGAAAATGCGTTCCTGAGCTTCCGGCGCGATGCCTATCCCCGTGTCCTCGATCGAAAATTTAAGCCTCACGGCATGCTCGCTCTCGCCCACGCCCGAAACGGTCAGGACGACGCTGCCGGACTGGGTGAACTTGACGCCGTTTCCGATGAGGTTGTAGAGCACCTGGCGCAGATGATAGGGATCGCCGCGCAGCGCGTGCGGCACTTCCGGCATCACGTGGGTCCTGAACAGCAGCCCGCGTATCTCGGCCTGCGGCGCAAGCACGGCCGCGGTCCCGTTGATCAGGCTGTGCAGATCGAAATCTGTTTCTTCGATGCTGACCTTGCCGGCTTCGATCTTGGAAATATCCAGCACATCCTCGATCAGCTTGAGCATTGATCGCGAGGCCTCGTGCATCGCCTTCACCATTTCGGCCTGTTCCGTGTTCAAAGCCGTGTCGCGCAGCAGGTCGTTCATCCCGACGATGGCGTTGAGGGGCGTGCGCATCTCGTGGCTGACCGTGGAGAGGAAACGGCGCTTCGCCTGGTTCGCGGCTTCCTCGCGACGCAGCGAATCGAACAGGCGGGTCACGAGCTTGCCCTGGACGAGCGACAACAGGATCATGCCCACCATCAGACCGATGCCTAGCACGCGGTTTTGTATCCAGTAATCGCTGAACGTCAGGACCACGGAGAAGCCCACGACGCTGAGCACCAGGGCGTTGTACAGATAGGGCTTGCCGTAGCGGGACCCGTGGCCGAACGTGACCACCAGATAAGCGATATACAGCACCGCGCCGTATTCGCCCAGGTAATACATGAACGCGCTGGTCGAGGCGACGTCGAGAAATGCCGCGAAGACACGACGCGCTGGCGATGCTCCGGGGGAGAAGTAGATCCACGCGAATACCGCGCTGCACAGCGTGGTGTAGCAGACCATGGCGGCGAACAGCAGCAGATTCAGTTCGCGGCTGCCAAAGGCCTGCGGGAGGAGGTAGAGAAACAGTACGGCCGCGATCAACAGCCGAACGATCGCCTGCTCGTGTTCGCTGTCCGGGCGCCCGCTTAGGCGGGCGCGGATTCCTGCGAGGGTCGATTTCAGCGTCATTAGGCCCGGCCGCGGGTCACTGCGCTACCTGGTCGGCAAACCGTTCGCCGATGGAGAGGACTTCTTCTCGGTTCCGCGCCATGATTTCCACGAGTTGCGGATCAAAATGCCTGCCGGCGTGCTCCTCCATGTAGACGAGCGCTTCCTCCACGGGCCAAGCCGGTTTATAGGGGCGGACCGAAGTCAGCGCATCGTAGACATCCGCGATGGCGACGATCCGCGCTTCAAGCGGAATGTGCTCGCCTCTCAAGCCGGTCGGGTAGCCGCTGCCGTCGTACTTCTCGTGATGGCCGAGCGCGATCACTGCGGCCATTTGCAAATATCCGGAAGAGCTGTCCTTCAGCATGTCGTAGCCGATGCGCGCGTGGGACTGCATGACCCGCAGGTCCTCGCCGTCCAGCCTTCCTGGGTTCTGCAGGATTCGGTCCGGTATGCCGATTTTTCCGATATCGTGCATCGGCGCGGCCAGCTCGATCGCATCCTGTTCGGCTGAGGACAGCCCGATGCCCTTGGCGATCAGCGAGGAGTACTTCGCCATCCGCACAAGGTGCATTCCGGTCACCTTGTCGCGCTGCTCTGCGGCCTTTGCGAGCCGAAACAGCGTCTCGACCTCGCGCCGCCGCAACTCGCGGGTGGCCTCGTCGATCTTCTGCTCGAGAATCCGCGTTCGGTTCTTCTTGAGAATTTCATGGCGGCGGAGGCTCAGGAGATTGCGGCAGCGCGCGCCGCATTCGAGCCGGTCTATCGGGCGGATCAGGAAGTCGGTAGCCCCGGCCTCCAAGGCACGGTAGCGGACTTCGCGATCGTTGACCACCGTGATGCAGACGATCGGAACGTCCTCGTAGCCGAAAATGCGGCGCAAGCGCCGGATGACCTCGATTCCATCCAGGCTCGGCATCTTGTAGTCGGTGAGCACCATGTCCACGGGGTGCTTGCGCGCGTATTCGATGCCCTCCAAGGGATCGGCGAACGTGGCGACCTCCAGACTCGCGTCGAGACTCCTCATGATCTCGCTCAGCACGATGCGTCCGGTGGACTGGTCGTCGATAACCAGGATCTTGAGCGGCGCGAGCTTGGTTTCGATCGAGTCGTGAACCAGCGTAAGCGGTCTAGACGACGTGGTGGTTTTCATTGGAACTCCCTGCCGGCCCGATTGGGAGGCTCCTCGATCCACGCTCCCAAGTCCAGGTCGAATTACACTATATTTGGCGGGAAATTGCGAGAAATCCCAATTCCCTGCGTTTCAGGGCCCTCCCCCCTCTAGGCCGCGCGCTGTTTCGGAGAGAGGAACGCCGATTCCATTTCGCGGCGCACCCGCACCGCCTCGGCGCCTGCGTCGTGGGCGACGTCGGCCCAGCACAGGACGCGTCCGGCCTTGACGGGATTGACGAGCTTCACCTGCTGCGCCAGGCCGAGCGGCAGCGCGCCAGCGCGCAGCGAATCCTCGGCGGGCATAAGCCTGCCCACCACCATGTATCCGCCTTCGCCGTCGAGAATCTCGCCGGCCTTGAGGTCGCGCTTGGCGCTCGCCACCGCATCGGCACGAAAACCGGTCGCGCAGCCGGTCGGCTCTCCGCGCAACCCGACCGAGGCGACTGAAATTCCGACCTCGAGTCCGATCAGGTGCCAGCGCTTGTACATGGCCGCATAGCGGCCCGAGGGGTCGGTTCGCACCCCGTATTCCGTGAAGCAGCGCCGGATGTAATCGGACTCGCCCTCGAACACCACCCACACGCCGAAGCGGATGTCGTAAGGAATCGTCCGCCCGTCGCGATCGAGCGATGACACGACCTCGACCTGCCCCTTGTGATGCAGCTGCCCCCCTTCGGACTTCGGGCGCATCACCATCGGCAGCTCTTCTATGGATGCGGGTGGATACGCGAGGCCCTCCGGCGCCGGCGTAAGCCCGGTTGCGTTGCACACCGCGGTGGCTTCGATCGCCGGCTTCGACCCGTCGAGAAAGGAATTGAACATCTTCGGGTTGAGTCCGCCGACGCGCGCTTGCTCGGGCGTGAGGCCGTAGTAACCCCAGACGGTCTCCGGCGTGGACTGCGCAAAGTGCGGCAGCCATTTGTGGCCGCGCCCGGCCGCGACCACCGGGAATCCCGCCGCTCGCGCCCAATCGACGAGATCGCAGATGATCGCGGGCTGATCGCCGTATGCTAGGCTGTACACGACGCCCGCCTCCTTGGCTCTTTTCGCGAGCAGGGGCCCGCAGAACGCATCCGCCTCGACCGTCACCATCACCACGTGCTTGCCGTTTCGGAAGGCAGCGAGGGCATGCTCGACTGCAGCGATCGGATTCCCGGTGGCTTCGACGACGATCTCCACGGCCGGGTGCGCGACAAGCGCATTCCAATCGTCCGAGATGTGCGTCCGCCGCTCCTTGAGCGCCGCATCGAGCGACGCGGCAGCGTACTGTTCCGGCTTCCAGCCCACGCGCTCGAGGCTGGCGCGCGCATTCGCCGGCGAGAGGTCGGCGATGCCCGCGAGATGCACCCCCGGCGTGCGCGGCACTTGCGCAATGTACATGGCGCCGAATTTGCCTGCGCCTATGATGCCGACCCGCAGCGGCCTGCCCTGCGCTTCGCGCTCCTGGAGCTTTGCGAACAGATTCATGCGGCTTTAAGCTCGCCGTGCAGCTCTTCCGGCGGAGTTGCGTCCCTCCACGGAAGCGGCACGTCGTAATGAGCGAGCAGGCAGTCATCGGGGAGGCACTTCAATGGGGTAAAGTCGCGGTGCGCGATGTACCCCGGACGCTTGAAGCGCCGTATGTGGTTCGACACCGCGCACAGGCTCAGATACACGCTCACCCGATTCCAAGGGGAGAGGTTCGAAGTCGAGGCGTGCACCAAGCAGGAATGAAACAGGATCATGGACCCCGGCGGACCTTTTGGCGCCACGATGCCGCCGCGCTCGACGAGTTTCCTGATGGTATCGTGGTTGATCGTCCAAAGCGGGTAGCTGGTCGTCAAGGTGTCGTGATCGGCTTCGATCACACCCAGCTTGTGGCTGCCGGGAATGAGCATCAGCGGCCCGTTGAACTCGTTGACCTCGTCGAGGAAGATCGCGACGTTCATCGCGCGCGCGTCGGGCATCAGGTCATCGTTCTTCCAGGTGCCGTAGTCCTGGTGCCACTGCCAGACGTCGCCGTCGAAAGCCATCTTGCCGTTGATCTTGAACTGGTGCATGTACAACTCCTCGCCCAAGAGCTGCATGATGGGCTCGACCATGCGCGGATGGCGCGCGAGCTTCGCGAAAGGGTAGCTGTACATGTGCGCGGCGAAGTTCGTGCGCACGGCGTCGCTTCCCTTCTCGCGCACGTTCTCCGGCCGGCGTTGGGCGTACAGGCGCGGCACCTCGTCGACCAGTAGCTTTATCTCATCCGGCCTGAACAGGTTCGGAAAGAAAAGATAGCCGTCGCGCTCGAATTGCTGGGTTTGCCGCGGATTGAGCTTCACCGGTGCGATTTCCTGTGCGGACCCCGGATTGAGCAGCACCGATTATAGACCGGAAAACGCCCGGATTTCAGCGGCCTCCGTCCTTCGGCGACAGCCCGATTTCCGGGGCCGGGCGTGGGGTAACGACTTGAAAGAAGACCTCGTCCTGCTTGATCAAGCCGAGCTCGTAGCGGGCGCGCTCCTCGATCGCCTCGAAGCCCTGCTTCAGGTCACGCACCTCGGCATCGAGCGCGCCGTTGCGTTGGCGCAATCTCGCGTTCGCTTCTTTCTGCTCCTGCACCTGCTGGTCGAGGCTCCATACCCGGAGCCATCCGCCCTTCCCGAGCCACAAGGGATACTGCAGCAAGAGGATGAACGCGGCGAGGGCAAAGGCGAGTATTTTCATCTCAGCTGATAGAAGGCTTCCCGCCCCGGGTAGCGGACCGCGTCGCCGAGGTCTTCCTCGATACGCAGCAGCTGGTTGTATTTTGCGACCCGATCCGAGCGCGACAGCGACCCGGTCTTGATCTGCAGCGCGTTCATGCCGACGGCGATGTCGGATATCGTCGTGTCCTCGGTCTCCCCCGAGCGGTGCGAAATCACGGCCGTGTAACCCGAGCGCTTCGCCAGCTCGATCGCCGCGAAAGTCTCGGTGAGCGTCCCGATCTGGTTCACCTTGATGAGGATGGAGTTGGCGACGCCGAGCTGGATTCCCTCGCGCAGGATCTTGGTGTTGGTAACAAAGACGTCATCACCCACCAGCTGTACCTTCTTGCCGAGCTTCTCGGTCAGGGCGCGCCAACCGTCCCAGTCCGACTCGGCCATCCCGTCTTCGATGCTGACGATCGGGTATTTGTCGGCCCATCTTGCGAGAAATTCACCGAATTCCGCGGAGCCGAGCTTTTGCTTTTTCGAGTCGATAACGTATTTGCCGTCCCGATAGAACTCGGTGCTGGCGCAATCGAGTGCGAGCGCGACGTTCGTGCCCGCGTGGTATCCCGCGCGCTCGATCGCCTCGAGCACCAGCTGCAACCCCGCTTCGTTGCTCGGCAGGTTCGGTGCGAACCCGCCTTCGTCGCCGACCGTAGTCGACAAACGTTTGCTCTCGAGAAGGCTTTTCAGCGCGTGGAAGATCTCGGCGCCGCATCGCAGGGCTTCGCGAAAGCTGGCCGCGCCGATCGGCACGATCATGAATTCCTGGATATCGAGGTTGTTGCTCGCGTGAGCCCCGCCGTTGATGACGTTCATCATCGGTACCGGCATCTGCATTCCGCCCGAGCCGCCGAAATACCGGTAGAGCGGCAGCCCCGATTCCTCGGCCGCCGCTTTCGCGACGGCCATGGACACCGCGAGAATGGCATTCGCGCCGAGACGGGATTTGTTGTCGGTACCGTCGAGCTCGATCAGGGTTTTGTCGATGAAGCTCTGCTCCTGCGCGTCCAGACCCATGATCGCCTCGGAGATCTCGGTGTTGATGTGCTCGACGGCTTTCAGGACGCCCTTGCCCCCGTAGCGCCCCTTGTCCTGGTCGCGGAGTTCCAGCGCCTCGCGGCTGCCGGTCGAGGCTCCCGAAGGCACGGCGGCGCGACCCATGACCCCGGACTCGATCAGCACATCGGCCTCCACGGTCGGGTTGCCCCGTGAGTCGAGAATCTCCCTTGCGACGACGTCGACGATCGAGCTCATTTATCCGCCCTTTTTCTGCGTTTTCAGTTTCTGTTCCGCGAAGCGCCCGCGCTTCACCAGCGCGTCGAGCTCCTTCAAGGTGGCCAGCAACTCCTTCATCCGGTCCAGGGGCCAGGCGTTGGGGCCGTCAGAGAGCGCCTTGTCCGGGTCCGGATGGGTCTCCATGAACACGCCGGCGATGCCGCTCGCCACCGCTGCGCGGGCCAGCACGGGCACGAACTCGCGCTGTCCACCGGAAGAAATCCCCTGTCCGCCCGGGAGCTGCACCGAATGCGTGGCGTCGAACACCACCGGACAACCGGTCTCGCGCATGATCGCGAGCGAGCGCATGTCCGATACGAGGTTGTTGTAGCCGAACGATGCGCCGCGCTCGCACACGAGGATGTTGTCCTTTCCGCTCGCCTCGCGCGCCTTGTCCACCACGTTCTTCATTTCGGCCGGCGACAGGAACTGGCCCTTCTTGATATTGACCGGTCTTCCCGCCGCGGCGACGGCGTGGATGAAATCGGTCTGGCGGCAGAGAAACGCCGGCGTCTGCAGCACGTCGACCGTCGCCGCGACTTCGGCAATGTCGTCCTTGTCGTGTACGTCGGTCAGGACCGGCACGGCGAATTTCCTCTTCACCTCGGCGAGAATCTCCAGGCCTTTCTCCATCCCGAGGCCGCGGTACGACTTTCCCGAGCTGCGGTTGGCCTTGTCGTACGACGATTTGTAGATGAACGGCACATCGAGCTCTCTGCAGATTTCTTTCAGCGTGGACGCAGTATCGAGCGCCATCTGGCGCGATTCGACCACGCACGGACCGGCGATGAGGAACAAGGGCTTGTCGAGGCCGACTTCGAAGCCGCAAAGCTTCATGCTCTCAAGCCGCGATCGCGGTCTTGGTCTTGCTGGCCTGGTACTGCAGCGCGGCCTCGACGAACGCCGTAAAGAGCGAATGGCCGCCGCGGGGCGTCGACGTGAATTCAGGATGGAACTGGCAGCCGATGAACCAGGGGTGCGACGGCAGCTCGATCGTCTCGCAGAGCTGCTCGCGCTGGGTGAGCCCGGAAACGCGCAGGCCCTTGTCTTTCAGACGTTGCACGTACTGGTTGTTGACTTCGTAGCGATGGCGGTGGCGTTCGTTGATCACGTCCGCGCCGTAGACCTTGCGCGCGAGGCTCCCGGGCTCGAGCACGGCGCCCTGGGCACCCAGCCGCATCGTCCCGCCGAGATCGGACTTTTCGTCGCGGCGCTCGACGCGGCCGTCGCGGTCCTGCCATTCGGTCACGAGCGCGATCACCGGGTGCGGCGTGTCGCGGTCGAATTCCGTGCTGTTCGCGCCCGCGAGCCCGACGACGTTGCGCGCGAACTCGATCACCGCGAGCTGCATCCCCAGACAAATACCGAGGTACGGGACCTTGTTCTCGCGCGCGTACTGGATCGCCTTCATCATGCCTTCCACGCCGCGCTTGCCGAAACCGCCCGGAACGAGTATCGCGTCCACGCCTTTCAGGAGCGCGCCGATTCCGTCCTTCTCGATCGTCTCCGAATCCACGTAACGGATGTTGACTCGACTGCGCGCGTGGATCCCGGCGTGGACGAGCGCCTCGTTCAGCGACTTGTAGGAATCGGTAAGGTCGACATACTTGCCGACCATGGCGATGGTGATCTCGTGCTGGGGATGCTCGAGCGCCTCGACCAGCTTTTTCCAGACCTTGAGCTCGGCCGGCTTGGCGATGATGCCGAGCTTGTGGCAGACGATTTCATCGAGCATCTGCTGGTGCAGCATCCAGGGGATCCTGTAGATCGAGTCCGCGTCCCAGACGGAGATGACGGCATTGGCTTGAACGTTTGTAAACAGCGCGATTTTCTTCTTTTCGTCCTCGGGAATGGGCCGATCGGAGCGGCACAAGAGTGCATCGGGCTGGATGCCGATCCCGCGCAGCTCCTTCACGGAGTGCTGCGTGGGCTTGGTCTTGATCTCGCCCGCGCTCTTGATGAAAGGCACGAGCGTCAAGTGGACGTAGCAGGTGTTGTGCGCGCCGAGCTCCAGGCCCATCTGCCGCACCGCTTCGAGGAAGGGCAGCGACTCGATGTCCCCGACCGTTCCGCCGATCTCGACGATCGCCACTTCCGCTTCGCCTGCGCCGCGTGCAATGAACGCCTTGATCTCGTCGGTGACATGCGGGATCACCTGCACGGTGCGGCCGAGGTAGTCGCCGCGGCGCTCTTTTCTTATCACCGAATCGTAGATCTGGCCGGTCGTGAAGTTGTTGTTGCGGTGCATCCGCGCCGACTGGAAACGCTCGTAGTGGCCCAGATCGAGGTCGGTCTCGGCGCCGTCCTCGGTGACGAACACCTCCCCGTGCTGGAAGGGGCTCATCGTGCCGGGATCGACGTTGATGTACGGGTCGAGCTTGAGGAGGGTGACTTTGATGCCGCGCGATTCGAGGATCGCGGCGAGGGAGGCGGCGGCTATCCCCTTCCCCAGAGAGGAAACCACGCCGCCCGACACGAACACATACTTGGCCATCTAAAACCAGGGGGATGGGATGGAGAATGGTACATGAAAACCCCTCCCCGCTCAATCCGAGCGCCGCTTCGTTATCATATCCGCATGATGCAGAAACAGCTCTACGCTGCGCTCTAGGGCTGGGCTAGCTCCGGTCGATTCCGGAAATGCGCGAGCGCCTCCGGATTCGCGAGCGCCTCGAGGTTCTTCACCGGTTGCCCGTGCACGACGCTGCGCACGGCGAGCTCGACGATCTTATTCGACTTGGTGCGAGGAATATCGGGCACCTGCAGGATTTTCGCCGGCACGTGCCGCGGAGTAGTATGGGTGCGGATCTGGTTCTTGATCCTTGCAACCAGCGCGTCTTCGAGGACAAGGCCTTCGCGGAGCTTCACGAACAGCACCACGCGCACGTCGCCGATCTCGCCTGGCGGCCAAGTCTGGCCGATCACGAGCGACTCGACCACCTCCTCCAGCTGCTCGACCTGCCGGTAGATCTCGGCCGTGCCGATGCGCACGCCGCCCGGATTGAGCACCGCATCCGATCTGCCGTAGATGATCATGCCCTCACGAGCGGTGATCTCGCACCAGTCGCCGTGGGTCCAGACCCCGGGAAATCTCTCGAAGTAGGCGGCCCGGTATTTCGTTCCGTCGGGGTCGTTCCAGAATCCGACCGGCAGCGACGGAAAGGGCCGCGTGCAGACGAGCTCGCCTTTTTGCTCTTTCACCGAGCGGGCGTTTTCGTCGAACACCTCGACCCTGAGGCCGAGAGCCCGGCACTGGATCTCGCCGCGCCACACCGGCAGGATCGGGTTTCCGAGCACGAAGCATCCGCAAATGTCGGTGCCGCCCGAGATCGACGAGAGGCACACGTCGCGCTTGATCGCGTTGTAGACGTAGTCGAAACCCTCGGGGGCTAGGGGGGAGCCGGTCGAGAGCACGGTGCGCACGTGCTCGAGCCGGTGCGTTTTCGCCGGCTCTACGCCCGCCTTGGAGATGGCGTCGATGAATTTCGCCGACGTGCCCAGGTGGGTCATTTCCTCGGCGTCGGCGTAGTCGAAAAGAATGCTGCCGTTGTGGACGAAGGGCGAGCCGTCATAGAGCAGGAGCGTGGCGCCCGAAGCGAGCGCCGAGGCGAGCCAGTTCCACATCATCCAGCCGAGCGTGGTGAAGTAGAACAGCCGATCTCCGGGCTTCACGTCGCAATGCAGCTGCTGCTCGCAGAGATGCTTGAGCAGCGCGCCGCCGGCTCCATGCACGATGCACTTGGGCACTCCGGTCGTGCCGGAGGAAAACAGGATGTACAGCGGATGGTCGAAGGGCAGCTGCTCGAAGGCGATGTCGCTTGCCGGCCGACCGGCGATGAAGTCCTCCAGACGCTGCGCGCCCGGAATGGCGGAAACGTCCGGCTGATCGCTCACGTAGGGAACGACCACGACGCGCTTCAGGCTCGGCAGGCTCGCAGCGATTTCTCGCACCTTTTCGAGCGAGTCGATTTCCTTTCCGTTGTAGAAGTAGCCGTCAGCCGCGAAGAGCACCGCTGGGGCGATCTGGCCGAAGCGGTCGAGCACGCCCCGCACCCCGAAATCAGGGGAGCATGTCGAGAAAGTCGCGCCGATGCTGGTCGCGGCGAGCATCGCGGCGATCGCCTCGGGCAGGTTGGGCAGATAAGCGGCCACCCGGTCGCCGGGTTTCACGCCCAAGGCGCGCAGTCCCTGCGCGACTCGCGAGACTTGCTCGTACAGCTCGCGATGACTGAGGCGTCGCTTTACCTTGTCTTCGCCCCAGAACGCCATCGCGGTGGACGCGTCGCGCCGCCGCAGCAGGTTCTCGGCGAAGTTGAGCCGCGCCTGCGGATACCAGCGCGCGCCCGGCATCCGGTCGCCGTTCACGAGAACCCGCGCGCCCTTCGCGCTCGCGCGCACGCTCGCGAACTTCCACAGCGAGTCCCAGAACTGCTCCGGGTGATCTATCGTCCAGCGGTAGAAGGCCGGATAGTCGTTCAATCCGAGCTTCCAGTCGCGGATCGCCTGGCGCGCGAAACGCGTGAGGTTCGCTTCTTCGATGCGCTCGGGACCCGGCGTCCAGAGCGGTGTCTCGGCCATGGCGGCCTCCTCTCGCCTCGTGGTTGGACATTATAATTTGCGCCGGATCGCGCTTGATCCAGATCGGGAGAAGCATGGCACGCGAATCGATGCAGTTCGATGTGGTCGTGGTGGGCGGCGGGCCGGCAGGACTCGCGAGCGCGATCCGGCTGAAGCAGCTCGCAGCGCAGAACGCGGTCGAACTGGGCGTGTGCGTGATCGAAAAGGGCTCGGAGATCGGGGCACACATCCTTTCCGGCGCCGTGATGGACCCGCGCGCGCTCGAGGAGCTCTTCCCCGACTGGAAGCCCCGCGGCGCCCCGCTCACGACCCCGGTGAGCGAGGACCGGTTCCTTTTTCTCACCCGGTCAGGCTCGCTCAGGGTACCGGGCTTTCTCCTGCCCGAATGCTTCAGGAACCATGGCAACTACGTCGTAAGCCTCGGCAACGTGTGCCGCTGGCTGGGGCAGCAAGCCGAAGCGCTGGGCGTCGAAATCTACCCCGGCTTTGCCGCCGCGGAAGTGCTCTACGACGACCGCGGCAACGTCTGCGGAGTCGCTACCGGCGACATGGGCGTGGGACGCGACGGCAAGCCGACCGCCCAGTATCAGCCGGGGATCGAGCTGCGCGGCAAGTATGTCTTCTTCGCCGAAGGCTGCCGCGGCCATCTGGGCAGGCGGCTGATGGAGCGCTATCGGCTGAGCGCGAACTCGGATCCCCAGGTGTACGGGATCGGCCTGAAGGAGCTGTGGGAGATCGAACCGAAAAGGCACCAGGCGGGGCTCGTCATCCACTCTGCCGGCTGGCCCCTGGTCGCGGATACTTACGGCGGCTCCTTCCTCTATCACATGCAGGACAATCTCGTGTCGGTCGGCTTTGTCGTCGGACTCGCCTACGCCAACCCTTACCTCGATCCGTACGAGGAATTCCAGCGCTACAAGACCCATCCGGACATCCGTTCGTTCCTCGAAGGCGGCAAGCGCATCGCCTACGGCGCGCGCGCCATTGCCGCCGGCGGCCTGATGTCGTTGCCCAGGCTCACGTTTCCCGGCGGGTGTCTTGTCGGCGACGAAGCGGGATTCCTCAACGCCTCGCGAATCAAAGGCAGCCACGCGGCGATCAAGTCCGGCATGCTCGCCGCGGAGGCCGCGTTTGGCGCCCTGCAGGCGGGACGATCCGCAGACGAGCTCGACGCTTACGGCACCGCGTTCCAGGAATCGTGGCTCTTCGACGAGCTGTACCGCGCGCGCAACTTCAAGCAGTGGATGTCCAGGGGACTCTATTCGGGCACGCTCATGGTGGGCGTG
>Ga0209377_1000849_pt1 | contig 20737 bp, 17 predicted proteins | sample GraSoiAngelo_141_FD_185898 | JGI IMG/M metagenome (GOLD analysis project Ga0209377, IMG submission 185898) | Grasslands soil microbial communities from the Angelo Coastal Reserve, California, USA - 14_0929_12_40cm (SPAdes) (version 2) | ecosystem: Environmental > Terrestrial > Soil > Grasslands ...
TCCTGCAGTTGAGACTACGGCCAGTAATCAGAGAGAGTTTCTCTTTCTGTCTCAGAGTGGTAGCAGGCCGTGGTTGAGCCTGTCGAGTCAATAGACCCTCTTGCCCTCCTTCACAATTTCCCTTCCCTCAATAAGGACCTTGTCCACCATCCCTTCCCCGTAGGTGTAACCGATCCGCTTGTGGTTCGGAACTTTCAGAACAACGATGTCGGCGCGCTTTCTAGGCGCGATACTTCCTATAGTATGTTCAAGGCCCAGCGATCTGGCTGCGTTGATCGTGATTCCGCGAATGATCTCGTCCGCTTTCATCCGGAGCCCCCTGGCCGCCACTGCCGCGACTGTAAGTTGTCCGAGAATCCAGTTGGAGGGGCTAAAGTCTGTTCCCAAGGCCACCGGAAGCCCTTTCGATAGCATGTCCTTCGCTGGAGCATATTTGCCACTCAGTAGACTGTGAGAAGAAGCTGGGAGCAGAACCGGGGTGACTGAGGTTTGGGTCATTCGCTCCAGCTCGCCGAGTTTCGAATGAACCAAGTGATCTGCAGATGCAGCTCTGACCTCGTTGGCTACTCCTGCTCCTTGGCTTTCGGTGAACTGGTCAGCGTGTATCCTCGGCCTCAGACCATTTCGGGTTCCTGCTCTCAATATTTTTCTCGACAACTGTGGGTTGAAGACTCCATTTTCACAGAAAACATCGCAGAATTCTGCAAGCCCCTCACGGCGAACAGATGGAATCATTTCTTCGATCACTATCCTTGCGTAATCCTCAGGAGCCATTCCTGAGGGGACCGCGTGCGCGCCAAGGAAGGTTGCAGCTATTCGGCAGAGGTTCTGCTCCTTGAGTTTGTGAATGACTCTCAGGATTTTCAGCTCGTCCTCAAAACGGAGCCCATATCCACTCTTGATCTCTAGTGTGGTCGTTCCGGCCTCTACCATAGTATTCAATCGGTCCTGAGCAATTGTGAGGAGTTCAAACTGGCTCGTTTGGCGAGTCTTGTTGACAGTTTCCATGATTCCTCCTCCCTTCTGGAGAATATCGAGGTAGGAGGCCCCTGCAAGTCTTTGTTGAAACTCCTCTTCTCTGGACCCTTGGAAGACTAGGTGCGTGTGAGGGTCAACAAAGCCGGGGACAACTATCTCGCCCGTTGCGAGTAAGTGTCTTGAAGCCGAGTACTTCTGTTCTAGCAATTGGGAGGATGCGGTCTCTACGATCTTTCCTTCATCGATTGCAACTCCTCCCTCATCTATGATGCCAAGGTCGTCGTCAACGGAGTTGTCAACCGTAATTGTCTCCTTTGAGTCAAGGATGAGAAGGTCTATTCGACGCTTCGTGTGCGGTTCCCTTGTAGATTCGACGCAGAGTTCGATAATTACCAGTTGTCAGATTACGAGCTTTCCCTCGACCATTATGGCTAAGCCATCAATGTCGATTGTAGGTTTTGTGAGTGTTCCTGAGAATGAGAGGCTACTATCGTTCTGTCCTCCGATCCCTTTGTTGGCTCCGATACCGATTGTCGCCGTTCCTAGGGCAAGCTCGTCGGTCCGATATCCGATAAGCTCTATTTTCGAATTCAATCCTAGAGCGAATTGGCCGATCCTGTCTTTGTCTCCTTGCGTGGCTTCGAAAACCTCTCTGAACACGTCTTCGTACTTCTTTGCATGAAATTCCTTTATCCTTCCTTTCTCGAACACAAACTGCAAGTCGGTTATCAGACGCCCCTTCAAGGCCCTAGGAGTATCGAGCACAACAGTGCCTCGCGCGCTAGTCTCGATCGGTGGCACCTCGACCTTCCCGGAGGGCAGTTGAGTCGAGACGAGGCCACGTTCCATGTCGTCCTGGTCTACGATTCCATCCTCAATATGGACTGGCCGTTTCGTAATGTCAAACCTGAGATCTGTTCCTATCTTGGATGTGATGTGGACCTTCGTCGCTCGTTCTAGACGGTTTGCAATTTTCTTGCCTAGCTCTGTCATTTTCGGATAGTCGACTCTGATCGCGTCCTCGGTGTTCTTGAGCCATCTGGCATAGTCGAAACCGTAGGCCCGAGCACGTTGGGGGGTGACGTCGCCGAGGAGAACCTGCAAGACTCGGATTTTTCTCTCAATAGTCTTGTCTACGAGTGGTTTGTCTCCTTCGAAAAATGGCTCGAGACGCGAAGAGGGAACCTCTCTGAACTTCGTCGGGTCTTCGGGACCCCCGATCCCAATCCAGACTGTAGCACTCTCCATCGCACCTAGGATGTGTCGAGGTGTCTTGCGGAAATACTGTTCGGGTATTTCCTCCAATGCCTTCCACCACAATCGGTCGGTCATAAGTGTGATCAGAGGCTTTGCCCCGGTCCTGAGGCATTCGAGTGCAATGTCACTTGCTAGGTCGATAGTATGTTGCCAAGTATCAATGACAACCATGTCGTCCTCGTGAATTCTCAATGAGGTCTGAACGACACGTTTTGCTATGGAGTCATCCGGCAAGCAAAGACCAGTTGATATGAGGATTTGTCGCGTAGATAAGCGTTGAACGCTTCGAGTGGAATGTGCATTAGATGCTATGACTGTCTGAGGTTCAAGCCTGAGTTATCAGCCTCTTGTCCGACCTATTTTTCGGAGTGTTCGAAGGTTCCACGCGGACTGTCGCGGACTCGATCTCGGGGGCATGGTCAAGTTTGACCTCGCCATGCGTAATCAACCTTGGTTGAGCGGAGGCTGAGCATGATCGTGGAGAATGCTCTCGTTTGGTCCGTGAGGGCTCCTGAGGGGTTGCCCGACTCCTACAGCGAAGAGTACTGTTTCTGAGACACCATCGAGATTCAGCTCTTTCTCGATAAGGTTGTCACGCAATATTCCGATGCAGAAGGCGCCTAGTCCGAGGGCGGTAGCGACTAAAAGAAACGACTGTGAGAGATGCCCGGCGTCGAGTAAGAACGCCCTATAGACTCGTGGTACTCTATACTTCCAAGCCGTTCGTGCAATGACAGCTGTCATTATGAAAAGGGCGCTCGCATTTCTTGTCCATGAATGACCGGCAGTCAACACTTCACATCTCTCACGGAAGTCTCCAGCTTTGAGAAGTTCCAGCGAGTGGTCTCTCACAGAGTAGTGGTATATCCCTGGCTCAATCCCCTCCACATTGTTGATGATACCGTAGGTTTCTATCGGGTGGCGTGCTCCGGCCGACGGACTGGTCTTGTGGAGCAGCTCTCCGAACTCGCGGGTCTTGTAGGATGAGATCCTTCCCCAAGTGAAGAAGGCGAGTCTTGACAGATCATTGAAGCTTATCGCGTTCCCAGAGAGTTCTCTCGTCGAATGTCTCCTGCGAAGTGTCCTGAAAAATGGGGCTTCGGGGCGAGATTCTTTCGACAGGTTAATCTTGGGTTGTTTGTGATAGGACTTGTAAATGGGTGGTTGTTTTCTTCCCTTAAGGTACTTCTTGTAATACTGGTTAATCTCGTCGGCCGAATTGTGAGGGTCGTCGATCTTCGTCGAGAAGTGATAGTAACGAGAGGCTGTCGGCCATAGCCATTCGTGTCCGAATTTGTTCTCTAACTTGGCCTCTTCGGAGTCTTTGGTGATTAGCAAACCGTTGTCTCTTAGGTTCCGAATTGAGTGAAAGATGGACTCTCTGGTGTAACCGCTCAGACTTTGTGAAGCTTCCGAGGCAGTTCTCCATGTCGAAAAGTAACTGAGGAGCATCATGGCATTCAAATCAATCTTGAAGGTTCGTCTCCTCATGTAATTCTCGACAATCAGGTGCTCTCGACGAAAATACATCATTACGTTGGGTGATCTTCTCATCTTCAACCCAGAGAATTCGCTATTGATTTTTCTACCGGTAGAAGTCAACTTGCGCTTCATCAACCTCCTTCTGGCATCGGAAAGCGTTATATTTCGTGCCTTGTCAGTTGGAGCGAGGAAATACTACTTGAAGGACAAGATGAAGCGTAAGAAGCTGAACGCAGTCGTTGTACCGATTCGAGCAACCCCGCGCTTGCCTGCTGGAAAATGGACCCTCAGTATCGATTCGTAGAACTTCTCAACCACTCGGACAATTAATGATCTTCAGTCGGAATCGTACTGGTAGTCTTGCCATATCCATATGTTGTGCTTCCTCATCCAAAGGCTTCGCTTATGAAGGATAAGTCGGGTAACAGTGGAACTATCATTGCGTTTGGTAAGTTAGCCTTCACCTCAGACAGTTCTGCTATAGAACAATCTGGTTATCTTCGAGAGTACGTAGATTCTCATAGACAAGACAGACTGTAGCATATTCCTCATAGACTGACGGAGCTCTACCCGCGGATGTCTGAACTCCCAAATCCGAGTACTAGTAACGAGTGAAATCTTCTCATCAATAGACTAATCTGTGGCTTGAATAGCACAACTGATTCAGGTTTCTGTTCTTTGAATTGTTCGAAACTTCCTTGGAAGGATTCGGCCAGGAGCAACATCGCATACTCTTCGTAACGACCTCCCATAACTGTGAAGGCGCCGGGTCCGAGGTCTCTCCTTCTGAGAAATACGATTGGCAGTCTTACTCGCGTACCTGCTTCGGTAGGGAGAGAATGGGATAGTTCTTCAAGCTCACGCGTCTTCATCTTGATGAGGTCTCCGGACGCGGCCGGAACTCTCGGGGCGGGCTCGCTCAGAAGTTCTTTCAGAGTTCTACGGTTCTTTGGAAGATGAGAGTTGAGCTTTCTCATGTCATCGCGAAGAAGTGCGTTGAAGAACCGATCACGCTGCTCCAATTCAGAGTTCACCGTTTGCTGCCCAGGATCATAGAGTGATCTTTTTCGAACGGGTCGAGTCGGATCATTTCTTTCACCTTGTAGCCCTTTTCCTCAAGGAGGGTTCTCTCCTGTCGAAAAATTGATGAAGGTTCCTTCGAGACATCAATGCTTCTGGCTTTTACCGCAAAAAGGAAATCTCCATTGTCGGAGAGATACCGATCGATGTTCTCAGAGAGGATTCTAGCTTGGTCGGGCTGTGCGATGTCCGCGTAGATACTGTCGACGCCTTGGACGAGACTTCTATACTTTTCTGGAAACCTTGCGTCTCCGAAGATTGGGATCATGTTTCTCCTGTTCTTACTCGTGTTATTGACTAGGTCTCTGAACGATCTCTGAGCGAATTCTACGCAGTAGACTCGTCCCTTTTCTCCTATGATGTCGCTCACATGGCTTGCGGTCGTGCCACTTGCTGCCCCGAGGTAGAGAACCGTATTTCCGAGCTTGATTGGAACTTCAGAAAGCCCTTTCAGTACGGCGGCAGCTAGCTTACTCCTGTACGGATCCCAGACCCGATATTCTCTATCTGCGATCCTTACGATGTCTTCCCCGTAGACGGTGGTCCCGGGGTCCTGGCTGAGCGTGGCCAATCTCTCCTCTCCCTCTCGGACCAGCCAGTATATCCCTTCGAGCGTCTTGTGCGGGCGGACCCCAGGTCTTCTCATGTTCTCTCCTATGAGGCGGGCCTTGATAACGACCTTTCAGGTCCAGGATCTTCTTTTCAAGCGCTTCTTTGAGCCCCTGGCCCTTGTCGCCTCCTCCGTATGCGTCCATTCGGGCTGCTATTGCGAGTTTGCCAGCAACTGCTCTCGCGATCTTTCCTCGAAGCCATTTGGGCGACTGATGGATTGGTGCATATTGGAAGATGATACCGTGCTTCGGCGGTCTAGCTCCCGTCTTCAGTGTTCTGAAGAGCGCTTTTTCTGCTCCGAGCACTTGAAGAGTGCTTGATGGCATCTTTGCAATATTCTCGAGGCCTCCCGCCATCGAGATGAGTTTTGCGGAGAGAACTGCGCCGAGCACAGAAGTCATGTTCGGTGCTACCTCTCCCATGATCTTGTCAGTGTATTTCTCGGCAGCTTCTCTCAAGCTGTACAATTCAAGCACCGTTCCGCAGACCTCGCGTAGCCATTCTAGATCCGTGCCTGTCATTTTGGCGCCGGAAGATTTCTCGGCCGACGCGGAGATCTGAGTCGCCTTATCTTGTGGTATGCCCAGTTTTGTTAAGGCGTCGTATGAGAATGATTCTCTTGCGCCGAGACTCTGAACCAGTCGAATGTACGAGTCGTGTTTTTCCACTAAGCGATCCAGTTCGGGGAAGTGGAGGCCATACCACTCTCTGACTCGGCCGGCCAGGAGGTTGAGAATCTTGTCCAGGTCTTCGATACTACGGACTGTCTGAATTGCGTAGAGATCTCGCTTCGTTGTAGCCTCTGTTATTGCGGTTTTGGCAAGCTCAAGGGAAACGTCTCGGACGAATTGTTCGTACTCATCTTTCGATTCGATGATCCTAAGACGGACCAGAATCGAGGGCAGCCTGTTCCTGAGCTTCGAAATAGTAGGGTCGCCCTCGTCCTGTACAACCTCTGATTTGACGATTGAACGGGCGAGTCTAGCGAGAGGCTCGCTGTCCACCGTAACGAGATCGAGTTCGAGCTCGGAGAGTCGTTGGCCGAAAGCTGAAGACGCCGGAGGCAGCTCGCCGTTCTGGACCTGCCTCATTTGGGCAGCCGCATCACTCGGATTATGAGCAAAGAGTGCTTTCTCCGAAATCTTGCCCGTTTTTTCGAGTAGAAACAGTCCGGCAGGGGAGTCGATCAGATACGCTTTCAAGCCTCTACTCCTGATCGGAAGCGGAGAATGTGGCGATAGCTTGACGTTCGCGCGAAGATAATTAGCACGGCAATAGTGTTCATTCTTAGACCCACTTGGAACCGGACTTATCGGTAGAGTTTGCGGGTATTAAACTCCCCAATCCCACAATTCTAGCCTCCGGAATTCTGGGAGTCTCAGGAGAGATGTTGATCCGCGTGTCTAGGGCCGGTGCTGCCGCCGTCGTCACCAAGTCGTTCAATAGGAAAGGCAGGGAAGGCTACAGAAACCCGTCCTTCATTGAAGTCCACGGCGGTTTTCTCAATGCCTTGGGCATTCCAAACCCGGGAATGGAGGAGATGCGGGAAGAAGTTGAGACCGCTTCAAGGAAAGGAGTCCCGGTCATCGCGAGTGTTTTCGGTTTTGACGCGGAGGAATTTGCTGAGTCTGCAATGATGGGGGAGAGGGGCGGCGCTATCGCGGTGGAGCTGAATGTTTCATGCCCGCATGTCAAGGAGGTCGGTGTTGAGATCGGTCAGCGGCCGAAGGTCGTCGCCGAGGTTACTCAAACAGTGAAGAGTCGAGTCCATATCCCAGTGTTCGTAAAGCTAAGCCCGAATGTTACCGACATCTCCGAAGTAGCCAAGGCGGCTGAGAGCGCAGGTGCCGACGCTATAACAGCGATCAATACGGTCTTGGGGACCGCGGTTGACGTAGATTCCGGTTTTCCGATTCTCGGAGGAGTCCTCGGTGGACTCTCCGGTCCAACCATACACCCAATAGCGCTCAGAGCGGTATATCAGATACGGCAGGCAGTTGGCATCCCCGTTATCGGAGTCGGGGGAATTGAGGATTGGAAGGGCGTTGTCCAAATGATGATGGCGGGTGCATCGGCGGTCCAGATTGGAAGCGCCATCACTAGCAAAGGTCTGGAGGTGTTTCGAGAAGTGACCACAGGACTCGCGAGGTTTCTCGAACAGAAACGATATCGATCAGTTCACGAGATTATCTCGATGGCCGCGGCTCACAAAGTCGAGGGCTCATGAGGCACAAAGTGCCTAGTCCTCGAGATACCGGGCTAGAAGCGATGCTGCATGCTCGAGAATCTCTCTATCTTCTTGGTTGAATGCGGAGAGTCGACTGCTGTCAATATCAATCTCCCCGAGTACTCCTTTTCTTCCCTTTATCGGGACGACGATCTCTGATCGGGTTGAGGCGAAGCACATGAGATACCGTGGGTCCTTGCTGACCTACGGGACTATGATTGTCGCTCCTTCTTTAGCTGCAGACCCGCAGATTCCCTGTCCCATCGGTATCATAACGTGCTCAGTTTCTTCATCGCCTGCGTACGCCGCCAACACCAGATCGTTCTCTCGAACGAGATAGATACCCACCCAATCGAAATGATCCGAACTCTCTCGCAGTATGCGAACGGACATCGTCAAGGCTTTGGCTACGGGCTCGGCTGAGAGTGCTCTGTTCAATGTAGCGAGAAGGCTAGAATAGTCCGCGCTTTGGGTAGCCTGTGTCGCAGACTTAGGCATTCTCAGCTATCAACTCATTCTAGGGTTCTTATATGATTCTTGACTAATCTACGTGTGTCGGCTCCCTCATGAACAAGATTCAGTGGCTCGAGTGGGCAAAGGAGAGTTTTGACCGTGCAAAGTCGCTTGGGAAGCCAATTCTGTTAGACATAACGGGCTCTTGGTGTCACTGGTGCCACGTTATGGACAACACGTCCTACTCCGACCCTGCAATCATCGACTTAGTGAACAAGAACTTCATTCCAGTTAGAGTCGACACCGACAAGAGACCTGACGTCAATCGTCGCTACAATATGGGCGGTTGGCCTACTACTGCCTTCTTGGACAATGAAGGGAGAATTATCACTGGCGGGACCTACATCCCTCCTGAGCAGTTGAGGGAAGTTCTCCGCTCCGTTCTCGACTTCTATGGAACAAATAAGGGGAAGGTCGCAAGCAAGCTTCAACCAACGCGAATTCCTCAAGCCAAGGACGAGGCCTTGTCAGACAAGATCACAAAGGACATTGCAACTACTGTCGCAGTCAACTTTGACATAGATTACGGAGGCTTTGGTTTCGAGCCAAAATTTCCCCACACTGAGGCGTTGGAATACGCACTCTTACGCTACCGCTATCATGGGGAAAAAGAAATGCTGACCGTTGTCACGAAGACCCTTGACAAAATGGGTAATGGAGGAGTCTATGACCGGGTAGAACAGGGATTCTTCAGGTACAGCACGACTCGGGACTGGTCGATTCCCCACTTCGAGAAGATGGCGGAGGACAATGCGAAACTTCTTGCTGTATACTTGCATGCATTCCAGCTAACTGGTAGACCTCTCTACCGAGATAGGGCCGAGGGGATCGTGAAGTACGTGAATTCGAGTCTGGCGGACTTGGAGAAGGGAGGCTTTTTCGGGAGTCAGAATGCGGATGAGGAGTACTACAAACTCGATCTTTCAGGCCGAAAGACTCGGAAGACTCCCGCCGTTGATAGGACGCTCTACACTAATTACAATTCGCTGCTTATCTCGTCGTTCTTTCTCTCCAGTATCGTTCTGGACAGGCCGGAACTCGGCAAGTTTGCTATCAAGAGTCTGGACCGCGTTCTCGCTCTTCCAGCTGATGGACGAGTACCGTTTCACTACTGGAGAGAGGAAGAAGGCGTGAAGTTGAATGGGCTCCTGGTGGACTACGGGCAAATGCTCCACTCACTTCTGGACGCTTATGAGTACTCGAGCAAACGAGCCTATTTGGAGAAAGCGATCACAATTGCGGACGATTCGATTGAGAAGCTAGACGACAAGACCTCGGGAGGCTTCTACGATATTCCCATAGAAGATTCCAATCTGGGTGAACTCAGGATCCGAGACAAACCTATCGATGAAAACAGCATAATGGCAAACGGACTTCTGAGACTCTCCTGGCTTTTAGAGAGGACCGACTACGCGGCGATCGCGGGCAAAGCATTAGGGCTGTTCAACGCGGACTATGAGAGATACGGGGTCACCGGAGCGAGCTATGCGCTGGCACTGGATTCATACATTAACGGTCCAATAGGGATCACAATTATCGCACCTCCAAAGTCAAAGGAATCCGCAGCGTTCAAAGCCGGAGCTCTGAAACTGTATCCGGGTAGAAGATATGTTAGGTATCTGGATCCGACCAAGGACCTGGATCAGATAGGGCGTCTCGGATTCGACGCCCAGAAGGCTCCAGTGGCGTATGTTTGCGCAGGTAAAACCTGTGGCCCTCCGATCAATGATCCATCAAAAATAGACTCCACTCTTTCCTCCATGCTTGGACCGTAGGCGCCCGCGGCGACGATTCATTTCTTACTGCTCGGGAATCGCCAATTGGAGGCATCCCTGGCGAAGACTCCAATTCAAAACGCTGGTTGAAGGTCCATCCTTGCCTGATCCGGATCTCATCCTCCACAACGGCAGAATCTATCCAGACGCAGGATCTCGCACACGATTCGAGGCACTCGCACTCTGGAGGAGTATGGTTACCGATATCGGATCGAACGATCGAATCCTCGGACTCAGGACGAAGTTGACGCGAACAATCAATCTTCGCGGACGGACGGTATTGCCCGGCTTGCACGACTCGCACATTCATCTTCTCAATTATGGAATGCTTCTTCGCACTCTGGATCTCTCCCGTTCGCGATCCATTGAGGAAATCAAGAGGCGAGTCGCGAAGTGGACTACGGCACGCCGTCCGGATTCATGGGTCCTAGGCAGAGGATGGGATGATGAGAGGCTTCGAGAGCATCGCTACCCCACCAGAGACGATCTGGATCATGCAACTCAAAACCCCGTCTTCCTCAAACGAATCTGCGGTCACATAGCGGTTGCCAACTCGGCGGCCCTAACCTTGGCCGGAGTTGACGATAGCACCTTGGATACGGCTGGAGGACAAATTGTCAGAGATCCACGAGGAAGGCCTAACGGGGTCCTAAAGGAGACCGCAATAGAACTCGTTGAGAAGGTCGTCCCAGAGTCGATGGACGAGACCAAGAAGGCCTTAGTCTACGCCTCTAGGAGATTGACAAGGCTCGGCTTGACATCCTTACACTGTATCATCAGCAGTTTAGCTGAGCTGAATGCTCTGCGGGAGCTGAAACAAGAGCAGAAGATTCCTCAATCCATCTACGCGATCATGCCGGCGAAGCTGGCGGACCGCCTTGCTTCCCTAGGCCGGCCAAGCGAGATGGGAGACGCTTTTCATGTCGGAGGGGTAAAGTTGTACCTTGACGGATCTCTTGGAGCTCGCACGGCGGCTCTAAACGGACCTTACGATGATGATCCGACATCAAGCGGCATGCTCGTTATGAGTCATGAAGAGCTGGCCGAGATGGCGTCGAAAGCAAGAGAGTCCGAGTTCCAGCTCTGCATCCATGCCATCGGAGACAAGGCCGTAGACCTCGCAGTCCAAGTTCTCGGCGACACATTTGGGATAAAAGGGTGCAGAAAGCTCAGACATCGGATTGAACACTCATCAATTGTATCTGAAGAGTCGATGACAGAAATGCAGAGATTAGGGATAATCGCATCTGTACAGCCGAGATTCATCTATTCGGACAAGTGGGCGAAGGATCGGCTGGGCCGTGGGAGACTGCCTGAACTCTACCCTTTCGCGTCGATGAACAGGGCGGGAATCATGCTAACTGCGGGGTCTGATTGTCCAGTGGAAGATCCCAATCCGTTCGAGGGGATCTGGTCGGCGGTTGCAAGACCCGGTCTCGATAATAAGGAGAGACTGACTGTAGGCGAAGCTCTCACAGCTTACACAAAGAATCCTGCTTATGCGTCTTTCTCCGAACAATTCAGAGGCACTCTGACACCGGGAAAGGTTGCAGATATCGTCGTATTGGATAGAGACCCCTACGAGGTTAGTATCAAGTGCTTAAGAGAAATAAGGGTAGTCCGAACGATAATCGGAGGAAAAGTGCTCTCTTAGAATCTTTCCGGAGATTCAGACGGGAGCAATACATCGTGGGGTCTTGCTTCTTCAGCTCCAGAATTGGTAATGCCCGCTAGCTTTGATTTTTCCCAGAGTTCGGTTATTGTTCTTGCACCAGCATATCCCATTGATGCTTGTAGCCCCGCGACCATCTCCTGGACCACGACGCTGACCTCACCCTTGTACGGGACCCATCCTTCAACTCCCTCAGGCAAGCCCTTCGATGGCTGAGCGTATCGATCGGATGAGAATCTCTTGGCCATGGCAGATGGGCTTCCCATTCCCCGATATTGCTTGTAGTATCTACCGCCGATAGTTATCAGAGTGCCTGGGGCCTCCTTCGACCGGGCGAAAATGTTGCCCATCATAACAGCTGAAGCTCCTAGGGACAGTGCAATCGCCGCGTCACCTGGACCTCTGATTCCTCCGTCGGCAATTATCGGTAGTTTTGACCCGTACGTGTGAAGAGCGTCCGCAACCTGTGCCGTGGCGAACACAGTAGGGGACCCAGCCTTCGTCGCCTCCATAGTCGTGCAGATCGAGCCCGATCCGATTCCAACTCTGAAGCCCGCCACTCCATCGAGTTTCGTCAGAATGTCCTCGGCAGCCTGGTATGTTCCAATGCTGCCAACCACAACGTCCGTGTTGACTTCCTCAAGCAGCTTCTTCATCGAGCTGAACACGTTTGCGTTGTGGAAGTGGGCTACATCTATGACGAGGATGTCAGCGACCTCGCTGAGCTTCTTCGCCCGCTTGAGATCGAATGGTGAGACCGCAGCTCCGCAGAGGAGCTGGCCATTCTCGTCGCGGGCGGCATTGGGAAACCGGCCACGCTGGAGAATATCCTTTATCGTCATAAGACCCTTCAATCGGCCTTCCTTGTCGATAAGCGGAAGCTTTTCCACGCGATGTCTGTGAAGAATCTCCTTCGCGCCTTCAATGTTGGTGTCGGCGGGTGCGGTGATCACTTTCTTCGTCATTACATCGCTAGTGAGAAGATTCGAATCTGCAAAACGAACATCGCGTCCTGTCAATATGCCGACGAGATGCTCTCCCTGAACGACCGGTAATCCTGAAATGTTATGTTTCTGCATCAGTTCGGTTGCGTACTTCACGGTTGCATCGGGGCTAATTGTGATGACTTCCTTGATGACCAGGGACTCCGCCCTCTTCACCTTTCTCGCCATCTCCGCTTCCTCTTCCGCGGTACAATTTCGATGAATAACCCCAAGTCCACCCAGTCGCGCCAATCCTATGGCCATCTCGCTCTCTGTAACGGTGTCCATCGGACTAGAAACTAATGGGATGTTGATCGAATGTTTCTGAGAAACTTGAGTGGATAATTGGACTTGGCTAGGTTCGACTTCAGTCCATCCGGGGAGGAGAATCAGATCCCTGAACGTGACCGCGACATCAGAGTCTTTGAACTTCGCCCTGAATCCTTTTTCAGACACCTATTCTCGAATACTCCCGGTGAGTTTCACCGTAGCATGTCCCCTTTCCTTATTATACATGGCGGCGGTTGCCGTCGGCTCGAAGCTGTTCTAGCCGGAACATAGACGGCTGTTCCGTTATCTGCTGACTAGTTGGAAGCTTAGGAGGGGCTGAGCATTCCGATTGGAATATCTGTACGCTAGACCATATATAATTGGAATATTGGACTCTCGATCTGGGCAAAGTCTTGAGCCTAGTCAAGGACCCCGCGCTCGCGCCGTCTGGGCGCGTCAAACTTGCATGGGCCCAGGAAAACATGCCGGTGTTGGCGAGAATTTCCCGACGATTCGCCGCGACCAAGCTCTTCAAAGGACACCGCGTCGGAATGTGTCTTCACCTAGAAGCAAAGACCGCGGTTCTTAGTGAGCTCTTCCTGAAGGCAGGGGCGGAAGTTGCCATCACCGGAAGTAATCCTCTTTCGACTCAAGACGATGTGGCAGCAGCACTATCCGAAACTGGAGTTCATGTGTATGCCTGGCGGGGCGTCACTGATAGCGAACACAAAGCCAACCTAGACCGAGTTCTTGGATTGAAGCCTGACATCCTGATCGACGATGGCGCTGAGCTCTCGATTGCCGCGCACCTGAAAGGCAAAAGGTTTGTTGAAACGATCATCGGGGCTTGTGAAGAAACAACCACGGGAGTCACTCGGTTGAGGGCAATGGAGAAGGACGAACGTCTGAACTTTCCAGTCATTGCCGTGAATGATGCTCTTACCAAGTTTCTCTTCGACAGCAGATACGGGACGGGACAGTCGGCGCTTGAAGGCGTCATGCGCGCGACAAACCTCCTCTTGGCAGGCAAAAGCGTAGTCGTCGCTGGGTTTGGTTGGGTGGGAAGAGGCGTTGCACTGAGAGCAAAGGGAATGGGGTCACGGGTAATCGTGACAGAGGTGGACCCCGTTCGAGCACTGGAAGCACTGATGGAAGGCTTTGACGTAATGCCGATGTTAGAAGCTGCCAAGATAGGGGATCTCTTCATCACCGCGACGGGTAACACCGGCGTCATCACTGCGGCTCATATGGGGCTAATGAAGGACAAGGCGATTCTCTGTAACGTCGGACACTATGATGTCGAGGTAAGGGTCAAGGACCTTGAGAGGATAGCCGTTGCGCGGAAAAAAGTTAGACCCGAAGTTACGGAATACAGATTGAGATCTGGGAAGCGACTCTATCTCCTGTCAGACGGTCGACTTGTCAACCTCGCCGCAGCTGACGGGCATCCAGCGGAAGTCATGGACATGAGCTTTGCTGGTCAAGCTCTCTCAGCTGAATATCTTCTCCGAGAAGGTTCTAAACTCGAGTCGAAGGTGATTCGAGTTCCACAAGAGCTCGACTTACAGATTGCGCACTCGCGGCTTAAGGAATTCGGGAAGAGAATTGACTCTTTGACAAAGGTCCAGCAAAAATATGCCAGGTCATGGCATCCCTGAGCATTACGCACACCCCCATGCACGGTTCTGCACAGTCAGGTCCCGACTTTACGATGCCAAAGTTTGGACTTGACTGAGTCAATTGCGCTAACCTCTAACAATGATCTTTCCTTCTAACCGGTAACACTTCCGGGAAGGACCGGGGAACAGAGCTTGGTCTCAACGTAATATTTTACTCAATTTTCGTCTAAAGCTAATTAGTTCTGACAACCGACTTGCGATGCCCCGGAGTTATGGGCTTCTGTCTCGCCTGTTCGGCTCAAAATCTTTTCATCGAGTACGAGAGAAGAGAGCAAGAAAATTCCGCCCACCAGCTTGGGCAGTGTTGTTAGTCGCGATCTTCGCCCTCTGGGAGTCGGTCTCCCTCTCCGGCGCTGTGTCAAGCACCCAGCTCCCAGCACTGCACGACGTTTTCCTAGCTCTCATTCAACTCGCAGCAACGCCATTCTTCTTGGTGCACGTCGGCCAGAGTTTTGCCAATGTTACGACGGGAGTCTCGTTGGCGCTAGTTTTGGTATTCCCCCTAGCTCTACTTGTGGGAATGCGGAGTCAACTTGACCAGGCAATCACACCGATCATTATGCTCGTGGGTGCTCTGCCGGATCTTGCGATTCTAACGCTCTTGGTTACCGTAATAGGCCGAGGAAATGTTGCCGCTGTCGCGATTTCCGCCTTCAGTGCTTTTTTCCCCGTGTATTTCACGATCCGACAAGGGGTGAAAGAAATCCCTGGCGATTACTTCCACGTTGCTTCGGTATTCAAAGCTGGAAGAGTTCAGACTTTCACGAAAATGATCCTTCCTTCAATCTTTCCGAACCTTGTCACGGGTCTTCGCTTATCGTTCGAGTTCAGTTGGAACGTGTTGCTCGCGGTCGAGGTTATCGCGAGCGTGGCTGGGATTGGCACCTTTATCTCTACCAGCCTAGGAAGCTCGGCGCATTCGTTGACTTACGGCCTGGCCGCAATAATGACGGTTGGTCTCATCACTATTGCGATAGACAGAGCCTTCTTTGAGAGGTTTGAGAATCGCATCAAGAGGTGGCGGTAGGACTTGCATGTGGAACTGTCCAACGTGACGAAGGTCTACGAAGACCCACCTCAAATCGTAACTGCGCTGAAGGATATCTCGTTTCATGTGAATGAAGGAGAGTTCCTGTGCATCGTGGGACCGAGCGGGTGCGGCAAGTCGACACTCTTGAGGATGATTGCCGGACTTGATCATCCTTCCTCCGGCCAGATTCGTTTTAGGGGTGATCTCCTTACTGCACCTCACTCAAAGATCAGCATGGTCTTTCAGACCTTCGCCCTACTCCCTTGGAGGACAGTAATTCAAAATGTTGAATTCGGACTTGAGGTCCAAGGGCGACCGAGAAAAGAGAGAGCTGAGGTTGCCATGGATCTCCTGGAGATGGTGGGTCTCAAGGGATCAGAGAATCTCTTTCCAAAACAACTTTCGGGAGGAATGAAACAACGAGTCGGCATCGCTCGTGCACTCGCCATAGATCCAGAGGTAGTGTTGATGGATGAGGCGTTTAGTGCCATCGACGAGTTCACTGCGGAATCGCTGAGAGCGGAAGTTGCTGAGATTCACAATGAGACTCGGAAGACGTTCCTTCTGGTAACTCACAACCTTCCCGAGGCGATTGAACTTGCCGACCGCATCCTTGTCCTTTCAGCCCGTCCGGCCAGAGTCAAGAGCATTGTCGGCATAGAAATGGAACGTCCGAGAATTCAGACAGACTCAGAGTTTGTAAGTATTCACCGTGACATTTTCGCTTTGCTCCAGGCGGAACTGGAAAATAGCATCATGCGCCACAGGCTCAGCGGACTAAAGGAGTTCAAGAGACTCCAAGACATGGAGGATCGCTGAGATCGAATGAAATTCGGTCTCGTTGTCGGGGGGGCATTTCTCCTAGTCGCTGGACTTCTGGCCTATTCCATGATTCCGAATTTTCACACAGTTCCGCTTCAGTCGGCCCAGATGGTTGTCAATCCCAGGTCAATTCCAGTCAGCTCAGCCTCTCTGACCGAGACTCCGGAAAACGTCACCCTTGTTCCGGGCAGAGAAAACGAATTGCTCGTCAATCTTACTGTGTCCACCCAGTTAGGATTACTATCTTCGATCCAGTTCAAGTTCTTTCCCGAAGGCGCGTTCCAAAGCTGCATGCTTAATGCGGAACAGAGAGGGTGCCTCGTTAACCAGACTGTCTCAAACTCTAGCATTCGAATCCCCTTGAACGCCTCGACGACTTACTATCTCGGTTTTGACAATAGAGCTTCCAGCAGTTCAAAACAGGTGCTGGTGTCGGCAACTCTGGTTGCGAGCTCCGTTAGCACACTGGTAGCGAGAGATGGTGGATTGAATTTTGCTGGACTAGGGATGGGCTTGATTGGGCTCTTGGTCACTCTCTATGGCGTTTTTGCCAAGACCGTCATTCCTTGGGAGTGACCGTGAACTCGAGCTCTCGTCCGGCGAGCTGGGTGATCCAAAGGGGGCAGAAGCAATTGGAGGTTCAGTCTTCTTCCTACTTCGTCTCCGGTTCAGCGTTATTCCTGTCGCAACTATTGCAAGGAGAATCGCGGCTGTTGCTGCTGTTGCGAATGTTGGCTCTACCGTTACTCGGTATGTTGCGGTAATGACGGTGTCCGAGACAACGGAAACCCAACGCGGATTAGCCGTACTCCCGTCATTCCACGCAGCGAATGAGTTCGTCAATCCCACTTGGATTGTTGTGGAGCCCAGTGAGAGCGGTACTTCGGACTGGATATAGACCTCGTGAGGCCCGTAGTGTACTGGGAGTCTCAGTTCGTTGGACTTGTCAGAAGTCAAGTTCGCCCCGTCCACTGAGATGAGCATTCCGGGGGCAGGAGTGTTTACTTGGAGAAGTAGGAGGGGCGAGCTGGTCCTATCGACGATTATCGTGTAAGCGGTGGAGTTCGTAGCGGTGACAATTATCTTGACAAAGTTAGCAGAGTCCGAAAAGGTATTGTTGCTAGTGCACGGCGAGGAACAAGGTCCAAACGGGGCGTCGCTGAGATCCCCGCCCGGATGAGCATCTATGAGTCTCAGATTTCCATGCCCCCCTGCAATACTTTCATTTACCTTGTAAATTAGGAGGCCAGCACCTGGGTAATCCGAAGGGAATGGAAGATATTGATCGTAGGTTCCAACCTTTGCTCTCATCTCTAGCAGATAGTAAGACAGAGATCCATCGGAGTTCACGCTGATTGGGATCTTGACGATCTGTATTCCCGGGGTGGGAAGTTCCAGATTGTGGACAGTTATCGTTGTCAGATTGCCGGGGTAGACCTTTCGTATGCTTGAGTTGGAGATCCATCCTAGCTTAATCTTTGACCATGATGAATGTTGCGAAGGATATGTTCCAGCTGATGGTTGGAGTGGATTCGCATTGTTTGGGTTCCATTCTCCGAGTGCCATAATCTCCCAGTAGCCGACAAAGTTGTTAACGGGGTCTATCTGCTGGGTCAGATCGTAGAGGTCCGGCAGGCCCTGAAGATGGCCAGCTTCGTGGGCGTAGACTCCGACCGGATCGGACTCTGAGACTACGGAGCTCGAGATCTGGAAGGAGTCTAGGGGAGAGGGATTGAAAACGTATCCGGGAATGGTGAACGAGTGAATATCTGTGGATGCATGTGTCATCGCTTCGTCGTTTCCGGCGTGGACTATTATCGCGTATTTGTAATCATGAAAGTTTACTCCTGCCTTGTATGCAGCCTGAAGTGAGTCTGTGACCAATTGGTTGTCGATGGATGCTGTATTGGCACTGTAGTATTCCATAGTCTGCTGTAGCGAGTACCATGGGGAGGTGGCAGAGGGGCTGAGCGTCGTTGCAAACGAGACGATTCCGTACGAATCCTCGGCGTAGTAGTTGTTCAGGCTTGAAAGAACGCTAGCTATCCGATTCGGAGAAGTGCTATTGGGCTTGTCGGAGAACCCTACGAGCACTACCAGAGTCGACTGGGCGCCGCTTATCGGGGTAAGAGGAAGCTTGGAATCCTCGATCAGTGGAGCCAGATTATGGAGTTGGATGGGGCCCATTTGAGAAATGAGAAGGGCGGTTATCACGGCTGGAGCGATTAGAAGGCTGACCCGGAAAGGCATCTACCATCCTGGAGCGATTTCCGGTTCTCGCTTCCTCTCGGAGCGCAAAAGCAGTCTGTAACTGATTCAGTCGGAGCAAAGTTCCATAGGCATTTGCAGACCCGTTCTTTCGGTACGTTTTCTTGATGCGGGCCAAGAGGACAAATACATGACAGCCTTGTGTCAAGACTGCGGTCCAGCTAGCCTTAAATATGGTGATTCGCGAGAATCGCCGTTCATAGATCGTTCTCTGGGATTTCAGATGAGTCATAGAGGTGTAGGAGTTGTTGGATACGGCGTGTATATTCCATGGGAACGGATCGAGACGGAGAAGATTGTAAGAGAACGGGAGAGAAAGCGAGGCAAGGAACTGGAAAGAGTCCTCGAGAAGGTTAGGCACGGGCTACTTCTTAGAGAGAAAGCTCTTGCAGGTCACAACGAGGATACGATCACAATGGCCACCGAGGCAGCTGAAAACGCGGTTAGAATGGCTGGAATCGCCCCGGACGAGATTGGAAGCGTCACCGCAGGCTCCGAATCGAAGCCTTATGCGGTCGGAACGATTGCACGTCATGTCGCGTCCTTCATCGGAATGGGACAGAACGTATTCGTCGCGGATCTGGAGGGAGCATGCAATTCGGGCATGCAAGGTGTCGGGTTCATAGATTCAGAAATCCGAAGCGGTCGGATTAAGTACGGTCTCGCCATCGGTGCAGATGTCGCTCAGGCAGAGCGAGGCGATCCCTTGGAATATTCTTGCGGTGCCGGGGCAGGAGCCTACGTACTTGGCAGGACAGATCTCATAGCAACCATTGAGGATATCGCGCCCTTTTCGAGTCTATTCATGGACTTTTGGAGACGCGACCAAGCAGCGGTGCCTTCGCATTTCGGTCGTACCACAGTCGAAGCTTACAAGTCTCATGTGATTGGCGCTATTGCCAACCTGTTCCGTAAGCACCCCGATCTTTCGCTTTCAGAGTTTGATGCCATAACCTTCCATCAACCATCCGGATACCTACCCATGAAGACTTGCGCAGCGCTAACTGAGGACAAGATTCCCTATGTTGAGGATGAATCAATAGCTGAAAGAATGAAGCTTACCGAACAAGACATTGAGAAGAAGGTCAAGCCTTGGCTCAAAGTCCTGGACACAGGAAACACTTATGCGGCTTCAACGCTAATCTCTCTCGCGTCCGTTTTTGACAATTCCAAACCTGGAGATCAAGTTCTAGCAGTCTCCTACGGTTCTGGAGCGTATTCAAACGCGACTTGGTTTGAGGTTCAGGACGGCATAGAGGAAAAGAGAGGGCTCACACCAACCGTCGAGGACTACATTAAGCGCAAAACAACAATAAGGATTGAAACCTATCAAGACCTGATCAAGGCTCGTCTGTCCAGGATTAAGCAGAAGCTTGAGATCCCGAGGCTCGTCGGGGATGTGGAGCCAGTCAATGGCAAAGCCTTCACTGTTAGCCTATGCCACGGATGCGAACGAATCTACTACCCAGCTAGAGAGAAATGTCTTGATTCCGAGTGTACCGGGGCAATGGATGTCAAACGATACCCACTAATCGCTCGATTGAAGAGCGTATCCAAATTACCTCTCAAGAGGAGATTCACGTCCAACTTCGAACTGCTCGACCAGAACAAGGTGTTGTTTGTCGATGCGAAGATTCAGGACTTGAAGCCCGGCGTTAAACTTGAGGGTGTGCTGCGGAGACTTGACTATGAAGGAAAGGATGGCCTGATCATGTACGGCATCGCGTACCGGCCCGTGTTCCAGGAGACCCTTGCCTTGATCCCCAAGCCTAAGCCCTTGGTGATCGCGCCGACGCAGTACGCCTGAACATGACAGAACGGTAGGCACCCTTCCGTCCGTTTCAGCTCGACCTCCGGTCACGAAGCATGGCCATTTTCGAATCACTTTCCGAGGCCAAATTCAGAGAGAAGGTTCATCGTTTCGCTAAGGAGCACATTGCTCCGATAGCCCAAAAAGTCGAGGGGGGTTTGTTCCCCCGCGAAGTACTACAGACACTCGGAAGGCAGCATCTCCTAGGGGCTCCTTTTTCGAAGACTGATGGCGGTGGGGGACTAGGTTGGAGCTTTGAAGTGATTGTTGCTGAGGAGA